>OLQR01001756.1_pt1 | contig 11714 bp, 16 predicted proteins | sample 1671881 | NCBI WGS metagenome assembly OLQR01 (sample SAMEA3136623, study PRJEB25190) | human gut metagenome | biome: human gut; feature: human-associated habitat; material: faeces | place: Austria | collected 2013 | reverse complement strand
TACCCCCATATAGGACTTTTATATTTCATTGTCCTATATGAGGGTAGCATACCAGAATGCTCTTGGTAGTGATTAAAGTTTGTATGAAGTCACGGTAAATGCGACAGCGTGGAAATTCCACGATTTGTTTGAGTTCTAATTTGTAATTCATGGTGATCTTCCTTTCAAAGTATATTTAATTGTAATCGGACTTTTCATAGTGTTGGTATCAAGAAGAAGCCGATGGAAGTATAGCAAGTAGTCGTGTCACTCATTGCATTTTTATTGCATTTTTAAAATTTAGATTATGTGGCTATGTTGCTCTTAACTGGTTAAAAAGCCTTTAAAATCGTCTATATGCGTTAATACTCCGTACTGTCTGTCTGGAGTTTGAATAATAAAAAAAACTGAGAACCTGCATAAACAGTGCGTTTGAGGGGCATCAAGGTTCTATTTGATAACAAAATGATAACACCGGATATTTTGGTATTATTTATCAGGTATCTTGTGGTTATCAGGTAATATGTGTGAAACCAACAAAAAAGGTCTTACTGAATTGAGTGAAATCAATTTGGTAAGGCCTTTTTCGTTTGCCATGCATCCGTAAGGAGTTGCCTGTGGCAAGTCCTGAGGTGGTTTTTATTTTGCGTTTTTCGAGTAATTGTACCGCCACTGGTCATATTCTTCTTTGGTGATCTCCCCGGATTTCAGTTTTTCTGCCTGTTCCTGCCATGCGTGGAACATATCAAACATAGAAAGGTAGGTGGTTCCCTTGGACTTATCCAGCCGGAGACATAGTTCTCCGTCAATTTCTCCAATATGAAGTCCGTAAAGGTCTTCTAATGTAAATAAGGTGTGCATCAGCCCAACATAACTGTCAATGTCCGGCACAGCCAGTGCATGAGGGGAGACCTCAAAAATGTCAGCCAGTGCATTCAGATAGTTTTCCTTTGGACTGCGAGAGCCTTTTTCGTACTGTGCAATGCGGACATCAGCCTGCGATTCGCTGAATCCCAGCTGTTGACCTAAATATTTCTGCGTGAATCCACGCAGAAGTCGAAAATGATGGATTCTTTCTCCTATTGCCATGCTCATATCTCCTGTCTTTTACTTGATAAATTGAGTATAGCATATATGTATAGTACAGACAAGGAAAAACCATACAAAAAAGTATAGAATTTTTGTTTTGAAACACTTGACCAATACAAAAAAGTATAGTATCATATGAACTATACAGAAAAGTATAGTGCAAACAAAGGAGGGTTTTACAATGAGTAAAATGTTTATGAATGTAAAAGAGGTCATGGAAGTTCTGGAGGTATCGGAATCCTACGCTTATAAGCTGATGAAGAGACTGAACAGGGAATTACAGGCGATGGGCTGTCAGACAATCGCAGGAAAAGTTGACCGAAAGTATTTTTACGAGCAGTTTTATGGAACAAGATCGAACGATGGGAGGAATTAGGAATGGCAATTTACAAGAATGAAAGCAATAACACATGGTACGTCATGGCAAGGTATCAGGACTGGACCGGAGAACGTAAGCAGAAATGCAAAAGAGGATTTGCAACAAAAAGGGAAGCTGCACAGTGGGAGCAGCAGTTCATCCTCCAGAAGAAAGCCAGTATGGATATGGAACTGGAGAGCTTCTGCAAATTATATGAGGAAGATGTGAGACCAAGGCTGAAAAAGAGTACCTGGCTTACAAAGGAAAATATTATCAAGTCCAAGATTTTACCGTATCTGGGAAAAAGAAAGGTGTCAGAAATCACCGCAAAGGATGTTTTGGACTGGCATAATGAACTTCGCAAATTGACAAGCCGGAGAGGAAAACCATTATCTCCTACTTATCTGAAAACGATTCATGGACAGTTGAGTACAATTTTCAATCATGCGATCAAATTTTATGATCTGAGTACAAATCCAGCAAGAAAAGCAGGCACAATCGGCTCAGAGGAAAGTAAGGAAATGCTTTTTTGGACAAAGGCAGAGTACAAGCAATTCTCGGAAGAAATGATGGATAAACCTCTTTCCTATTATGCGTTCCAGCTACTTTACTGGTGCGGAATCAGATCCGGGGAGCTTTTGGCTTTAACTCCTGCGGACTTCAATTTCCAGAAGAGAACGTTGCGGATTAACAAATCTTATCAGCGTTTAAAAGGAGAAGATGTGATCAGCACACCAAAGACAAAGAACAGTATCCGTACTGTGACGATGCCTAAGTTTCTATGTGACGAAATGCAGGATTGTCTGAAGTTATATTACAGCCTGCAGCCGGATGACCGTATTTTCCCGGTAACAAAGTATTATCTGAACCATGAAATGGAAAGAGGATGTAAAGCAAGCGGTGTGAAAAAAATTCGTGTGCATGATCTTCGGCACAGCCATGTTTCTTTGCTGATTAACATGGGTTACACTGCACTGGCAATCGGGAAAAGGGTTGGTCATTCAGCGGAAAAAATTACTTACCGGTATGCACATTTGTTTCCGTCTGTACAGCAGGATATGGCAGATCAGTTGGATGCAGAAAATATGAATGAAGAATCAAATGATAGGGAAGGAGGACTTGCGTATGTCAGCTAAATGTCTGGATAAACAGGGGCGGTGGAGAAATAAAACGGTAGCGTTTCGGGTATCACCGGAGGAGGATGAACTTCTGGAAACAGCAGTCAGATTGTCCGGTCTGACCAAACAGGATTATATTATCCGAAGATTGCAGGAAAAAGAGGTTGTAGTGACAGGAAATCCGAGAGTTTATAAAGCGTTGAAGAATGAGCTTACAAAGGTTCTGAATGAGCTGAAACGTTTGAAAAAGGGTGATAATGTGCCGGAGGATTTACTAGAAGTGATCCGGCTGATCACAATCACGATGGATGGCATGAAGGAGGAATAGAAAAAGCCTTTAAGTGTCGGCAAACACCTAAAGGCAGGGATTTGGTAGAATATTCATCCAAAATCTTTCTATGGGTATTCTATCAAAATCTCCGCTTCCTTTCAACGGGAAAATAGGGAGGAATGATGGAAACGAATAAGGTAGAGACAAAGAAAACAGAAACAAAAAGGATGGAGCCGGATCTGAAGCTGATCAATATGGAAACGGTGGAAGTAGAGCAGATTGAATGGCTGTTTTACCCGTTTATCCCTTTTGGAAAGGTAACGATTATTCAGGGAGATCCCGGTGAAGGCAAGACTACGATGGTGCTTCAGATTATTGCGAAGCTGACCAGGGGCGAAAAAATTCTTCCAGAGCAGAAACAGGCAACTGATGAGAAAAATAGAGCAGAAAAGAACGTTGATTCTGCTGCGAATCCAGTGGAAAGCCCGATAGAGCCTGTGAATGTTATTTATCAGACAGCGGAGGATGGACTGGGAGATACGATTAAGCCGAGACTTCTGGCAGCTGGTGCAGACTGTTCCAGAGTACTGGTCATTGATGACCGGGAGCAGCCACTTACTATGCTGGATATCCGGCTGGAGGAAGCTATTATGCAGACAAAAGCCCGTCTGGTGGTTTTAGACCCGATACAAGGCTTTCTTGGTGCAGAGGTGGATATGCACCGAGCAAATGAAATACGTCCGTTGATGAAACGTGTAGCGGTACTTGCAGAGAAATATCGCTGTGCAATCATTCTGATCGGGCATATGAATAAAAACAGCAACGGAAAGTCTTCCTATCGTGGCTTAGGTTCTATAGATTTTCAGGCGGCAGCCAGAAGCGTGTTGATTGTTGGGCGGATTAAAGATGAACCGGAAATCCGTGTGGTATGCCATGTGAAAAGCTCCCTTGCACCGGAAGGAAAATCCATAGCATTTCGTCTGGATAAGGAGACGGGTTTTGAATGGATCGGGGAATATGACATCAGTGCAGATGACCTGCTCAGTGGTGACAGCAGAGGTCAAAAAAGCCGGAAGGCAAAGGAGTTCCTTCTGGAAATATTGGCTAACGGTGGTATGGCTCAGAAAAAGATTGAAGAAGAAGCTGAAAATCGTGGGATTAAGAAGAAAACACTGCGAAATGCAAAACTGGAACTGGAGATCGATTCTGTAAAACGTGGAAATCAATGGTTCTGGATGCTGTCAGAATAAAAAGAAGATGGCAAGATGACTATTTCTTAAGAACAGGGCATCTTGCCACCTTGAAAGGAGACTATATGGAAATTAAGAATGTACAGATACCGTTTAACTTGTTCCGACAGCTTGTTTCCTATCATTTGATGGAAGATCAAAGCTGCTCGGAGGAAATCTACAAAGGGCTTATGGAAAAGGTGGAGCGTATGGCGAACCGACAATTATATACACAGTCGAAAACTGCCTCTACAGAGGAAGAACGGGAAAAATCCCGGCAGGAATATCTGGATAGACGAGGCATACCGGACAGTTTCCGATGGTAACAGTTCTTGTTGACTACCTTACGACAGGAGCGTGTCACGCACCTGTAGATAGTAAACAAGGAACAGCCTGTAAGGTGCAGACGGAATGTTCTTGCACTAACGATAGGTGAATGGCTGCGAAGGGAGCCCTGTTTCAGGGAATCCTTGCGATAAAGATGAATGAAGGGAGAACGTGAAAATGAGAGAAGGAAGACTTGGTTACAACAGCAGCAACGGAAGATATGGCATTTTGTCATCGGATTTATGGATCGATACCGGATTGCACTGTGGGGAATGCCTGCAGATTTTGATGGATGGTAAATGGGTACAGACTCGGATGGAAATGGATGCTGCCCGGAACTGGTATCTGGTAGGGACACCTTACCGTGGTGATTTGGAATATATCCAGGCAAGGATATAACCGGGCATAGCCACACCGACCGAAGGGAGGTATAGCCCCCGGCAGGGCGCAAGGGTACTTTTGATGGACGGTACGGCTGTCGAAAGTGCTTTTGCGTTACTTTTGACAAAAGTAACAAAACCGCCGTATCCGGCGCAGATTTCTTGTTGCAGTATCCGGCATTTTTATAAGCGAGGGAGGTGAGAATAGTGGAAATGAAAAGGACGATCAGCGGTATGATTGGAAAAGGTTCTATCGCCCACAATGAGAGAAAGTTTATTGCAGAAAACGTAGATGCTGCACGTACAATCCGAAATGTGGTATTGCAATCAGAGAATGTGAAGGACATCTACCATGAATTATTTGATGAAGCAATCGAACGGTACAACGCAAAACAGAAACGGAAAGACCGGAAGATTAAAGATTATTATGAACACATCCGAACTGGGAAACAGGAGAAAGTTTTCCACGAAGCAATCTTTCAAATTGGGAATAAGGATGATACCGGATGCTTAAGTAGAGAAGGGCAGATTGCTAGACTGGCATTACTGGATTTTGCAAAAGATTTTCAAAAGAGGAACCCACAGTTCCGGGTATTCGGTATATATCTGCATATGGATGAGGCGACACCACATCTTCATATTGATTTTGTGCCGTATGTAACTGGAAGTAAACGTGGGCCGGATACAAGAGTATCCATGAAACAAGCATTGGCATCCAGAGGATTTGTCGGAAAGGGCAGGGAAAATACAGAATATCATCAGTGGATGGAATCAGAGAAACATGAGCTGGCGAAGATCGCAGAAAGATATGGGATGATCTGGGAGCAAAAAGGTACACACCGGGAGCATCTGGATGTCTTAAATTTCAAAAAGGAACAGCGTGAGCAGGAAGTGGCAGCTCTGGAAGAGCAGAAAGCACAGCTACAGAAGGAAACGGCTGCTTGCCATGAACTAGCAGATAATCTCCATGAGGAATTGTTGCAGACCGGGAATGAACTGCAGAAAAAGAAGGCAGAGCGTGCCCAGGAAGAAAAAGCAGCAGAACAGGCGAAAGCAACTGCCGATAAATATGAGAAAAGTCTGAAACAGGCAAAAAATATTGCAAAAGATATCCAGAAATATGCCGGTGAGTTCTCGAAACCGGTTGATGAGGTACTTCCAGAAGCTGGGATGCTGGAAAGTGCCAAGAGTTACCGGGATAAAAAAGCATATCCGGTAATCAGTGAACTGGAAGAGCTGTTATATGGCTTGTATCTGAAATATATTCAAGTAAAAGAGCAGTTAGATCAGGTCATTTATAAGTATGACAGGTTGAAAAATTCTAATCATGTCTTAGCAGAGCAGAAACAGGAATTGATAAGTGAAAATGCTGTTCTTCGGGAAGAAAAGGAAGATTTTCGGAGGCTAAAGAGGGCAGTTGGAGAGGAACGTTCCGAATATCTCATTCAGAACGAAAAAAGCAGAGAGATGGCAGAGAAAAACAGAAGAAAAGTAAATAAGCGGTCGCATGATCGGGACGCAAGATAAGGAGGATTAACGCTATGGAAAAACATATTTATGATGATAAGAATGGTCTGGGCTATACACTGTATGGGGATTATTATCTGCCGGACCTGGAATTGCCTGAGGACGAAGAAGCACATTACGGAAAATATGGAATGCTTCGGAAAACTTATCTGATGGAGCATAGAAAACCATACTATCAGATGTTGATCTTGCAAGGGAAGCTTAATAAACATCTGAACAGGGTAGATCGGGAAGCGCATGAGCGGATGGAGGTACTGGTAATGCAAATGGCAGAAAAGCAGGGAATTACGGAACCGTTGAAGGCAGAACAGCCGAAGCTTTGGATACAGGAGATGAATGGAATAAGGACTGCAGCAGAGGAAATGGTGCTTACAGAGATTATATATGGGTAAGAAGTGAAAAAGAAAGAGTATCATTGTCTTTATCATTAGCAGATGAGGAGTTCTTTTTATTTCTATTATGGAAAGTTGACTTGACATTTTAGGGTAATCATGTATAATCAAGATATGGAAAGTTAACTTTCCGTGAATGGGAAGGGGATGAGAAAAGCATTAATGAAAAACAGATTAGAAGAATTAAGAAAGGAAAGAGGAATTAAGCAAGAAGAATTAGCGTCTGCCATGGAAGTTTCAAGACAGACCATTGGCTCCTTGGAGAATGGAAGATACAATCCGTCCATTTTGTTAGCCTTTAAACTTGCCAGGTATTTTGGTATGAGTATTGAAGAAATATTTATATATGAGGAGGAGAAACATGAAGAAAAGTGATAAAATCATGTTAGCAATTTATATTGTTATTGGTATAGCTTTAGTAATTATTGGAGTTACTATTCAAGTAGATTATTATTCCTCAATGATTTTTGCCATGGGATTCGCATTGATTTTTAGCAGCATTTTGCAGTTCCTGAGATATTATCACAATACAAGACCAGAAAATGTAGAAGCATATCGTAAAAAAGTACGCCAACAAGAAATTAATTTAAAGGATGAAAGAAAGATACAGCTTCGTAATCGTGCGGGATATATATCATGGGCAGTTACTATGGTGGCGTGTTTTATTGCTTCGTTTATTGCTGCACTATTTCGTGCAGGCACTTTAATTGTATGTATTCTTGCCGGTGTTGCAGTTGCAGAGTATATATTAGCTACGATTATATATCGTTATTTGTGTAAAAAGATGTAAATAACAATGTTTTATCTAGATAAATATAATCAAGAATGAATCGTTGATGTTTTGATTGATAATAATTGGTGAATTCCTTGTCGGGATATTATTGAAGAATTGATGGTTACTATTTGAAAAACAAGAAAGCTGTAAAATTTTAAGTTGAATTTTACAGCTTTTTCGCATATAATAATTATAGAAAAAAACAGTGCATCAAGAAAGGAGACCGGTCTATATGGCGAATATTTTACCAGTATCTGATTTGAGAAATTATAATGAAGTTTTAAAAAATTGCCGGACTGGAGAGCCGGTGTTTTTGACAAAAAATGGAAGAGGGCGTTTTGTAGTGCTTGATATAGAAGATTATGAGCGTGATCGTGCAGAGAAAAAACTATTAATGAAGCTGCAGGAGGCAGAGGAGGCAGTCAAAAACGGCGAAGGCTGGCTTAGCTTGGACGAATTAAAAGCACTTGTGGGGGAGTAAACTATGCTGAAATTACGAATCAACCCATTGGTTGCAACGGATTTAAAAGAAATTCGTGATTATATCGCTGAGGATAATGCAGAATATGCTGCAAAGACGATCAAAGAAATTTACGGTAAATTTGAAAATATTCAAATGTTTCCGGGGATAGGTGCAGATCTCTCCAAAAGGGTTAGTTTCCGAACAGATTACAAGTATGCGGTTTGGGAGAATTATGTGATCATTTATAAAGTGGGAGAAGAGTATGTAGAGATTTACCGGGTGGTAAACCGGTATTGGGATATTACGAGGATTTTTGAGTAAACTATAATATAATTTTAAGAGGTGATTTCGTGAAAGTGAATAAGCTAGAGGAACGTTTTGTTAAAATGAGTGTTGGAACAATTGATATTTATACATTTCCAATGACGGTAAATGATTTGGCAAAAATTAGTTATGTTGCAGTTCGTGGAAGAGACAAAGAAGAAGGCGCAGTACAAAGAGTTCTCAATAAAAAAAGAATTTCTTCAATAAAACAATATGTATTAGATGGGAATATGTTTGTTAATTCTTTTGTAATTAACTGGAATGATGAAAATTATGTGCCAGAAATAATTGATGACCAAATAATAATTCCCCTTGTTGATAGTGTGGCCCAGTTAATAGATGGACAGCATAGACTAGAAGGGTTAAAAGAGGCGGTTAAAGTTGATGAAAGCATTAATAATAAAACGTTACTTGTCTCTATGGTTATTGGGTTAAAAACAAAAGAAGCAGCAAAGATATTTATAAATATCAATTCGGAGCAGAAGCCAGTTCCCAAAAGCTTAATATTTGACTTGTATGGAGTGACGGAAGATGATAAAAACTTTGCAATTACACGTTCTGGGGATATTGCGAAAGAATTAAATGAAAATGTCGATTCACCTTTTTATAATTTAATAAAATATCCAGGAAACCCGAGGGGCAAAGGTAAAATTGATTTATCTACAGTTGTGTCTGTATTGAAAAAATATGTTGATGTGGATGGAAAATTTGTTGAGAATAATATTCGTGATCTTAATTTACAGTCACAATTTATTATTAACTATTTTTCTTCAATCAAGTATCATTGGGAAAAAGAAGATATGTGGGGGAATGCAAGTCAAAATGTCTTTTTTAAAGCATCAGGGTTTATTGCGGCGGTAGAGTTTTTCTTTGAATATGTTTTCCCAAAATGTGTTGATAAAAAAAGTTTTAAATTAGATTATTTGATTTCTTTATTTGATTTTACGAAAACTACTTTGATAACCAATAATGATATTAAGGGTAGCGATGGAAAATCTGCACGGAAGATGATAATTGACAATTTAAAAGAAGGGTTGATAACAGAAGCACCTCAAGAAAATGAATATGAGTATTAATAAGAGCGGAAGTCAAAAGTACTTTGAAGAAAGGTTTACTAGAGTAGGTAGTAAACCTTTTCGGCAAATCCCGAAAACTCAATATGAACAAACTTGTATAACTAAAAATCAGGCGGATGAGTTTAAAAGACATCTCGAAAGTGAAGTTGCATCATACTATTATAAAGCTTTGCTTAGTTATATAGAAAGTCTCTCAGCCTTGGAGGATAAATTGTTTTCATGGGCCACTGTTAGGTTATATTATTCAGTATTTTATTCAATAAGGGCATTTTTGGCCTGTGAGGATATTGCTATTTTGCGACAAGAAAGGCGTTTGTATTATATCAGAGCTAAAGAAGGAGAACATTTTAAAAGGTGCGAAGATACTACTGATCATAAGGGGTCAATATTAACCTTATGTAAATTGTTTAAAAATGTTGATCCATTGTTATCGAATGCCGTTGAAGGCATGGATGCATATCATTGGATGATGAAAAAAAGAGAAGAGGTAAACTATAAGGATATGGATTTTCATGATCCATTTCCTCCAGATTTTTTGGAAACAATCCATTATGAAGTACAGGCACGGGGAATAAAAAGTGTTATTGAGAAATTGATAAATGATAATTGGCTATATTGCTTTCAAGAAGAATATGCAGTTCTGGGAATACCTACCAAAAGGCTTGTTTTAACAGTTGATGAAATACATAGATTGGGTAAAACTTGTTATATTGCTGATGAAAAAAAACAGTTAATAGAAACAATGTCAAATGGTCTATCTGAGGATTCCATACGGGCTTTAGAAATTTGGAAACGTTAAATTATATGATAGCAGATAAACGATAACAATATTCGGTGTAGCATATAGGACTGAAATAGTTGGAAAAAATAAAACGAAATAGAATTAAAATGACTATACAAAATCGTATAGAAACAAATTTTAATTTGCAAGAAAATCGTTACTACTATCTCCGGATCAATATGCATAAGAAAAAGGGTAGAAGATAGATGAACATTACTTTTTTTATTGGGAATGGATTTGATATAAATCTAGGATTAAATACAAAATATTCCGATTTTTATCCATATTTTATTGAGAAGTCTACAATAACTAATATGATTAGAGCTTGGTTACAAGAAGACGAATTATTATGGGCAGATTTAGAGGAGCAATTAGGTAAAGAATTAGAAAATGTAGAAGAAAGTAAACGAGAGCAATTTTATGAAGATAAAGCTGAATTGGACGGACTGCTTTTAGAGTACTTGACACAAGAACAAGGCAAAGTTTCAATACAAAACAAAGAAAACGAAGTGGTTGATGAATTTATCAGAAGTCTGACAACTTTTTATGGTGATCTTTCAGAAGTGGGGCGTAATTCTATTTTATCAACATGCGATATATATAAGAATGAAGAATTTAAATATTGTTTTATTTGCTTTAACTATACAGATACATTAGATCAAATTACTAACATTACTCGTAAATTGAAGTCCCCGATAACAACTCATCAAGGTAACGGTAGCACTCGAAATAATACATTAGGCACAGTATTACATATCCATGGAACTCTTAATGAAGAGATGATTTTAGGGGTAAATGACATAGAACAAGTAAATAGTACTTTTTTGAAAAAGGATGATGAATTTTTAGATACTTTTATAAAAAGGAGAATGAATAATAGTATTGGACAAAGGAAAACAGAACATGCTCAAAAATTGATTGAAGGGAGTCACATTATTTGTATTTTTGGGATGTCTATTGGAAATACCGACAAAATGTGGTGGGAGGAAATAGTTAAGTGGTTGAATATATCTGAAAATAATAAACTTGTGATTTTTTATAAGGGATATAAAAAAGAATTGGATAGAAAGCTTCCTGTTAATACAATTCGATTGAACAATAGACTGAAACAGGCAGTGCTAGAAAAGGGCGGGGCAGATTTGGAAGACTCTAAGATAAATAAACTGAAGCAAAGAATTTTTATATCTTTTAATACTAATATTTTTGGTTTTAAAGAATTTCTTTCTGATAAATCTGAATAGCGAGGAGTCTATGTTTGTGGATTTGTGTGAAGATAGGAAGGAGAAGATATGTTTGGTTTGTGATTAATTGGCATGACTTATATGATATAGAAAGATATCTTTATAAATTGTTATGAGACTTTTGATTTATAGGTTGATAACATTTTTGTGATAACAAATTGATAATACCAGTCGGTACAGACCATATGGTTAGGATTATTGGAGAAAAATAAAACCAAATAGAACCAGAAAAACTATACATACATAAATGTATAGAAATAATTTCGGATTTGCGAGTTTGAATAGCTTGAAAAATCGCGGAAAAGCCCATAAATAAAGGCTTTGCGGGATGTCGAAAAGACCAAATGGAGTGCAAATGGAGTTTAAAAATTATTTTTTTCTCTT
>OLQR01001754.1_pt1 | contig 11724 bp, 9 predicted proteins | sample 1671881 | NCBI WGS metagenome assembly OLQR01 (sample SAMEA3136623, study PRJEB25190) | human gut metagenome | biome: human gut; feature: human-associated habitat; material: faeces | place: Austria | collected 2013 | reverse complement strand
GGTATCTGGCGCTGGCAGTGAAGACCTCTGTGGCTACTGAAGAACAGAAGATGACAGCACAGGCCAGGATCGAAAATCTCTATCGTATGAATCCGGGCAGTTATCCAATCCTGAAAGTGCTCATGGAAACTTCAGAAGAATATAAGCAGGCACCGGGCAGACAGATGTATATGTTGGAAGAATTGTTTGATCTGGGATGCAGAAGCCCGTTTCTGTATCTGGCAGCCTATGAGAAAATGGAAACAGAAGCAGGCTATCTGAAAAAACTGTCACCGTTTATGGTACAGGTTCTTCACTATGCAGCACGTTATGGAAAACTGAATGAAGAACTGACCATGCGGATCGGGCATCTCTCAGAATATGTGAAGAATTTCCAGCCGGTGATCTACCGTCTGCTGGTAAAATGTTACGAGGCTTATCCTGGCAATGATCTGGTGGATCATATCTGCAAATACATTATGAAGGGACAGCCGGCGAAGAGCGAGTATTTCCGCTGGTATCAGCTGGCAGTGGAGGCAGATATCCGGATCACCCGCTTATATGAATATTATATTGAAACTATGCCTCAGGGCTTCCAGAGTGTACTGCCGCAGGTGATCCGTATGTATTTTGTATATAACAATACACTGAGCAGCAGAAAACGGGCATCTGTGTATGCCAATGTGATACGCAATAAAGAGGCAGATAAGACAACATATCAGAATTATCGTAAGGCGATGGAAGCATTCGCGCAGGAAGCATTGATGGAGGGAAGAATCAGTGAAGATTATGCTACCATCTATCAGGAATGCATCGAAGACATTGCAACGCCGGCTCTTGGAGAAGCGATGGCGAAAGTTATGTTTTCTTATCGGGTGTACTGTGATGATCCGAAGATTCGCAATGTCATCGTGTGTCATGGAGAACTGAAAGAAGAACAAAGCTATCCGTGCACAGACGGTGCTGCCTATATTCAGCTGTATACACCGGATGCGAGAATCCTTTTTGAGGATGAGAAACGGCGGCGTTATGCGACAACGGTAGATTACAATATACAGAAACTGATGGATGAAAAACCATATCTGCAGTCGTGCATGAATCTGGATATCGCAACACCCGGATTGTTACTTGCCGTATGTGGCAATGACAGCCGCAGACAGATCGGGCTTTCCACCCTTGGCTGTTACCAGCATGTGGTGGAAATGTCAGAATTCCAGGAGCCATACCGCCATATGGTATGCAGAAAAATTCTGGAATATTATGCAGAACACGCAGGCGATGATACGCTGGATAGTTATCTGAAAAAAATGGATCTGGTGACATTTGCAAAAGTAGATAAGGTATTACTCTGCGAGATCCTGATTGAAAAAGGGATGTATGCCACGGCATTGGACATGATCAGCCGTTATGGCTATGAAGGCATAAAAACGGAAAGTCTGCTGAAACTGACCAGCTATCTGATTCTGGATTATGATTTTGTGGAACAGGAAGAACTGGTGTATCTGGCGCAGTATGTATTTGAACAGGGACTCTACAATGAAGTGATTCTGATTTACCTGAGCGATAATCTGCTTGGATCTGTGGAACAGATGGCACTTTTATGGGAACGGATGCGCGGATTCCAGCTGGATACGTATGCGCTGGAGGAAGAGATTCTTCTACTCTCCATGTTCGGACGTGTCTATCTGAGGCAGGGAGCTGCGATGCTGGAACAGTATGTGGCACAGAAGGGAAAAGAACCTGTGATCCTGGCATACATTTCTTTCTGGGCATACGGATATTTTCTGGGCAAAAAAGAAACAGATCCATATATTTTCCAATGCCTGGAACAATGTTGCAGGAGAAAGCAGGAGGTAGACCGGATCTGTCACCTGGCACTCCTGAAATATTATGCAGAACTGGATACTTATACAGAAGAGCAGGAAAAACTGATCGATGAGATTCTCGAAGAATGTACGGAAAACAGCCTGCGGTTTGCATTTTACCGGAAGTTCCCGGCAAGATTCACAAAACCATACCAGATGGATGACAAACAGTTTATCCAGGTTCAGTACCCGGCCGGAGCGCGGGTGACAATTCATTATCGACTGATCCGTGACAAAGATACCGGTGAAAACTTTAAAAGTGAACCGATGAAAAATATGTACCAGGGCATTTTTGTAAAGGAATTCCTGCTGTTTTATGATGAGATACTGGAGTATTACCTGACAGTGGAACTGCCGGATGATACCCGACAGACGGAAAAGAAACTTCTGACGATGGAAGAGTCTTTACAGGAAGGAAACACAAAATATCAGCTGATCAATCAGATGCTGGCGGGCCGGAAACTGGGACGGAGAGAGCAGACAGAAAAAGCCATGGAACAGTACCTACAGAGAGAACATTTTGCAAGAAAAATGTTTCCGGTACTCCATGCGTAATACACAGATGGAGGCAGAAAAATGAACGAAGTCAGAAATATATTGGTAGGATTTGATTTTGGGGAGAAGGTCTCACAGCTGTGTTATTATGACCGGCGTGAGGGAGAACCCGTTTCTCTGCCGGTGAAGGTGGGAACCGGTCAGTATACCTTCCCCAATGTGCTCAGCAAGAAACCGGGAGAAGAGGAATGGCACTTCGGCCTGGAAGTAGAGTACTTTGTGGAACAGCAGGATGAGATTCCTGTGGAAAACCTGTATACACTGTGTCTGAAACAGGAGACAGTGGAAGTGGACGGGGCTACATGGAAGGTTGGAGAACTTCTCGGAAAATTTATCGGTAATGCACTTCGTATCCTTGGTGTGCCGGATCTGGTGAAGAGTATCAACGGACTGATGATCACTACGCCGGTACTGACACGCCCGATGGTGGAGAACATCCGGGTGGCATGCCGGGAGATGGGATTTCCGAGAAACCGTTGTTTTCTGCAGGATTATGAAGAAAGCTTTTATTATCATACGTTATATCAGAAACCGGAGATCTGGAGCAGAAGCGTAGGCTTGTTTGTATTTGACAAGGATGAAGTTTCTTATGCAAAACTGGAGATGAACCGCAGTACCCGTCCGGTACATGTCGGAGTCAGACGGGGTGGTCATATCACACTACACACGGAATATATGCAGCGAGATGTGGATTTTTGCCAGTTTGTGACAGAATCAGTGGGAAGTGAGGTTTATTCAAGTATTTACCTGGTGGGGGAAGGGTTCGAGCGAGACTGGGCAGAAAAATCTGTGGCTGAGCTTTGTAAACACCAGCGCCGGGTATTTTACGGAAATAATCTGTTTTCCAAGGGTGCCTGCTATGCTGCGAAAGAAAAGACAGAGGAACGGAATCTGAAGGGGTATCTGTATGTGGGCAATGATCTGGTACGGGAAAATGTGGGCATGGAGATGACTGTGTTCGGAACACCGGCCTATCATCCCCTGATCGTATCCGGTGTCAACTGGTACGAAGCAATGGGAGACTGTGAAATTATTCTGGATGATACCAGGGAACTGGAATTTGTTGTGTCTGATATGGAAAATACCGGTAAAGTGCGCTACAGTATGCCTTTGCCCGGTCTTCCGGACCGTCCGGCAAAAGCGACTAGACTGCATATACATCTGGAATTTACTGCGGCAGACGAGTGCAGGATTGATGTGACGGATATGGGATTTGGAGATCTTTATCCGTCGAGCAACCTTACATGGCATGAGACGATGAAGAGTCGGGGGGCAGAAGAATGAGCGGATATATTTTGTGTCAGGTAAAACGGGCAAAACTGCCTTATTATATTGAAAACATCAGTACCAATATCTATTCCATCGAAGAACTGTGCTTTTATTTTTATCATAATATATATCTGCTGGACAGTACGATCCTGAACGAGGAATTGTGTTTCTGGATCCGGGATCAGCTGGGATTGAAGAAATTGGCAGAAAATCTGTATAAACATCTGGATGACGATGAGATGAAGGTGGGAGATTTTATCCTTCCGGTGTTCAAGGAGATCAGTTATCTGTCTCTGGAAGAGTTCCGCAGATTGAATCAGCAGATCCGACAGCTGGCAAATGAACCGGAAGTGTTGCGTCAGAAACGAAAAGGTGATTATCTGATGGAACACGGAAAATATGTGAACGCCATCAAGGTTTATCAAAGGGCGCTTCGCCGGGAAGCGGAAGATGACACCGAAGTGACGGATATCAGAAAACCGGAAGCGACCGAAGCAGCAGCGGACCATACTGTAGGAGTGCAGGAAGCAACAGAAAACCCTGCAGGCGCAGAAGCAGAGTCTCCGGTTGCGATCACCATCGATATGATGGAAGATCCACAGGGTGGAGCAGAGGAAGAGACCGACCGTACACCGGAGAACCCGGAAACAGATGCAGCGGAGACGGATAGTTCTTCTTCCCGGGAGGAAAAACAGGAAGAAGTGACCCCAGACCAGGAACTTCCCCGCCAGGAGATCCTTCTCGGAAAACAGTTTATCGGAGAAATCTACCACAATATGGGCTGCGCCTATGCAAGGCTGTTTCAGATGGAAGAAGCGATTCGTTGCTTTGAGATCGCCTACGGCAAACTGCACACGATGGGAGCGGTAAAGAGCCTTCTGTATGCCGTGTATATGGAACATGGTGTGGACGCTTTTGTGGAAAAGGCGAAACAGCTGGAAGTCGATGAAGAACGCCAGGAAGAAATCTATGTAGAAGTGGAAGAAGCTGTGGAAGACCTCTATGACACACCGGAAGGCCAGGAATATAAAAAGTTACTGGAAGAAAAACAGCAGGGCAGAGAAGAGGATTATCAGCAGGGGATGGAGCATCTGTTGGAACAGCTGACTGCGGAGTACCATAAGAGTACGGGATACTGATAAAAATTATAAAAATTATCAATAAAAAACAATGAGAAATAAAAATAATTGAATATCAGGTTAAACAGGAAAAAGCAGAGTAAGGCGGTGAATAAAACCGGTCGCACTGCTTTTTCTTTGGTCGCATTGCATATCAATCATTGGTTCCGGGGATCAGTTCTGATAAAACGAATTTTCGGAAAAATATGTTGCAGATGAGAACTCCCCGGCGTGTCCACAGTACAAAGACAAATTTTGAAAAATGTCTTGACATTAATACTTTACTATGATAGAGTGTTAGCATATGAAAAACCGGAGGGTAATTGTTATGAAAAAGAAAACAGTAAGCATCATGGTAGCAGCAACAATGGCACTGTCCCTGTTTGCAGGATGTGGTTCCAGTAAAGATACAGCGACCGAAGATACAAGCAAGACCGAGAGCACAGAAACAACGGATGAGAGCAGCGAGAATGCTTCCGCAGAAACAACGGATGAAAGCAGCAGAACAACGTTCACAGTAGGTTTCGATGCAGAATATCCGCCATACGGTTATATGGATGATGATGGAGAATACACCGGATTTGACCTGGAACTGGCACAGGCGGTATGTGACAAAGAAGGCTGGGAACTGGTGAAAAAGCCGATCAACTGGGATTCCAAGGATATGGAACTGAATTCAGGATCCATCGACTGTATCTGGAATGGATTTACCATGAACGGAAGAGAAGATGATTATACCTTCTCTGTTCCGTATGTGGATAACAGCCAGGTGATCGTAGTTGCAGAGAATTCCGGTATCGAACAGCTGAGCGATCTGGCAGGAAAGACCGTTGGTGTACAGGCAGCTTCCGCAGCACTGGATCTGTTACAGAGTGAGGATGAAGGCGGACAGAAAGCACTGGCAGATACCTTCGGATCTCTGAATGAATTTGCAGATTACAACACCGCATTTACCGAGTTGCAGGCAGGCGCGCTGGATGCACTGGCCATTGATGTCGGAGTTGCCAAATATCAGCTGAACTCGAGAGGAGAGGGCTTCAAGATCCTCGATGAGACACTGAATACCGAACAGTATGCAATCGGATTCAAAAAAGGAAACCAGGAACTGTGTGACATCGTAAACAAAGATCTGCAGGAACTGGCAAACGAAGGAAAAGTTGCAGAACTGGCAGAAAAATATGAAATCGCCGATATGGTGACTTTAAAAGCTGAATAAGAAGACGAAAATAACGTCGGATAAGAAAAAATGTAACCCCTCGGGAGGCGTTAGGCTTTCCGGGGGGCATGTTTGCTGTAAAGGGGCAAATGCAAAGCTATATTTCAGTATTTATAACACGGAGGATATGCAATGAGTATTGAGGTAATGGTACGACAGATGACGGCGGGTTTTGGACAGACCTGTCTGATCTTTTTTCTGACACTGATCTTTTCCCTTCCACTGGGAATGATCGTATATTTTGCCGGTTTAAGCCACTAAGCTGGCTGGTGAAGATCTATATTTCCATCATGCGTGGAACCCCACTGATGCTGCAGCTGCTGATCTGGTATTTCGGACCGTTTTATCTGTGGGGCATGAATATCGGCGGTTATAAGTTTACAGCCATCATTCTGGGATGTTCTCTGAACTATGCGGCATATTTTGCGGAAATCTACCGTTCCGGTATCGAATCGATCCCGACCGGACAGTATGAGGCAGCACAGCTGCTCGGCTACACCAGAGTACAGACCTTCTTCAAGATCGTTCTGCCACAGGTGGTAAAAATCGTTTTGCCATCTGTCACCAACGAGGTCATCACACTGGTCAAAGATACCTCTCTGGTATATTCCGTATCTTATATCGAGATGTTTGCCGTTGCAAAACAGATTGCAGCTGCACAGACTACTGTAGTACCGTTCTTTATCGCAGGTATTTTCTACTATGTATTTAACTATGTGGTAGCCTGGGTGATGGAACTGTTTGAATGTATACCGAAAGCCGGAGATTTTCATACGGATGAAGAATTTAAACTTGAGATAGAAGTGACAGAGATGTCCGGCAAACGGATCGAGCAGGTGAGGATACGCGACCTGCGGGAACCGGAAGAGGAAGAAAAAGAATAAATCAGAATATGTATTCTGGTATAAAAAACTGGGGGACTAGAACCCCAGTTTTTTTAATTCCTCCGAAAACTCTGCGCGCAGCAGCTTTCTGGAAAGCACAGCCGCATAAAAGCCGTCGAGTGCCTGCTCATAAATGTGCTGATACTGCACGAAGTGAAAACGGATGGTATCTTTCCAGTTGTCCGCGGTAACAAGACGGTCTTCCTCAAGGTGATAGTCAAAGAGGTTGCTGCGCAGCTCATAAAGTGCTGCATAGCGGAAGGATTCGGATAACAGTGCCAGACAGGTATCGTGGTCCGGCAGTCTGGTGAGTCCGAGCGCACCGAAACGTTTCTGCACGGCAAAACGGGAAGCCGTTCCGTTTAAAAGCCCCGTAACTTCCGTCGCAAGCAGTGTCTCAAGGTCAGTCTTATAATAACCAAGTGTTGCGTCAACAAGCGTGTTGGAAAGTTCCACGAAAAATGGCTGCAGCATACAGTTTTTCGTTTCAAAATATTCATCCATGAAATCGTAAAGTGCTGTGTCGTCGCCGGTGAACTGGTAACTGTCATGGTAGGCGGTGCCAAACTGTGGAAGCAGTGAACCGAGTGCTGACGGATATCTCGTCAGAGCCAGATATAAAACGGCATAAAACTCCGCACCGCTGCTGATCAGCGCATCCAGACGGATATCAGCATCGTCCAATGCAACAGAACCAAGTACCGGATATTTTGTCAGAATCAGGTCATCAATGATGGCAAGCTCATCACCTAATGCAAATTCGTCAAATGCATTCTCTAAGATGCTGATTGCGGTATATAAGAAAAAGGCGTCAAAACTGCCCTCCTCCGGTACCGGACAAAAATAAGGATCCAGAGCCAGATAATCGTCGATCAGGGAAAAGTCGAGCGCATCTTCCATTGGAAATAACGTTTCTTTTATATAAGCGGCAAGTGTATCATCCTCTTTTCCTGCAAAGGATAAAAAGCGATAGACTGTGTAGGTCAAAATACGTTTTACCCCGTACTCCGGGTGTGCGTGCATATAATCCGGAATCAGTTCCGGTGAAAATAACTGGTTCATAATAGTCTCCATTCCTGCCCCCGATTTTGAGGCATCATTAAATTCTATTTGTAAAACATTTACTGCAAAATATCATCTGTCAGAATATTAAGATATTTGTTGCGTTTGACGATTTATTATAGCATTATATAGGAGGGTTGTCACTTGATTTAAAGGGAAACGGATTGTTCTTGTTTTTGCACAAAAAAATACAATTCCTATCTTGACAATAGGAATTGATGATGTATAATACTTATATCATATCAACAAACTAGGAAATGAAACAGAATGGTGATGGATACACACAGAATATACGGACTTTCCGCTAGTATGAGCAGCATATAAAATGGATAAGATAAGGATAAAGAAAGGAACGATATCATGGCAAAATTAATTTATTTAGATAATGCAGCAACCACACAGGTATATCCGGAAGTATTAGATGCAATGCTTCCATATTTTACAGAATACTACGGCAACCCTTCTGCAATCTATTCTTTCGCAGGGGAGAGCAAAAAGGCTGTCGATGAGGCAAGGGCAAATGTCGCAGCGCTCATCAATGCAAGAACCGAGGATATCTATTTTACCGGCGGCGGCAGCGAGTCAGACAACTGGGCATTAAAGGCAACTGCAGAGGCATATGAGTCCAAAGGAAAACATATCATCACAAGCAGGATCGAACATCATGCGATTCTTCACACCTGTGCATATTTAGAGCAGAAAGGTTATGAGGTAACTTATCTGGATGTTGATGAGGATGGAAAGATCAGCCTTGAGGAATTAGAGAAAGCGATCCGTCCGGATACGATCTTAATTTCCATTATGTCAGCAAACAATGAGATCGGAACAATCCAGCCGATCAAAGAGATCGGTAAGATCGCACATGACCATGGCGTATTATTCCACACAGATGCGGTACAGGCATTTGGACATATCCCGATCGACGTGGAAGAGATGAACATCGATATGTTAAGCGCAAGCGGCCACAAGATCAACGGACCAAAGGGTATCGGTGTGATGTATATCCGCAAAGGCGTTAAAATCCGTTCCTTCATCCACGGCGGTGCACAGGAGAGAAAACGCCGTGCAGGTACACACAATGTTCCGGGTATCGTCGGAATCGGTACAGCGGCAAAACTTGCAAAAGAGAATATGGAAGAGCGCAGTGCAAAAGAGATCGCACTCAGAGACCACCTGATTGAGCGTGTATTAAAAGAGATCCCTTATACCAGATTAAACGGACACCGCACAGACCGTCTGCCGAACAATGCAAACTTCTGCTTCAGATTTATCGAGGGAGAGTCCATGCTGATCCTCTTAGATCAGGCAGGTATCTGCGGTTCCAGTGGATCTGCATGTACTTCAGGTTCCTTAGACCCGTCCCATGTACTTCTTGCAATCGGTCTGCCGCATGAGATCGCACACGGTTCCCTGCGTCTGACCTTATCCGAGAAGAACACGATGGAAGAGATCAACTATACCGTAGACGAGTTAAAGAAGATTATCGAGCGTCTGCGTGGTATGTCCCCATTATATGAGGATTTTGTAAAAAAACAGAACAAATAAAAACAGCACAGATCGTATTTAAAACAAATTGAGCGTAGAGAGATAAAGAAGGAGAAATCAGATATGTACAGTGAGAAAGTAATGGATCATTTTAATCATCCGAGAAACGTTGGAGAGATGGAAAATCCAAGCGGTGTAGGTACCGTTGGTAATGCAAAATGCGGTGATATCATGCGAATGTATCTTGACATTGACGATAACGGTATCATTCAGGAAGCAAAATTCAAGACATTTGGATGCGGTGCAGCCGTTGCAACCAGCAGTATGGCAACCGAACTTGTAAAAGGAAAAACGATCCAGGAAGCACTTGAAGTTACCAATAAAGCCGTTATGGAAGCATTAGACGGACTTCCACCGGTAAAAGTACACTGTTCCCTGTTAGCAGAGGAAGCAATCCATGCAGCACTCTGGGATTATGCAGAGAAAAACGGTATCAAAATCGAAGGACTAGAGCGTCCGGTAAATGATATCAGCGAAAAAGAAGAGGAAGAAGAATACTAGAAAAATATCAAATGAAGGAGAAGTGATCTATGGGAAAGAAACATTTGAGCGAAAGAAATCTGGGTTTTGAAACATTGCAGTTACATGTAGGACAGGAGGAGGCAGATCCGGTTACAGATGCGAGAGCAGTGCCGATCTACGCAACCTCTTCCTATGTATTCCATAACAGCCAGCACGCAGCAGACCGTTTTGGCCTGAAAGATGCGGGCAACATCTACGGAAGACTTACCAATCCGACCGAGGATGTATTTGAAAAAAGAATTGCAGCATTAGAGGGCGGTGTTGCCGCACTCGCAGTTGCATCCGGTGCAGCAGCGATCACATACACGATCGAAAACCTTGCACATGCAGGCGATCATATCGTTGCAGCAAATAATATTTACGGTGGTTCCTATAACCTGTTAGAGCATACACTTCCGGACTATGGAATCACAACTACTTTTGTTGATCCACTCGATGTTTCAAACTTTGAAAAAGCGATTCAGGACAACACCAAGGCTCTTTACATAGAGACATTTGGAAATCCAAACTCAGATGTCAGCGACATTGAGGCAATCGCAAAGATCGCCCATGCGCATAAAATTCCACTTGTTGTGGACAATACATTTGCAACCCCGTATCTGCTCAGGCCGATCGAATACGGCGCAGACATTGTTGTTCATTCTGCAACAAAATTCATTGGCGGACATGGAACCGCAATCGGCGGTGTCATCGTCGACAGTGGAAAATTTGACTGGGAGGCATCCGGTAAGTTCCCTGCCATCACGGAACCGAACCCGAGCTATCACGGAATCAGTTTTTCACAGGCAGCAGGTCCTGCAGCATTTGTCACAAGAATCCGTGCAATCTTACTCCGTGACACCGGAGCAACGATTTCACCGTTCCACGCATTTATGTTTTTACAGGGACTTGAAACATTGTCCCTGCGTGTAGAACGTCATGTGGAAAATGCATTAAAGGTTGTAGAGTATTTAAACAATCATCCACAGGTGGAAAAAGTACATCACCCATCCGTTACAGAGGATAAAGAACAGCAGGAATTATACAAAAAATACTTCCTGAACGGCGGCGGTTCAATCTTTACCTTTGAGATCAAAGGGGATGAGCAGAAGGCAAAAGATTTTATTGATAATCTTGAGATCTTTTCCTTACTTGCAAACGTGGCAGATGTGAAATCACTTGTCATTCACCCGGCTTCTACCACACATGCACAGTTAAATGAGGCAGAGCTGGCAGAGCAGGGAATCTACCCGAACACGATCCGTCTTTCCATCGGAACAGAGAATATCAGGGACATCATTGAGGATCTTGATGAAGCATTTAAGGCAGTAAAGTAGAAATAAGTTCCTTATTTTTACTTTGAAGTCTGCAAAAAGCATTGCAGACTTCAGAAATGAAAAATTTCAGAATAGGAGAGGAATATCATGGCAAAAGTTTATCAGAGTGCAACAGATTTGATTGGAAACACACCTTTATTAGAGGTAACAAAATTAGAGAAAAGCAAAGGACTTGAGGCAAAAGTTCTTATAAAACTTGAGTATTTTAACACATCAGGAAGTGTAAAAGACCGTGCTGCATATTACATGGTAAAAGATGCAGAGGAGAAAGGTCTTTTAAAGGAAGGTTCCGTGATCATTGAGCCGACTTCCGGAAACACAGGTATCGGTCTTGCTTCTATCGCAGCAGCAAAAGGATACCGTATCATCTTAACAATGCCGGAGACCATGAGT
>OLQR01001740.1_pt1 | contig 11829 bp, 9 predicted proteins | sample 1671881 | NCBI WGS metagenome assembly OLQR01 (sample SAMEA3136623, study PRJEB25190) | human gut metagenome | biome: human gut; feature: human-associated habitat; material: faeces | place: Austria | collected 2013 | reverse complement strand
GATTTTCCTTCCAGCAGCCAAACGGCGGTCTGATATACTGTGGATACTCCCCCGTCAGTTCCAAAATCACCTGGTTCGTCTTATCGACCTGCTCCACTGCCGCCTCATCGGTCAGATTGCAGAGGTTTACGTGCTCATAGGAATGGGTTCCAATCAAATGTCCGCCCTCATGAATCTTTTTTACAATGTCCGGAAATTTTTCCGCTTCCTTCCCCAACAGGAAAAAAGATGCCGTCACGTTCCGCTCCTTTAAGCCCTCAAGCAGTTCTTCCGTATAATCCGGGTTTGGTCCGTCGTCAAAAGTGATCGCCACCTTTTTTTCTGCGATATCTTCCAGTGCCGCAAAAGAAACGGTTTCTGCCGCCTTTCCATGATTTCCGCCCCACTGACAGACTGCTGCCGCGAAAATAACTGCGGCGATCAGAACATCTTTCGGATAACTATGTATTTTTTTATTATGAACCTCTCTCATAAATAAAAGCAATTTTTCTATCACAACGCCCCTGAACCGTTTGCTTTTCTCTTATTTGTAATATATGACTGGTGTTGTGGCTTTTATACATACTATTTTCTACCAAAAAGGCAGTTACCACTTCCTTGATAATCTCTATTTCTGCGCTGTTTTTTGCGCATCTCAAGTTTGTGCGTAAGCACAAATCTTGCGTGTGAAAAATCTTATTTTTCACACTAACTGCCCCATATCCTGTTCTCACTCAACTGTACATAATTTTCTCGCTGTCAAAAATCTTTGCTAACCCGGCCGTCATAACCAGTGCATACAAAAGGTTTGCCACGATTGTTACCACAAAATTAACAGGCACAAGATCAAAGGAAAAAATTCCATTCATGCACTGTACACTGTTATAAAACGGGATCAGATACCAGTAAACCTCCTTCGGCGCACCATCCCCGAACATCGTCGACACACCGATCAGCATGACGACGATCATCAGAGGCGAAACCATCGTTCCTGCCTCTTTGACGCTCTTTGCCAGGCCGGACATCAGGGAGATTGCACCGATAATTACCAGAACCGTACTTAAAATGACAAATAACAACAGTACATAATCCGTTCCACTGTAAACTGCAGCGCTCATCGCACCCGTCATACTGTCATCCTCAAGCGCCGCACCGCCCATCAGATTCGGAAGTGCCAGCATCGTGCCGATAAAGCTGGAAACTCCGCCCAAAAGTCCGATGACACTCAGACTTAAGACTTTTCCGACGGCAAGCTCGCTGCGTTTCATCGGTGTGACAAGCAGCGTTGCGATCGTTCCGCGCTCCTTTTCCCCGACGATGGATTCCGGGGCAACCGCCATACAGCCACTGAATAAAAATGACATCAAAAGCATCGGTAAAAGCATGGAAAAAAGCTGCGCGGAAGTATCTTTTTCCGTTGCAACATCATATTTCACACCTTCTTCGGCATTGATATCAAACTTATTTGCCAGAGAAGATTCATAATCATCAAAAACCTGATACATCTGATTGTAGATCGTCGACGATTCCGTCGAAACTGAATTATAGTACATGTTGATATCCGGTGCTGCCTGCGTGGTATCTAACGGATCATATGCAGCGACAGCCGCATCAAAATCCGACTGGAACACCATCAAAAGATCTGCTTCCTCCGCCTCGATCTTTTCTAAGACATCAGACTCTTTTTCTACTGTAATTTCCGTCACTTCCAGATCAGACTCTGTCTTTAAATAAGAAAACGCCTCCGGCAGATCCACCGTATAGATCTGATATACATAATCCTCCGAAGCGGCAAACTGCTTCATAATTCCCTGCCCCAGAAGCGTATACAAAATATAGATCATAAGCCCCGGCATTAAAATTGTGGTAAACACCAGTCTCTTATCTCCGAAAAAGCGGGCAAACTCTTTTTTCATGATTGCAATCATTTTTTTACTCATACTATCTCACCTGCCGTTTCCCGATAGATTTCAAAGAACTTATCCTCAAGTGGCATTTCCGCCGTCACATGGGAAAGCGTGTCACACAAAACCATTTTTCCGTTGATGATAATGCCGACACGGTCGCAGATCTTTTCGATCAGTGAAAAAATATGTGTTGATACAATGATCGTTTTTCCTTCTGCTTTCAATTCCTGCAGAAAATCGGTCACAACTTTCGCCGTGATAACATCAAGTCCGTTTGTCGGCTCATCAAAAATAATGATCTGCGGATCATGCACCAGTGAAATGATCAGGGATACTTTCTGTTTCATACCGGTGGAGAGATTTGCAACCTTCACTTCCGCAAACTCATCCACACCAAATTTCTGAAACAGGATACGTTTTCTCTCATCCCGCTCTGCCTGATCGACACCGTATAATTCTGAGAAAAAATCAAACAGATAGTTCGGAGTAAAAAATTCTTCCAGTTTTAATTCACTCGTCAGAAATCCGATCTTTTTCCGAACACCGTTCGGATCTGTCACAATACTGCTTCCGTCAATCAGAGCATCACCTTTATCCGGTTTGATCAGCGTTGCTAACATGCGAAGCGTTGTTGTCTTTCCCGCTCCATTGGGCCCTAATAATCCAAAAACTTCCCCCCTGTAAGTACAAAAGGAAAGATCATCCACCGCAACCTTAACTTTTTCCGTTGTCTTTTCTAATTTCTGCTGTTTTTTTGACAAGTGAAATGTCTTGGATAATCCACTGACTGTCAATAACTCTTCCATAACCCTCTCCATTAAAAATTTCTATATCATGATCGTGATCTACACTCGCTTCGCTCGGCAGTCTTATTATATCGTTCCGTCATCCATACTGTCTTCAATATCATCATAGATATCATCGTAAATATGATCATAGATGTCATTATAGCTGCTATAAGATCCAAGTCCTGTAAAAAAAATCAGGATATACAGAATAATCGATGCTGCAAAACCGATTCCACCTGTGATCAAACCAACGATCGCCATTCCTTTTTTGTTTCCTTTTACCAGCTGTAAAATACCGAAAATGATTGCAAGGATACCGGTGATCCAGCTGATACAAGTGCAGAACAGCAAAACGGTGATGATTCCAAGTATCAACGACGCAATACCAAATCCTTCACTTTCTGACTTGTTATTGCCATTTGGCTGTCCATAATTATAATCTGTACTGCCGTTTGACTGTCCATAGTTATAACCTGCACTGTCATTTGACTGTCCGTAATTATAATTTGTATTGCCGTTTCCATATGACGTATTTGTATAATACGGATTGTCTGTCATAGTCTTTTCTGGATTTACACGCTCTTCATTTCCGGTCACAGTCTTCTCTAAATTTACACCTGCTGTACCATCAGTCGTACTTTTCTCCAGGCTGACAGGATTTCCCTGATTTACATTCGGCTCATCATTTCCATAATTCCAGTTATTTTCTTCACTCATACTCTCACTACCTCTTAATTAAATCCGACCACTTTCTGTGACAGTCGATATGCCGCAACCGAAATCTTTCTGCCTCCCTTGCCCGGCAGATTCATTGCATTTCCCATAATTCCGGCGCGCAGATGATGGAATAAACGGATGTCGTGATCCTTAATATATTTCCACAGTTCACGTTTTTTCAGAAGATTTTCCTCAGTGCCGGAGCGGATCAGCATAATCGTGGAAATGACCGTGATGATTTCCAGATAATTAAACATGTAATGACGCAGTTTTCGGTTTGGAATCTTCCAGAGATCAAATTCATCTACCATAATCTTATTTACATTGATCTGCTGGTCGATACGGCTGATCATCACTTTCTCATTGACCGACTGATCTTCCCTGCCAATAAAGTAACGGTAAAAATCTACATCCATATAATACAGTGTTTTTACACTTGGTAATGGTTTGTACACATAAATATTATCCACATAAAATGTATGTTTCGGCAGCTCTAATCCACATTCACGCAGCAGTTTTGTACGATAAATCACAGAATGCATCAAAATGTACTGCCCCTTTCTGAAACGTGACACATCATTCCAGGTAAAAATCTGATTTTGGGGCAGGTTCGTGTAGTGCATCACTTTTTTATGATGCGCACCTTCTTTTTCATATACATAATTGGCAATAAACATATCCAGGGTCTGATTGCCGCCGGTCAGCTCACGAAGTTTATCTAAAATCTTCTTATAAGCCTCCTCATCTACCCAGTCATCGCTGTCTACCACTTTAAAATAAAGTCCTGTCGCATTGCGGATTCCAGCATTGACAGCCTCTCCGTGTCCTCCATTTACCTGATGGATTGCACGGATGATTCCCGGATATTTCTTCTCATAGGCATCTGCTATGTCACCGGTGCTATCTTTTGACCCATCATCAATGATCAGGATCTCAACATCATCGCCACCCGGCAGCAGGGATTTGATACAGTTTTCCATGTAATCCTGTGAATTGTAACACGGGATCGCAAATGTCAGTAATTTCATATATGAATCCTCCGATTATCTTTTTGTATTTTCTGCCATGATCGCATCAGCAAGTTCCATCGCTTTTTTCGTCATCGCATCGATATTATAGTATTTGTATTCTGCCAGTCGTCCGAGCAGATAAAAATGCGGCAGTCCACCTGCAAGCGCACGATATTTTTCATAGAGTTCCTGGTTCTTTGGCTCTAATATCGCATAGTAAGGAATTTCTCCCTCCGCTCCTGTGTAGGCAAACGGATACTCTTTCACGATTGTGGTTCCGTCCGTGTTCTTTTGTCCGGTCAGATACTTAAACTCTGTGATTCTTGTAAAATCCTCACTGACCGTGTAATTGACCACGCTGTGTCCCTGATAAGATTCTTTCTCATAATGTTCAAAGTCAAATCTTAAGGAACGATATGGAAGCCTTCCAAACTGACAGTCAAACAACTCATCCAGTGCGCCCGTATAGATAACCTCTCCGTCAAACGGTGTTCCATCAAAATAAATCTGATTTTCTTCAAAACGCAATCTCTCTTTACAGTCAACACCTGTCTCAACCGTGATGTTCTCATGGTCTAACATGCGCTCAAACATCGGTGTGAAACCTTCCTTCGGCACTCCCTGATATTTGTCCTGAAAATAGCGGTTGTCATAAGAAACCAGCACCGGCACACGGCCTGTCACTTCCGGGCTGATATCCTCCGGTTTTTGTCCCCACTGCTTCATGGTATATTTTAAAAATACATTTTCGTACACAAACTGTGCGATCTCGCGGATGTCCGGATCTTCATTTTCCCGCAGTTTCATGATCGGCACGCGGCTTCCCTCTCCGTATGCAGCAATCAGTTTCTGCTCTAATGCATCTGCTTTTTCCTTTTCATATACCATATGAAGCGTATTTAAATTAAACGGAACCGGGATCAGACGATCCCCGACCTTTGCTACCACCTCATGTCCGAATACATACCAGTCCGTAAATCTTGAGAGATACTGATATACTTCTTCTATTCCTGTATGAAAAATATGTGGTCCATAATTATGTATTAATATTCCATGTTCATCCGGCTCATCATAGCAGTTACCTCCGATATGACTGCGTCTCTCTAAAACCAGTACTTTCTTTCCTGCTTCCTCTGCAAGCTTTCTCGCACTGACAGCACCCGCAATTCCTGCGCCGATCACGATACAATCGTACATGTAATCCTCCTTGTTTTCCACTTTGTTTTACCATAGCCATTCTATTATACACATTTTCCTACCGCAAACCAATCAAATTTTTCTTTAGATATTCTTAATTTCTGCCAAAGTATGTAGTTGTTCATATTTTATTTACATAATTCTCACAAACAGGGCATACGGCGGTCACAATTCCCCGATATACTAAATTCAAAGTTAAGGCAACAAGTTAAAATTTTTCATAGAACTTTTTTTCATACCTGATGTAAGTCAGGTAGCCTTGCTTATCCGATAAGCAAGGTTCCTCCCAGCAAATAGTGAATTACTTCACTTTTCATACACACTCTTTTTCATAATGAATAGCCGGTGCTGTTGCACCGGCTCCCTCTTTTTATAAATATTTTCTTTTAAGCTTTCTTTTCATTTCCAAGAAGAATGTTCATATATTTCGCATACGCAGCAAAAGCGGACGGAATAGCATATTTTTCTTTTGCATCTTCTGCTTCCACAAATAATAATCCATCTGCACGATTTTTTTCACACTGCACCTGTGGATGCATTTCCGGCTCCTCTACACGGACTGCATAACCTGTCATGTGCCATTCGATATGGGAAAAAATATGTTTCGCCTCACCTAACGGCTGAATACGGATCGGTGCATACCCCATCTCTTTTACCATGGAAAGTACTTCCTCCTGTCCCATATTTCCTTCCACATTCGGAAGCTCATACAGTCCTGCCAAAAGTCCCTTTGCCGGTCTTTTCCGGATTGCAACCTTCTCATCATCCCTTAAAATCAGAACCGTTTTTTTCTCGATCTTTCGCGGTTTTGCCTTGCTCTTGACTGGTATCTGTCCGATCAGTTCCTGTTTTTTTGCCTCACAAAAATCCTTCCATGGACATTCGGTACAAAGCGGTGCACCGTTTGGCACACAGATCGTTGCTCCAAGTTCCATGAGTGCCTGGTTAAACGCACCGGCAAGATTCTGATGATATACCTTTGCCCTCAGATCATCTGCATCCTCCATCCATGGAAATACATTTTTTTCATTTCTGCCGTCTGCCCCATGCATCAATTTTTCTAATAATTTTTCCATCTCATTACGGAATGACTGTTTCATGATATCCGTATCATCCGCAGAAACGCGCGTTAAAACACGGAGCACATTTCCATCGACCGCCGGAACCGGGATTCCGTATGCGATAGATGCGACCGCTCCCGCTGTATAATGGCCGATCCCCTTTAGTTTCAACAGTTTCTCATAATCTGCCGGAAGTTGTCCACCATAATATTCCACAACTTCCACAGCCGCTTTTTGCATGTTCCTGACACGGTTATAATAACCTAACCCCTCCCAAAGCTTTAAAAGTTCATCCTCCGGACACACTGCAAGTGCCTTTGCATCCGGCAGTGCCGTGGTAAACCGCTCAAAATACGGCTTTACCGCCTCCACTCTCGTCTGCTGGAGCATGATCTCCGAAACCCACACCCGGTATGGAGTCGGTTCCTCTCGCCATGGCAATACACGGGCATGATTTAAAAACCATTGCAATAATGGGGATACAAGTTGCTTTAAGTCGTAATCTTTTAACATGTATGTCTCAAACTTTCTTTGTTATATAGCAGCCTTCATGTCTGCGCTTATTTTTTTCAAACCAGTACCTTATTTGAGGTCAAACTGGCTGACAAATACTGCGATCTTCTCTAAACATTTCTTAATAATGTCTTTGGAATAAGCATAAGAGCAGCGGATGTAACCCTCTGCACAACTTCCAAATGCGTCTCCCGGAATGACTGCCACCTTCTGTTCCTGCAGCAGACGGTTACAAAATTCCATGCTGGTAAGTCCTGTTTTTTTGATCGACGGGAATACATAAAATGCACCTTCCGGTTCTGTCACATCCAGTCCCATATTCCGGAACCCGTCCACCATGATCTTTCGTCTCTCATCGTATTCTTTACGCATCACATCGATCTCTTCGTCACGAACCGGACTCGTCAGTGCTTCAAGCGCCGCCACCTGTGACGTTGTTCCTGCAGACATGGTCGTAAACTGATGAATCTTATTCATATGAAAAATAACTTCCGCAGGACCCGCTGCAATACCCATACGCCATCCGGTCATTGCAAATGCTTTTGAAAAACCATTTAATACCACACAACGCTCATACATATCCGGCAGCGCCGCAATAGATGCATGCTTTTTGCCATAGGTCAGCTCTGCATAAATCTCATCTGTAATCACAAAAATATCATGTGCGGTCACAACCTCACGGATTGCTTCTAAATCCTCTTTTTCCATGATCGCTCCGGTAGGGTTGTTGGGGAATGAAATCAGCAGTACTTTTGTTTTATCTGTAATTTTTTCTTCAAGTTCTTCCTTCGTCAGGCGGAATTTATTCTCTGCCTTTAACGGGATGGAAACCGGAATGCCGCCACACAATTCCACACACGGAATATAGGAAACATAGCAAGGTTCTACAACTAACACCTCATCCCCCGGATCCACCAGTGCACGAAGCGCCAGATCAATACCCTCACTTGCTCCCATCGTGATCAGGATCTCATTTTCCCTGTCATAATGAAGTCCAAACTTCTCTAAATACTCTGCAGCTGCCGCACGGAGTTCGACCGTACCGCGATTATCGGTATACTTTGTCTCACCTCTTTTGATTGAAGCAATCGCTGCCTCCCTGACATGTTCCGGTGTCGGAAAATCCGGCTCGCCGACACCAAGTGACAATGCTCCCTCCATCGTATTTGCAATATCAAAAAAGTCCTTGATCCCTGAATCCGGCATCTCCTTTACTACCTTAGATAAGTATGATTTGCTTGTGTCCATGGTTTTTCCTCTTTTCTGTGTCTTTGTCAAAATATCATACCACCTATCATAGCACTTTTTCTACCAAATTTATAGTGAATTTTTCCCATAATCTATTGACAAATTCAGGGAAAAGCTGTACGCTATTAATAACGTATATTGTTAATTTTTTATCAAACTATTCAGGAGGGTTCCAAACGATGAGCGATTTTAACAATTTAAAACTGGAAGTTGCTGAGGAGATTGCTGTTCTTACAATTTCAAGACCAGCAGCATTAAACGCATTAAACAGTGAGACATTAGACGAGTTAAACACAGCATTAACTGAGATCGAAGCAAGAGATGACATCAAAGTCGTAATCTTAACCGGCGGTCCTGACAAGAAAGGCAACGAATTCAAATCTTTCGTAGCAGGCGCTGATATTTCTGAGATGGTAAACTTTACCGCAGCAGAAGCAAGAGCTTTCGGTATGAGAGCTTCCGTACCATTCTTCAAATTAATGAACATGCGTCAGGTAACGATCGCAGCTGTTAATGGTTTTGCACTTGGCGGTGGATGTGAAATTTCCATGGCATGTGATATCCGTATCGCATCTGACAACGCTACTTTCGCACAGCCAGAGACAGGTCTTGGAATCATTCCTGGATTCGGTGGTACACAAAGACTTGCCCGTTTAGTAGGCATGGGACGCGCAAAAGAGATGATCTTTACCTGCGATTCCGTTGATGCAGCAGAAGCTTACCGCATCGGTCTTGTAAATAAAGTAGTTGCTCCGGAAGAGTTAATGAACACAGCAAAAGCTATGGCTAAGAAAATCATCTCCAAAGGAAGCTACGCTGTTTCCGTTGCAAAAGCAGCAATCAACAACGGTTATGATATGGACATCAAGAACGCTGTTGAGATGGAAGCAAACTTATTCGGCGTAACCTGCTCTACTCATGACAAAACAGAAGGTATGACTGCTTTCTTAGAGAGAAGAGCTGCTGATTTAACAGATTTCTAAAAAAACATATCAAAAAAAAACGGGCTGATAATTCAGTCCGTTTTTTTGATATACTCATATTCCAAATTTAATGTGCAGGTAATCTCTGATTACCTCTACGCATTTTTCACGCCCCCATCAAAACCGACACCACCGGCATCGTCACCGCAGCAAGAATTGCCGTAAGCGCAACTCCTCTTGCCGCCAGATCATAATTTCCATCATATTGCTGTGCAAGCATTGCTGTCATACTGCCGACAGGCGTTGCGAGCATGACCATACACACGCCTAAAATCATCGGATCATCAACAAACTGCTTTATGATCCATGTGCCTGCAATCAATACCACCCGTCAAACGGGTGGTTTGCTCAGCGGCTATAAGCCTTTGTTACCGGCCAGCGCCTAAAGACGCTGGCTTTCACTTTCGTTCAAGCTACTAATGCCTTTGACTCGTCGCTGCCCTTAAAAGGGCATTTGTATCACTAGCAACCCTTAAAAGGGTCTTCGTATTCTTTTACACTTAATTTATCCAAAGCTATATCATGTTTTTCCTGCTCTTGGATATATTTCTTTATTGTTGCTTCATTTAATCCTACCGTACTTACATAATATCCTTCTGCCCAGAAATGTCTATTTCCATATTTATACTTTAAGTTTGCGTGCTTGTCATATATCATTGCTTGAGTGAAAAAGTAAATTCCGCACGTAAACTTAAATTCCATACGGAAGACTAAATTCTATATTTTAGGGTTTGACGAAATGCGTCAAACCCTTTAAAGTGGAATTTAACCAGACATTGTTTGTGCATTTACTGGAAAAAGGCGTACTGATAAGGCAACTGGAATCGTGCCCTGTAAGACTAAATTCCACTTGCCTGGAGGAAAAAATATGCAAGACTCTTATCCGCAGATTCATATGTAATGTCTGGTTCTATTTTTGTAATAATGCCGGTGTCAATACAATCTCATCATCTGGTATCTCAGTAAGTCCAAAGTAATCTATTACCTCTGAAGGCAGCATGAGTTTTGCAAGCTTCAAGGGTGACATTCCACCCAGGCTCTGCCGGGGAGAACTGTTGATATGGCTCATCATCAGAGTGATGTCTTCCTGAGAGTAGTCATCAAAGGAGGTGCCTTTCGGGCATATTTTACGGATATATTCATGGTTTTTCTCACAATGAGGTTTTTGCCAGGAACACATAGGATCGCAATAATAAATGCTTGTACGAATCAGGTTTTCCTGTCCGCATTCCAATGCGGCAGGATTCCGGAATTCACCACCTCTGTCTGTCAGGACTAAAGAGAATACAGAGGAAAATGAAAAAGTTCCTAAGGAGCGTTCGATAGAGTCAAAAATGGCTTTTACATGACAGACCTCTTTACTGTCGAGAAGGTAGGCCATCATAAGGGAACAACAATCAAAGTGAAGGGTAAGTAACACTTTTTTTGAACCTTCACAGCCCAGGACAGTATCCATTTCCGTAACCCTTGTGTCAGGAAATTCCTTTAAAAAAGCCTGGTAGTCTTTGTAAGTACGTCCTTCATAAATGGTCAGATCGGCAGCTTCAGAAGAACTGCAGGAACGCACCTTATATTTCACCTTTTTAGGAAGGTCGATATTTTTCACACTAAGAGCTCCGGACTCGATGTAGTTATAAAGAGTTTTTTCAGATAGAGCAATTTCCGGATGATTGCGGAGGATCATGTAAGGAGACTGCCCCTGCAGAATGAGAGGGGTTACCAATTCATCCAAAGCAACAAGGTCAGCAGGCGAAATGTTAATACCTGCTCTTGATTCCACAAGGATGGTTTTATATTGCCTGTGTGCAGTGGATGAGCGGTAGTAGGCTTTATCGAGGCGGCAGGGATTCTTTTTACTGCAACCATTGCAGACAAAAGGGGCTTTATCCAGCAAACTGCAATGGTAAGATCGAGGAATAAAGTCCTCGCAGTGAGAGTTGCAATGATTGCAGGATCTGCACATCCTTTTGCAAACAGGGGCATAGGTACCACAAATATTTTTCTTTTTGCAATCTTTTGCCAAAGCACATTTGTTAGCAGGTTCATTAAAACGATTGTGTTCCTGGAAAGACCTGTGCTTTTTGATTTCCTTGGAGATGGTGGTGGGATCTTTTCCTAACTGTAAGGCAATGGAACGGAGAGACAGGTGTTGATCCAATCCTTTCTCAATGGAAATACGGTCATCCAGGGTCATATGTTTTTGAGTAGCAGTTTTTGAATTGTTCATAAATACCTCGTTTCTACTGCAGATAGGAGATATTAAAATCATAAGATAGATCTAAGAAGAGAGAAAGACTAAATTCAGCATAGATGTGGAATTTAAAATTTCATTCAAGGTATATTTTCCCGGTAGAGATTTTTCTTGAAAAAAAAACGGTTTTATGTATAATAAAAATGATGCGTTTAAACCAAGAAATATGTAAAAT
>OLQR01001730.1_pt1 | contig 11923 bp, 9 predicted proteins | sample 1671881 | NCBI WGS metagenome assembly OLQR01 (sample SAMEA3136623, study PRJEB25190) | human gut metagenome | biome: human gut; feature: human-associated habitat; material: faeces | place: Austria | collected 2013 | reverse complement strand
ATAAATCCTCCAAACTCTAAAAAAAGCCCCTAAATTGAAAACAATTTAAGGACTTTGAGCTATGCCGGTGGCGGGACTCGAACCCGCACGTAGTCACCTACAACAGATTTTGAGTCTGCCTCGTCTGCCAGTTCCGACACACCGGCTCATAACAGATTTATTTTAATATATTTTCATAAATTTGTCAAGATATTTTTAAGCTATTCTCCCTTTAAAACAGCCTCTCCACATTTTAAACCATCTGTAGCAGCAGACATTATTCCTCCGGCATAACCACAACCTTCTCCACAAGGATATAACCCCTTTATGGATACAGAATTATAATCTTCTTTTCTCACTATTCTAACAGGTGATGATGAACGACTTTCCACAGCTGTCATAACGGCATTATCCTGTGCAAAATCTTTAATCTGTTTATCAAAAACTTTTATGCCTTCTTGTAAAGCCTTGTACATAAAATCAGGGAATATATTTTTAAAATCTGACGGTGTAACAGTCGGTCTATAGCTAGGTTTTATATCTCCTAATTCTAAAGTTTTCTGAGATTTAAGGAAATCCCCTACTTTTTGAACCGGAGCATTGTAATTTTTTCCACCTTCTACATATGCACTGTGTTCAATTTTTCTCTGTAACTCTACTCCACCCAGTACATCATCAGTGCCAAAATCCTCAGGCTGTATAGATACCAATAGTGCAGAATTTGCATTTTCCTTATCTCTTGCAAAATAACTCATACCATTTACAGCTAATCTTTCTTCTTCTGATGATGCTGCTACTACAACTCCACCGGGACACATACAAAATGTGTAAACATTTCTTCCATTAGGCAAATGAGCTACTAACTTATAGCTTGCCGGTGGCAAATATTTTGCAAATTTCCCATACTGGCTTTCGCTAATAAAATCCTGTTTATGCTCAATTCTTACACCCATAGCAAAAGGCTTTTGTTCCATTTTTATATTTTGCTCCTTTAAGGCATAAAAAGTATCCCTTGCCGAATGTCCTATAGCAAGAATAAGAGAATTAGTTTTTATTTCTTTTTCAGCACCGTTACTAATGTACCTAACACCAGTCAATGTACCGTTTTCAGAAATCACTTCAGTCATTTTACTGTCAAAAAGCACAGTACCACCTAATCTTATAACTTCTTCTCTTATGTTTTTTACAACCTTTATAAGATAATCTGTACCAATATGGGCTTTTGCCTCGTAAAGTATTTCTTCCGGTGCTCCAAATTCTACAAATGTTTTCAATATAAAGCTATGACGAAAATCTTTTGTGTTAGTAGTCAATTTTCCGTCTGAAAAAGTACCTGCACCACCTTCACCAAATTGAACATTGGATTCAGTATTAAGTACTCCTGTTTCAAAGAACTTATTAATATCAGCCTGTCTGTCTTCAACAGCCTTACCTCTTTCAAGTACAATAGGCTTTGCTCCAGCTCTCGCTAATAAAAGTGATGCAAACATACCTGCCGGACCAAAACCGACTACAACCGGAGAATTAATACACTTGTTTTCAGGAATTGCATATGAAATTTCCTTGTATTTTGAAACATCTTTTAATTTCAAATATCTATCCTCATTTTCAATATCAACCTTTAATGAAAATAAATAAAATACATTTTCCTTATCTCTGGCATCAATAGATTTTTTTACAATACTTAAATCTTTAATAGCATTGGCAGATACTCTTAATATCTTTGCCACTTTTTTAGCTAAAATCTCTTTATTAACTTTTACATCAGCTTTAATTTTAACATTTGAAATTTTAAGCATATTAACCCTTTCTAAAACTCTCTACAGCACTTCTGCCGGCAAGTCTGCCACTACTCCACGCCCACTGTAAGTTGTAGCCACCACAGTCGCCATAAATATCCAAAACTTCGCCACAAGCATAAAGTCCATCTACAATATAAGATTCCATAGTTCTGTCATTAAAATCTTCTGTAAGTATGCCACCGGCTGTAACCTGTGCATTTGTAAAGCCTTTTGTACCGGTAACTGGAATTTGATAATCCTTAATATATGATACCATAGACCATAAAAGCTGATTATCCAACTTATTAACAGGAAATGACAACTTTTCTATGCCGGCACGTCTTGCAATTAAGTTTCCTATTCTCTTATTTAAAAGACCCACAAAATAATTTTCCATAGTCAAGTGACCTAAAGCCTCTTTTCTACTTTCTAATATATCGAATATCTCCTTAGGAGAATACTCAACCATAAAATCCAAAGCAATAGTTAAGTTCTTTTTAAAAGCAACTTTTGTGGAAATCTGGAATATAGGTGGACCGGAAAGTCCATAATCTGTAAACAAAACTTCACCATATTCACTGGCAATCTCCCTATCTTTGTGGATAAGTGACACTCCACCGGTAAATTTTATACCCTGTAAACTTTTAACTTCCTTTGGTTCTGTTTTAATTTGCACCAAAGCCGGAGCAGTATTGGTCATACTGTGTCCTAAGTTTTTGAGCAAATCAAAAGCTGAACCGTCAGAGCCTAGAGCTGGCTGTGCACAACCTCCACCAGCGACTATAACTCTGTCACCTCTTACTACATCTCCGTCTTTTGAAGTAATCTTGAAAGACTTTTTATTTCTTGATATGTCAGCAACGTGAAAACCTGTCTTTATTTCTATACCAAGTCTGGCAATTTCATTTCTTAAAGCATCAGAAACTGCACTTGCCTGTTCAGAAAATGGATATAATTTACCTTCATTTTCTTCTTTTGGAAAAACTCCCATTTGATTAAAAAAGTTTACCGTATCATTTACGGTAAACTCCTTTAAACTATAGGCTGTGAAACTGCTGTCTTTTCCATAATAATTTTTAACAGAGGCATTGAGATTGCTATAATTACATCTGCCATTGCCTGTAGCAAGAATTTTCTTGCCCACTCTGTCCAGTCTTTCCAATATTAAAATTTCAACTTTTTCATCAGTGTGTGCTGCCTCAATAGCCGCAGCCATTCCGGCAGCACCGCCTCCTATAATAATTAATTTCATTACTCACCTGTACCAATAACAACAACAATATCGTATTCAGAAGCAACTGTTGGGTCTGTAACAACTTCACAGCCGTCAAAAGACTTCTTAAGCTGTTGTCCCATACCGTCTTCTTTTACATAAATTCTTGTTTTACTTACCTTTTCACCACTATATGTTCCAATAGAAGATACATTGTAACCTTCTCCTTCAAGTTCCTGCTTAACCTTAGTAGCCATACCATTTGCATAACCACCATTGAGAACCTGAATAGTTAATTCAGCATCATTGTAATTTCCAGCATTGGCTTCTGCATTCTGCTGTGACTCTCTTTCAGCAATTATTTCATTACTTGGTCTTGAGAATATGTCATAAGCAAGTTTATTTGTTTCTTCTTCATCCATAACATACCCACCTACAAAACCGTACATTGAGCCGATTTCACCTGGTAAAGTATATGTATTTACCTTATTGCTATCAAACTGCTTTAATACATTTATATACTTTATAGCATCAGTAATCTTCAAATCTGTAGTAATGTACTTAAAGAAAGTATTAATATAAGCAGATGGATTAGAGAATATAGTATCTGCATTCATAACCTGCTTTAAGAACTCTTTAATAAAGTTCTGCTGTGTTTCAACACGACCTATATCCTGATTGTCGTAACCCTTTCTAAATCTTACAAGACCTTCTGCCTGCTTACCATTAAGCTTCTGAGGACCAGCCTTTAAGTGAATTGCAAGGTCCTGACCAGGGTCGTCGTAATCCATATCAATCGGAACATTGTATTCAATACCACCAATGGAATCAACAAGATAATCAAATGCCTCAAAGCTAACCTTAACATAAAAATCAATATTAGTATCAAGCATAGTATTAAGCTGATTTTCCAAAAGCTCCATACCATACTTATCACCACCATAGTGATGAATAGCATTTATCTTCATACCATGCTGTCCAGGTTCAGGGAATTCTTCATTCATCTTAGTAAAAGTATCATCATCAACTCTTACAAGAGTATCTCTCGGTACTGAAATAAGATTTAATTCTCCTAAAACTGAATTATAACAGCCTACAATAATTGTATCCGTTCTTGTTCCGTCATCATCAACACCGACAATAAGGAAAGTTGTCCTTTCCGGAAGTTTCGGTGTTACCATTTCAGAAATCTTTGTAACCGGTGTTTCCACAATGCCGTCATCATCAGGATTATCATTAATGTATGTCCAGCCAAAATAGCCGAGAACGGCAACACAATAAAGACCTAAAACAGCTGCCAAAATCATAAAGAATTTAGCCTTTAAAGTTCTCTTTTTCTTAGGTTTGTTAGGCTTATCTTTAGTAGCCTTAACCTTTTCCTTTACAACTTTTGCCTTTTTTTCCTTCTTTTTTCTTCGCCCGCTGTTTCTACTTCTTCTGCGGCTGGGAGTTTCCTCGAAGTCGTAGTCGTCGTAATCGTCATATCTGTTTTTACTCATTTCTTCCTCCTAAATAAGCCTACAAATTATTTGTTTGGCTTAAAAGAACTCTTAAGTGAAACAATACGGTTAAACACAAGATGTTCTTCTGTACAATGCTTGCTATCAGCAACAAAATATCCGTTTCTCATAAACTGGAATCTATCCATAGGCTTAACACCCTTTATAGATGGTTCAATATAAGCCTTTACAGTAGTAAGTGAATTAGGATTCATACTGTAGCCGTTTTCTGAATTTTCATCCGGTACTACAAGATTTTCGTATAAGTTTACATCAGCAGTAACAGCAGTTGCTGCATTTACCCAATGAACTGTACCCTTAACTTTTCTTGCTGTAAAATCAAGACCACTCTTTGTAGCTGGGTCATAAGTACCGTGAATTTCAACTACCTTACCGTTTTCGTCTTTAACAAAATCAGTACAAGTAACAAAGTATGCACCCTTTAATCTTACTTCATTACCAACAGCAAATCTAAAGTATTTCTTAGGAGGTTCTTCCATAAAGTCAGAAGCCTCAATATAAAGTTCTCTTGAGAAAGGAACTTCTCTCTTACCCATTTCTTCGTTCTTAGGGTGATTTTCAATTTCAAGCATTTCAGTCTGACCCTCTGGATAATTTGTAATAACTAACTTAATAGGGTCTAAAACTGCCATAACTACAGGAACTTTTGGCTGTAAATCTTCTCTGATACAGTATTCAAGCTGTGCTAAGTCAACAACTGAATTAGCCTTTGAAACACCAACCATATTACAGAAATTCTTAATTGACTCTGGAGTATAACCACGTCTTCTGATACCGGAAAGAGTTACAAGTCTAGGGTCGTCCCAACCGTCAACCTGATTTGTTTCAACAAGATTTCTTAAATATCTCTTACCCATAATAGTGTCTGCAAGATTAAGCTTAGCAAACTCTACCTGTCTAGGCTTTGTAGCCTTTGGAAGTGTAATATTATTTACAACCCAGTCATATAAAGGTCTGTGGTCTTCAAATTCCATTGTACAAATAGAATGTGTGATACCTTCAATAGCATCTTCAACAGGATGTGCGAAATCGTACATTGGGTAGATGCACCACTTGTCACCTGTAGAATGATGATGAATATGAGCAATTCTGTAAATAACAGGGTCACGCATATTGATGTTAGGTGATGCCATATCAATCTTAGCTCTTAAAGTCTTTTCGCCATCACCAAATTCACCATTTCTCATTCTCTGGAAAAGGTCAAGGTTTTCTTCAACACTTCTGTTTCTATAAGGACTTTCCTTACCAGGTTCAGTAAGTGTACCTCTTGCCTGACGAATTTCCTCTGCATTCATATCACAAACGAAAGCAAGACCTTTTTTAATAAGCTCTACAGCAAAATCATACATCTGTTCAAAGTAACTTGATGCAAAAAATAATCTATCTTCCCAATCAAAACCAAGCCACTTAATATCATTTTTAATTGATTCAACGAATTCTGTATCCTCTTTAGCAGGGTTTGTATCATCAAATCTTAAATTGCACTTACCACCATAATATTCTGCTAATCCAAAGTTAAGGCAAACGCTTTTTGCATGACCTATGTGAAGATAGCCATTAGGCTCTGGTGGGAAACGTGTAATAATTTTTGAGCAATCATCGCCTAAATCTTCCTGAATAAGGCTGTGAATAAAATTGCCTGTGCCACCTAAGCCATTTTCTTTGTTATTATCTTCCATTATTTTGTCCTCCTAAAAATTCTTAGTTTGGAAATCTCTGTGGTAAAAACCTTTTCCACAGTGGGGACAAACCCCTATTTTCAATATCTCATCCCCTGTTTCCACAGAAAGTGTATAGTCAAGCATTACCTTCGTATGCTCTCCTTTTTCAGGGCAATTATGAAAAGTGTAATAAAAACTTGTTGTTTCCTCAAAGTCCTTTACACCTTGAAAACTTTTTAGTGTTTGAAGTAAATCCAAATTATCACCCACATTTTGCATTACTAATTTATTTATTATAATATATCTTGTTGAAATATGCAAGTTATGTTATTATTAATTGTGAATATTTTTCTAATTTAGGAGATGTTAAAGTGTATAATTTTAATATAGAACCTTCACAAATTAAGCTTTTTATGAACAAATTGCTTATTGAAAACAGCTTTGATGATTTTGAACTGAGAGAATGTACTATTGCAACAAAAGCTACATTTTCAATAGACGGCAAATTTAACAAGGATTGGGACGAAAATGAAAATAAAGTTTTCTGTAACTGGAGTGAAATTCGTCCTCTTGCTTTTGAAATTATAAAAGGAAAACAAAAGCCCATTTATATGAAGTATGTCTTTGCATATTCTGATGAAAAAGCCCTTACATTCCACCCTAACGCAAAGGCTTGTTTTGTAAATATAATTTTCAAAAATGATGTTGTGACTGTAAGTACAGGTACAGCACAAATTGAATTTTCAATGAACCACGACCTTGACCAGGTTTGGGATAGTTTTGTATCTGAGTTTTTCAAGGCTTTAGGTATTACTGAAGTAAAGTAAATTTATTTTTCCTACACTTAATTATACCCTCTTTTTGCAGTTTTCCTATTTCAGTTGACAATGCACTTCTGTCAACTGAAAGATAGTCTGCAAGTTGCTGACGATTAAAGGGTATTTCAAAAGTTAGTGAATTACTTTTCATAGACTCACCGGACAAGTAAGAAAGTAGCTTTTCTCGTATAGTTTTCTTTTTAATATGTTCTATTTTTCTTGTAAAATTCAAATTCTTTTTCGCCAAATTAACAAGCATATTTCTTACTATTTTTCTTTGACATTCTTCGTTAGTAAAACTATTTCCAAGTATTTTTTCAACATTAAAAAACATAACTTCTGTCTTTTCCAATGCCTCTACACTTATTTCAGCTGTACTATTCTTAAGGCAGGCAAAGGTTTCAGCAAAAATTTCTCCTGAAAGCAATTCTGAAATAACACTTCTGTTACCCCAAAAATCTTCCTTTATAACTATAGCTTTTCCGGAAATGATTATTCCAAAAGATTTTATACTATCTTCATTTCTTATTATAAAATTTCCCTTTTCATAGCTTATTTTCTTAGGACTTAAATCAGCTAATATTTCCTTTATTTCCTCATCATTTAAGCCATTAAATATAATTGATTTTTTTAATACATCTATATATTTCTCCAAAAATATTCTCCCTTTTCAAAAAATGTTGTAATTACAACAGAATTATTATTTTAAGTATATTATACTTTACCCATAAATTCAAGAAAAGAAAAGGAGATTTAAAATATGGAAAATAAAATGTTTTGCTTTCAATGTGAACAGACAGCTGGTTGTACAGGCTGTACCGGTAAAGCCGGTGTATGTGGAAAATCTGCATTAACTGCTAAACTTCAGGACCAATTAACAGGTGCATTGATTACTCTTGCAAAAAAGAACGAAATTAATGAAGTCAACACAAAAGTTATAATTGAAGGTCTTTTTACCACAATAACAAATGTAAGTTTTAATGATGAAACTCTTATACAGCTTATAGACAAAGTTCACTCTTTAAGTGGTAACACAGCAGACTACGATATGTCTAACCTTTGGAATGAAAATGAAGATATTCGTTCATTAAAATCTCTAATACTTTTTGGCATAAGGGGTATGGCTGCCTATGCCTATCACGCTATGGTCTGTAACTATACTGATAACGATGTAAATGAATTTTTCTACACTTCACTTTCTGCAATAGGTAGTGATTTAACACAAGAAGAACTTTTACCTCTTGTATTAAAAACAGGAGAAATTAACCTCAAATGTATGGCATTATTAGATAAAGCTAATACTGAAACTTTTGGCAATCCTAAACCTACAAAGGTTACTCTTGAAATAGAAAAAGGACCTTTTATTGTAATTACAGGTCACGACCTCTATGACCTAAAACAGCTTTTAGAACAAACAAAGGATAAGGGAATTAACATTTATACTCATGGTGAAATGTTACCAGCCCATGGCTATCCAGAGCTTAAAAAATATCCTCATTTAAAGGGTAACTTTGGTACAGCTTGGCAAAATCAGCAAAAAGAATTCGACAACCTTCCTGCTCCTATTCTTTACACAACAAACTGTCTTATGCCAGTCAAATCTAGCTATGCTGACAGAGTTTTTACAACTGAAATGGTTTCTTATCCGGAAATGGTACACATTGGAGATAATAAGGACTTTACTCCTGTTATAGAAAAAGCTCTTGAATTAGGTGGCTATGCTGAAAATCAAATAAGAACCGGTATTAATGGTGGTTCAAGTGTTATGACAGGCTTCGGTCACAATACAGTATTATCTGTAGCAGATAAAGTTGTAGATGCTGTTAAGAATGGTGATATTAGTCACTTCTTCCTTGTTGGTGGCTGTGACGGTGCAAGAGTTGGCAGAAATTATTATACTGAATTTGTAAAGCAAACTCCTAAAGATAGCATTATTTTAACTCTTGCCTGTGGCAAATTCAGATTTAATGATTTAGATTTAGGCACAATAGACGAACTTCCTAGAATTATGGATATGGGACAATGTAATGATGCCTATAGTGCAATAAAAGTTGCTGTTGCACTTTCTGAAGCCTTTGGCTGTGGTGTAAATGAGTTACCTCTTTCTATGGTACTTTCTTGGTATGAACAGAAAGCTGTTTGTATTCTTTTAACTTTACTCCACTTAGGTATCAAGAATATTTATTTAGGACCAACTCTCCCTGCTTTTGTATCTAAAAATGTGCTTAATTTCTTGGTTGAAAATTATAATATTTCCCCAATAAGCACTCCTGAAGAAGATTTAAAGAAAATTTTAGGCTAAACTCAGAACACATTATTTTCGATTTACTAACATAAAAGGCTGTTGAAAACTAATACTTTTCAACAGCCTTACTTTTATTTATAAACTTCTAACCATTTACCTTTCCATGCATATAAAATCATCAATACTGTACCTAAAGTCCACGAAACAGGATATAGTATGTAAATACCGTCTATAGAATTGAACATTGGCAATATAAATTGTACCCAAACAATTCTGAATAAACACATAGATACTAACAAAACTACCATAGGTGGAACACTTTTTCCTGTACCTCTGACAGTTCCTGCCAATGATTGCAGAATACTAAGTATAAAGTAAAATGGACAGAAGAACATAATTGCCCTTCTTCCGTAGGCAATTACCTCTTTATCCTCTGTAAACAATCTCATAATTTCATTTGAGAACAATAATATTAAAGCACCGGTTACTATTGTGTAAATCATTCCCATTCCTATAGTTGTCCACATACCTTTTTTTACTCTGTCAATTTTTCCAGCACCATAATTTTGACCAACAAATGTTGTTACGGCCATACTAAAACTCATAACCGGCAAAATATTGAAACCGTCTATCTTCATATATGCACCAAAACCAGCCATAGCCAATGCTCCAAAGCTATTTATGCTAGCCTGAACAAGTATATTTGAAAACGAAATAACCATATTCTGTATGCCTGTTGGCAAACCGATTTTTACAATACGAATTGCCATTTTGCTATGGCATTTAATCTTTCTTAAATTTACCCTGTAGCTATCATTAATTTTCATTAAGAATATTAAAGCCAAAATGCAAGAAACAACCTGACTAATATCTGTTGCTATGGCAGCTCCGGCTACACCCATTTTGAGGAAACTAATTAATACTATATCCAATATTATGTTAGTAACTGAGGCATAGGCAAGGTAAATCAATGAACGCTTAGAATTACCTGCTGCGTTTAAAATACCTGCTGACATATTGTAAACTACATTAAATATTAATCCACAGGAATACAATCTTAAATATGTAATTGAGTCATTTATTACATCATCAGGTGTGCCCATTAACCTTAATATAGACGGTGTGAATATTACACCACCTATTGTCAAAACAATACCTAAAATAATTGCAATAAAAAAAGCTGTATGAACAGCATCTTGTGTAGCCTTATTATCTTTTGCTCCTAAAAACTGTGCCACTATTACACCGGCACCAACAGAAGCACCTTGACTAAATGCAATTAACAGATATATAAGTGATGTACTTGAACCAACAGCTGCTAAAGCTCTACTTCCCACAAAGTTACCAACAATAATAGAGTCGGCTGTATTGTACAACTGCTGTAGTAAATTACCTAAAATCAAAGGTATTGAAAAAAATAAAATATTCTTCCATATTTTTCCCTCTGTCATAAGGTTTGATTTTGATTTTTCTCTCTCCATTACATTTCTCCCTCTTTGACAACATCTTTCCAGAAATATATTATAATCACATTATTCTTTAATATCAAGACTAAAAAAAGGAATGTACAATCTCTCATACATTCCTCAAATTGTCAATAAAACTTATATAATGTCATATGTTTTAGTGAAATCTAATATAAATAGATTATTTTGTAGAAAAAAATCGTTTATGCTATAAAAAAGCAAAAAAGCCCAATTGTACTGGACTTTTCCGATAGACTGAAGGCTATGGAACAAAACCATAGCCTTGATTTATTGTATTAATAAGTATTTAACTGTATTTTGCCATTGCATTTTGTAATACTACCGAATGCAGCAAGTGAATCAAAGGCTACAAACATTCTACCTTCGCCATTTACAGACTTACTATAGGCTGTATTGTTTTCGCAAATAACGTTTATAAAAGTAGCCTGTGCTTCGTAAGCTACTTTTCCCTCAGGATAAGATACTACATCAATAGGAGATAACATCTTATCGCCATTTCTGATTATTTTTACAATTGAACTTTCACTGCCTTTTGTAAAAGTTACATCAAAGCCATAGCTGTTTAATGAATTACAGTTTACATAGTATTCTCCACCATAAGTATAAAGCTGTATAGCTTTGCCGTTTATTAAACATTCTGTATTTGTATAGGCTATATAACCCTTGCAAGTTACAGTATATGATGCACTTTTATATCCATTTGTTACAGTAATAACGGCTGTACCAACTGACTTTGCTGTAACTGTACCTGTATAGCTATCAACTGATGCTACAGAAGGATTACTTGATGACCAACTTAAACTAGCACTGCTGTTATTTGACACAGCACTTGCTGTAAAACTTTCTCCAACTGTCATCTGTGGCATGGTGTGCATTAAATAAACATTGTTTTTATTTGGATTTTCTGCCACTGTAGTAGTTTTAGTTGTTGTATAACTGCTACTACTTGAAGAAGATAAACTTGATGTACTTGTAGAACTTGATTTATAAGGACAAACACCATTGGGATGTAAATGTGCCGGATATCCTCCACAATGATAGTGGTAAGAACCTAAACCACTTTTGTTTTTGTAATCATGGTGACCTCCGTTTGAATCAGTTCTTCCTGGATGTGCATATACTGAACCAGCTGAAATCATAACTGATAACAATATAGCTGTAATTTTTCTTAACTTCATTTTAATTACCCCTTTCTAATATTTTATATATTAATAATACA
>OLQR01001728.1_pt1 | contig 11935 bp, 9 predicted proteins | sample 1671881 | NCBI WGS metagenome assembly OLQR01 (sample SAMEA3136623, study PRJEB25190) | human gut metagenome | biome: human gut; feature: human-associated habitat; material: faeces | place: Austria | collected 2013 | reverse complement strand
CTAAGGATCTTGTAAGCATTGCGCTTGTGTGGGTTCAAGTCCCATCTTCCGCATTCATCATTAGAAAAGAACTTTCATTTATATGGAAGTTCTTTTTTGTTTCTATATCCATAATACCCCAATATATCATTATACACGAAAAAGTCAATAAAAAAAGAAAAAAATTAAAGGAAAGCAAAAAGTTTTGTCGAATAATAATAATGAGGAGATTCAAAATGTATTATTCTGATGAGATTATTGAAGAAGTAAGATCAAGAAATGATATCGTAGATGTGATATCTACTTATGTAAAACTGCAGAAAAAAGGAAGCTCATATTTTGGCCTGTGCCCGTTTCATAATGAAAAGTCTCCTTCTTTTTCTGTCAGCAGACAGAAGCAGATGTATTATTGCTTTGGATGCGGGGCAGGAGGAAATGTATTTACATTTCTGATGGAGTATGAGAATTATACATTTGTTGAAGCGTTGAAATATCTGGCAGACCGGGCAGGAGTGGAACTTCCGGAGGAAGAGTATTCCAGAGAAGCAAAAGAACGTGCGGATACCAGAGCGATACTTCTGGAGATCAACAAAGCTGCAGCACAGTATTATTATATACAGCTTAAGAGCAGCCGGGGTGCGGTCGGTCTGGAATATTTTAAAAAGCGTAAGCTTAGTGATGAGACCATTAAGGCGTTCGGTCTGGGTTATTCGAATAAGTACAGCGATGACCTGTATCGGTATCTGAAGTCCAAAGGGTATAAAGATGATATGATTGCCAAGGCGGGATTGATCAGCATTGATGAAAAGAACGGGGTGTATGACAAGTTCTGGAATCGTGTGATGTTTCCGATCATGGATGTCAACAGCCGGGTGATCGGATTCGGCGGCCGTGTTATGGGCGATGCAAAGCCAAAATACCTGAACTCCCCGGAGACAATGATCTTTGATAAAAGCCGGAATCTGTATGGCCTGAACCGGGCAAGGCGTACCAAAAAGCCATATTTCCTTTTGTGTGAGGGCTATATGGACGTGATATCATTGCATCAGGCAGGATTTACCAATGCGGTTGCATCACTGGGTACAGCACTGACACCGGGACATGCTGCACTGATTCACAGGTATGTACAGGAAGTGTATCTGACTTATGACAGTGACGGGGCCGGTACAAGGGCGGCATTAAGAGCGATGCCAATCCTGAGAGATGCCGGAATCACAGCAAAGATCATAAGAATGGAACCGTATAAGGACCCGGATGAATTTATTAAGAATCTGGGCGCAGAAGCATTTGAAGAGCGAATCGCAAGTGCGAGAAATGTATTCATGTACAGTCTGGAAGTCCTGGAGAAAGACTATGATATGAATTCACCGGAAGGAAAGACGGAGTTCATGAAGGAGACGGCAAGAAGGCTTACACAGTTTGAAGAAGAAATTGAACGTAATAATTACATAGAAGCAGTGGCAAAGGTCTATCATGTTGGATTTGAAGAGCTTCGAAAACTGGTCGGTAAGATGGCGGTACAGACAGGACTTGCAAAGCCTGCAGAAAGACCGAGGGAGATACAAAATAACAGGAAGAATAAAAAAGAAGACGGAATTTTAGTATCCCAGAAGGTGCTGCTTACATGGTTGATTGAAAGTGAAGAGATTTTTCACCAGATTGAAAAGTATATTACACCGGAAGATTTTTCGGAAGGACTTTTCAGAAAAGTGGCAGAACTTTTATATGAACAGTATGAAAAACATGAAGCCAATCCGGCGCAGATTATGAATCATTTTACAGATGAAGAGGAACATCGGGAAGTGGCAGGACTGTTCCACACGAAGATCAAAGAACTGACAACGGTGAAGGAGCAGGAAAAGGCACTGCAGGAGACAATTCTGAGAGTCAAGGAACACAGCATTGAAGAAGCAACAAAGAATCTGGATCCTACAGATATTCAGGGATTGCAGCGCCTGATGAATGAAAAAAGAAAGATGCAGGATCTTCGGACACTGCATATTTCCATTAATTAAGGATAAAATATAAACAAGCAATGAGAGGATGGACATTACATGGACGAAAATATTGTAAAATTCCAGGAAAAATTAAGAGAACTTGTATCACTTGGAAAAAAGAAAAAGGGAATCCTGGAGATTCAGGAAATTAATGATTTCTTCTCTGATATGGAACTGGATTCAGATCAGATGGAGAAGGTATTTGATTACCTGGAAGCAAACAACGTTGATGTGCTCAGAATCAGTAATGACGATGATGATATTCCGGATGATATCGTAATGTCAGACGAAGATGATATTGATGTAGAGAAGATTGATCTTTCGGTACCAGATGGAATCAGTATTGAAGATCCGGTACGTATGTATCTGAAGGAAATTGGAAAGGTGCCGCTTTTGTCGGCAGAAGAAGAAGTTGAACTGGCCAAAAGAATGGCAGATGGGGACGAGGAGGCAAAGAAGAGACTGGCAGAAGCAAACTTGCGTCTGGTAGTAAGTATTGCAAAACGATATGTTGGTCGTGGCATGCTGTTCCTTGACCTGATCCAGGAGGGAAATCTGGGACTGATTAAGGCAGTAGAAAAGTTTGATTATCATAAAGGATTTAAATTCAGTACTTATGCTACGTGGTGGATCAGACAGGCTATTACAAGAGCAATTGCAGATCAGGCAAGGACAATCCGTATTCCGGTTCATATGGTTGAGACAATTAATAAACTGATCCGCGTATCCAGACAGTTACTGCAGGAACTTGGGCGTGAACCTACGCCGGAAGAGATTGCAGCTGAACTTGATATGCCGGTAGAAAGAGTAAGAGAAATCCTTAAGATTTCTCAGGAACCTGTTTCTCTGGAAACACCGATCGGTGAAGAAGAGGACAGTCATCTTGGAGATTTTATTCAGGATGATAATGTACCGGTACCGGCAGAAGCGGCAGCCCAGACACTTCTGAAAGAACAGCTTGACGAGGTTCTGGATACTCTGACAGAAAGAGAACAGAAGGTATTGCGATTAAGATTCGGTATGAACGATGGACGTGCACGCACACTGGAAGAAGTTGGAAAAGAATTTGACGTTACCCGTGAACGTATCCGTCAGATTGAGGCGAAAGCGCTCAGAAAGCTCCGTCATCCGAGCCGCAGCAGAAAATTAAGAGATTATTTAGATTAAGAAAAGAGGCGCCTATGGAACTATCAAAGAGACTGCAGGCAGTTGCAGATCTGGTGACAGAGGGCGCTTCTGTTGCAGATATCGGTACAGATCATGGTTATATTCCTATTTATCTTATAGAACACAATATAGCCGGAAAGGTGATCGCACTCGATATTAACAGAGGCCCGTTGGAGAGAGCCAGAATGCATGTGGTCGGACATGGACTGAAAGGGAAAATAGAGACAAGACTTTCGGACGGACTTGAAAAAGTGCTTCCGGGAGAAGTGGATACAATGATCGCTGCAGGCATGGGTGGAGGACTGGTGATTAAAATTCTGACAGAAGGATATCCGGTAGTAGAAATTTTGGATACAATGATCCTGCAGCCGCAATCTGAGATTGGTAAGGTGAGAAGATTTTTAAATGAACATAATCTTCAGATTACCGAGGAAAATATGGTTGAGGAAGATGGAAAATTTTATCCAATGATGAAAGTCATACACGGAAAAAAAGAAGAATATACAATATGTGAATATACATATGGCAAACGTCTGCTTTTGGAACAGCATCCTGTCCTGAAAAAATATCTGGACAGAGAGATGCAGATTAAAGAGAGTGTATTTCAACAACTTTTTAAACATCAGAACAGTGCAAGTGCTGCCGAGAGAATGGAAGAACTGAAACAGGAAATCATACTGACACAAGAGGCTTTAAAGTATTACGAGTAGAAGAAAGGGAGTATGTAAGATGTTGTGTAAAGATGTAATGTATGAGATTGAGAAAGAATATCCGCTTAATTATGCGCTGTCGTGGGACAATGTAGGACTTCTGGTGGGAAGAGATGATAAGGAAGTAAAAAGGATTTATATTGCATTAGATGCCACAGATGAAGTAATAGATGAAGCTGTCAGGACAGGAGCAGATATGTTGATTACACATCATCCGATGATATTTTCACCGATTAAGAGAATCCATAATCTGGATTTTGTCGGAGAACGTATCTTAAAACTGATACAGAACGATATTTCTTATTATGCTATGCATACGAATTATGATGTACTGGGAATGGCAGACCTTTCCGGGGATAAGATGAATATGAAGAATGCAGAAATTCTGGAAGTAACTGCAGAAGGGGATATTGGGAAAGAAGATGAACCCGAAGGGATCGGAAGAGTATCTGATCTTGAGACACCGATGACTCTCAGAGAATGCTGTGAAGATGTGAAGTCTGCATTTCATCTGGGGGCAGTAAAGGTATTCGGTAATCTGGAAAAAAAAGTAAAAAGAATAGCAATCTGTCCGGGTTCCGGTAAAAGTGTGATTCAGGCGGCACTGGATAAGAATGCGGATGTTCTGATCACAGGAGATATCGGACATCATGAAGGAATTGATGCGGTAGCCCAGGGACTGGCAATCATCGATGGCGGACATTATGGGATTGAACATATCTTTATTGAAGATATGAGACAGTATCTTGAAAAACATCTCAGTGAGGTTGAGATTGTTGCGGCACCGATCAGTCATCCGTTCCTGATCGTCTGATTCCATACATAACCCGGAGAGAAGAAATGAGGTGCAGGTATGAATGAAGTTTTTTATACAGTTCAGGTAGGGGACTGTGACAGAAAGTTTCGGGAAGGAACAACATATCTGGATATTGCAAAAGAATATCAGCATAAATATGAGCACGATATAGTATTAGTATTTGTTGATGGAAGGTTACAGGAATTATTTAAAACATTAAAAAAAGACTGTAAACTTGAGTTTGTGACGACTGCAGATTCGCTTGGATATAAAGCGTATCGCAGAAGTATGAGCCTGATGCTTGTAAAAGCGGTATATGATGTGGCAGAACATAAGAATATCGATAAAGTCCGTATTCATTATTCTGTAAGTAAAGGGTATTATTGTACGATAGAAGGCAATATAGAACTCACACAAGAGTTTCTGGATAAGGTAGAGAGACGGATGAGGACAATGGTAGAAAAGAATCTGCCGATTCAGAAAAAAAGTGTGCATACAGACGATGCGATTGCAATGTTTGGAGAGCATGGGATGCATGACAAAGAACGATTGTTTCATTATCGAAGGGTATCACGTGTGAATATTTACAGTATGAATGAATTTGAAGATTATTATTATGGATATATGGTTCCGAGTGCCAGATATTTAAAATATTTCAAATTATATTTGTATGATGAAGGGTTTGTAATTCAGATGCCGACCCAGGGTGAGCCGGAAAAAGTACCTCCGTTTGAACCACAGAACCAGCTGTTTCATGTATTACAGGAATCAACGAAATGGGGAGATGCTCAGGGAATAGAAACGGTAGGTGATTTGAACGATAAAATTACCAGAAGTGATGTGAATGAACTGGTATTGGTACAGGAAGCACTTCAGGAAGAAAAAATAGCGCAGATTGCGGAACAGGTCAGAGTACGTTCGGATGTTCGGTTTGTACTGATCGCGGGGCCGTCTTCCTCCAGTAAGACAACGTTTTCTCATCGTTTGTCTGTACAGCTCAGGGCGAATGGACTGTGCCCGTATCCAATTGCAGTGGACAATTATTTTAAAGAACGTGAAGAGACTCCGAAAGATGAGAATGGCAATTATGACTTTGAGGGGCTGGGAGCGGTAGATGTAGAACTGTTTAATCGTCAGCTTCAGGAACTTCTCGATGGAAAAGAAGTGGTAATACCAGAATTTAATTTTGTCACGGGACACAAAGAATATAAGGGCAGACCGAAAAAGTTAAAGGAAAATGAAGTGCTTGTAATAGAAGGAATTCATTGCCTGAATCCGGAATTAACCAGAAATCTTCCGGATGAGAACAAGTTTAAAATATATATCAGTGCACTCACGCAGCTGAATATTGATGAACATAATCGGATTCCGACAACAGATGGGCGTCTGATCCGCAGAATTGTCCGAGATGCGAGAACGAGAGGAACTTCTGCAAAAGAAACTATCCGTATGTGGCCGTCTGTACGAAAAGGTGAGGAGTGTAATATATTCCCATATCAGGAGGAAGCGGATGTGATGTTCAATTCTGCATTGATTTATGAACTGGCAGTATTGAAACCATATGTAGAAGCACAGCTTTTTGGAATTGAAAGAGAGTGTCCGGAATATCTGGAAGCGAAACGTTTGTTAAAGTTCCTGGATTATTTTGTAGGGATCGGAAGCGAGAATGTGCCGGCAAATTCACTTTTAAGGGAGTTTATCGGTGGCGGATGTTTCCATGTATAATGTATAAAGTATAAATGCAAAAGAACCTGTCATCGTCAGCTTCTTTTGCATTTTTTGGTATAACAAAGTATGCAAGAGAAGTTGCCGGTGACAAGTTCTATGTATCAACATGCGTTCGGAAGAAGCAGTCACCTATTAAAGATAAATATTTTTGAGATATTCAATACGCGAAGTCATATTCTGCATCAGGAGATCTGTAAGTGTAATTGTAGCCATGGATTCCACTACAACAACCGCACGTGGAACGATAACCGGATCATGTCGTCCAGAAATAGCAATTTCGATGTTTTCTCCGGCAGTGTTTACTGTTTTTTGTGGTTGGGAAATAGATGGTGTCGGTTTGATGGCTGCGCGTAATATAATGGAACTTCCATCGCTGATACCGCCGAGAATCCCCCCACTATGGTTGGTCTGCTTCAAAACTTGTCCGTTTTCGGAGATGAAAGAATCATTGTTGATACTTCCTTTGGAAGATGTAACAGAGAATCCATCACCGATTTCTACACCTTTGACAGCCCCGATTGACATAACGGCTTTGGCGAGGGAAGCATCCAGTTTGTCAAAAACGGGCTCCCCGACACCTGCGGGCATACCTTCAATAATACATTCAATCAGACCGCCGGACGAATCCTGATCAGAAATACATTGTTCCAAATAGGCAGCTGCCTGCTGTGCGTATTCCGAATTTGGCATATAAAGGCGGTTTTCATTAATTACAGAATAATCATAGGCATCGGAAGGAATGGATACAGGACCGATTGCTTTGGTATAGGTAGTAAGTTTTATTCCAAGACATTCAAGAATGCGGGAAGCGACAGCTCCGCCGGCAACGCGTCCAATAGTTTCTCTTCCGGAAGTACGTCCGCCGCCGCGATAGTCGCGTAAACCGTATTTTTTATCAAATGTATAATCGGCATGCCCCGGACGATAGCAGTCTTTGATATTGCTGTAATCATGAGAACGCTGATCGTTATTACGGACTACGAGAGAAATAGGTGTTCCGGTCGTATACCCTTCAAAAACGCCGGAAAGAATCTCGACTGTATCCGATTCTCTGCGGGCAGTAGTGAATTTACTTTGACCAGGTTTTCTGCGGTCAAGAAATGCCTGTATATAATCAGTGGTGAGAGGAATCCCGGCGGGACATCCGTCTACGACGACTCCGAGAGCCGGTCCATGGGATTCACCCCAGGTTGTAATCCTGAATAAAGTTCCAAAAGTTGATCCTGCCATATCTGTGTCTCCTTAGTTCGTATGTATTCGGTCATAAAAGATTGTGTTATTATATAAAATATATTATATAAAAAAAGCATCGAAGCCGCAATCATAAATTATTTATAAAATATCTTGTGAAAAAATTTGGATTTTATCTGTACTTTTCTATATATGCATATTATAATTAGAAAGCATGAACTTTATTATAAGCAGGTAAATTTCATTGTAGAGGAGTTAGAATTAATGAGCATTAGAGAAAAACATACAGATAAAATGGAAGAAATATTAGAGAAAGAAATGTATGCGGATGAGGGATTTTCAGAAATTGATGAAGAGGATCAGAGACCTGAAACACAGAAAGTAATGAAACAAGAAAGAAGACAACAAAGAAAAAACAGAAGAAAAAACTGGAAATTGCGTAATAAGATAGCAATTGTACTTTCGCTGATCGTTTCGGTCATTGCAATTGGTTATGTGGGTACGGCAGTATTTTACAGTACACATTTCTTTTCAAAGACTGTCATTAATGGAATAGACTGTTCGAATAAGAATGTAAAACAGGTAGAGGAATATTTGGAGAAAGAAGTTGCAGATTATAAACTGACATTACTTGAAGCCGATAATAAAACAGAAGTAATTGAAGGAAAAGACATATCATTAAAGTATGTACCCGGAAAACAGGTAGAAAAACTGATAAAAGGACAGAATCCGTTCCTGTGGATCGAGTCGTTATGGAAAGGCCGCAATATGAAGGCAAAGATTGGGGTAGAGTATGATGAAAGCGCATTAAAAACGCAGATTGCAAATCTGGAATGCATGAAAGAAGAGAATCAGATTGCACCGGTTAATGCACATCCGGAATTCAAGACGGACAAATTTGTGGTTGTACCGGAGACGGATGGTACAACGATCAAGACTGAAGAGTTCCGTAAGGCAGTAATAACCGCAGTGAACGGGGCAAATGAAAAGCTTGATCTTTTAAAAACAGGCTACTATGAAAAGCCGGCTTACACATCAGATTCCAAAAAGGTAACAGAAGCCTGTGATGCAATGAACAAATATCTTGGAGCAACGGTTACCTATGATTTCAAACCGAATACAGAGGTTGTCGATTCTTCTATGATATCTAAGTGGGTTAAAGTTGACGATGATATGAATGTGACATTCGATGAAAGTGCTGTGAAAGAATACGTTCAGTCACTTGCAGCAAAGTATGATACAAAGGGAAAAGAAAGAACATTTACATCAGCAAGCGGTAATACCGTTACGGTTTCGGGTGGAAGTTACGGATGGAAGATTGATCAGGAAGCAGAGTACAATGCGCTGATTGCGAATATTCAAAAAGCGGAAACAGTAACAAGAGAGCCCAATTATTCAAGCCGTGCAGCAAGTCATGATGGAAATGATGTGGGAAATACTTACGCAGAGGTTAATCTGACAACACAGCATATGTATTATGTAAAAGATGGGCATATTGCTCTGGAGACAGATGTTGTAACGGGAAATCCAAATAAAGGAAATGCAACTCCGACCGGTGTCTATTCGCTTGCATATAAAGCAAAAGATCAGACGCTTAGGGGAACGAAAAAGGCAGATGGTACTTATGAGTATGAGACGCCTGTAAAATACTGGATGCCGTTTAACGGAGGTGTCGGTTTCCATGATGCATCATGGCAGCCTACATTCGGAGGCAGCAGGTATCAGACAAATGGATCACATGGATGTGTAAACATGCCGCCTGAGATGGCCGGAAAATTATTCGAACTTATTTCGGCAGGAGCACCGGTGGTAGTACATAATTAGAGAAAAAGGAAATATAATCATGTATGAATTAATCAAAAAAGACGGCCTTGCAAAAAGAGGACGGCTGCATACGGTACATGGGGTCATCGAGACCCCCGTGTTTATGAATGTCGGTACGGCAGCTGCAATTAAAGGGGCTGTGGCAACTACGGATTTGCAGGAGATAAAGACGCAGGTAGAATTATCAAATACTTATCATTTACATGTGCGTCCGGGAGACGAAGTGGTAAAAAAATTGGGCGGACTTCATAAATTTATGAATTGGGACAAGCCGATTCTTACCGATTCGGGCGGATTTCAGGTGTTTTCACTTGCGGGACTGCGCAGAATCAAAGAAGAGGGAGTGTATTTCAATTCCCATATTGACGGACATAAAATATTTATGGGGCCAGAAGAGAGTATGCGGATTCAGTCGAATCTGGCATCTACGATAGCGATGGCATTTGATGAGTGCCCGTCGAGTGTAGCTGACAGGGAATATATAGAAAAATCTGTGGCGCGTACGACCAGATGGCTTGTACGATGTAAAAAAGAAATGGAACGCCTGAATTCGCTTCCGGATACAATTAATAAGCATCAAATGCTTTTTGGAATCAATCAGGGCGGAGTATATGAAGATATCCGTATCAAACATGCGGATGAGATTTCAAAACTGGATCTGGATGGATATGCGGTTGGCGGACTGGCAGTCGGTGAATCTCATGAAGAGATGTACCGGATCCTAGATGCAGTTGTTCCCCATCTTCCAGATCATAAACCGACTTATCTGATGGGAGTCGGAACTCCGGTGAATATTCTGGAAGCAGTTGACAGAGGCGTAGATTTCTTTGACTGTGTGTACCCAAGCAGAAATGGAAGACATGGACATGTGTACACGAATCATGGAAAACTTAATCTGTTCAATGCCAAATTTGAGCTGGATGACAGACCGATTGAAGAAGGATGCCAGTGTCCGGCATGCCGCAATTATTCAAGAGCATATATCAGACATCTGTTAAAAGCAAAAGAAATGCTGGGAATGCGTCTGTGTGTGCTTCATAATCTGTATTTCTATAATACAATGATGGAAGAGATCCGTGATGCGATCGATCATGACTGTTATAAAGAGTATAAAGAGAGAAAAATTGCCGCTGTAACGGGCAAGAATGAATAAAATAATGAAAAAAGCATAAAAAACCTTGCTGAATGCGAGGTTTTTGTGTATGATAGCAATAGTGTTTAAAGATGAGTAGGAGGAAAAGAGATGTTTTCATTAGCAGCACAGAGCTCCAGCGGTACAAGCTGGGTTATTTTAATTGTTGTATATGCAGTTATTTTCGGAGGATTCTACATGATCTTCATGAGACCTCAGAAGAAAGAACAGAAGAGAGTTCAGGCAATGATCAACGAGATGGAAGTCGGAGATACAGTACTGACAACAAGCGGATTTTACGGTGTACTGATCGACATCAGTGATGAAGATGTAATCGTAGAATTCGGAAGCAACAAGAACTGCCGTATTCCAATGCAGAAAGCAGCAATCGCACAGGTTGAAAAAGCATCTGCAGAATAAAATGCAAAAGAATGGAGAATCTGTATAATGTGCAGGTTCTTCTTTTTTATACAAAAATATGTAAGAGGGATCAGAATGCCAACGTCAGTTCCTCCACATCTTTTAGTGCCCAAAAGGTAAAATTGTGCCTGAAAAAATGCAAAATAAAGCGATATTGTTCGTATAAATATACACAAATTGCACAAAATTGCATACAAGGGCGATTTTGAAAACGATTATCAGAATAAGCCTTGATATTTTCTTCACGAAATGGTATACTGACGGCGCAAAAGAAAATGAAAGATAGGAAAGGGGAACAAAAAGATGGCACATTTTGAGCAGTGGGCTGGTTTTAAAGGAAAAGAATGGGTGAACTCAGTTGACGTTCGCAGCTTTATCCAGGAGAACTATACACCATATGAAGGAGACGAATCCTTCCTGGAAGGACCAACAGAAGCAACCAATACATTATGGGGTAAGCTTCAGGAACTTCAGAAAGAAGAGCGTGCAAAGGGCGGCGTTCTTGATATGGAAACTGAAGTAGTATCTGGTCTTACAGCATATGGCCCAGGATACATCAGTGAAGAGACAAAGGATCTTGAGAAGGTTGTTGGTCTTCAGACAGACAAACCTCTGAAGAGAGCTTTTATGCCATACGGTGGAATTAAGATGGCTGAGCAGGCTTGTACAACTTACGGTTATCAGCCAAGCGAAGAACTTCATAAGATCTTTACAAAATATCATAAAACACACAACCAGGGAGTATTTGATATTTACACACCTGAAATGAAGAAAGCAAGACACAACAAGATCATCACAGGTCTTCCGGATACATACGGAAGAGGACGTATCGTTGGTGACTACCGTCGTGTAGCTCTTTATGGTATCGACTTCCTGATCGAGAAAAAACAGTATGACTTTGAGCGTTATGCAAGACACGGAATGAAGGGAACAGACTTCCGTCTTCGTGAAGAGCTTGCAGATCAGATCAAAGCTCTGAAAGAAATGAAAG
>OLQR01001725.1_pt1 | contig 11948 bp, 7 predicted proteins | sample 1671881 | NCBI WGS metagenome assembly OLQR01 (sample SAMEA3136623, study PRJEB25190) | human gut metagenome | biome: human gut; feature: human-associated habitat; material: faeces | place: Austria | collected 2013 | reverse complement strand
GCTTTCCTGTAACGGCATTGTTTTGAATTATGCTTTTGTGCTGTATAACAAGGCAGTTTCTAAAATCGACATTGTTCAGGATATCGCAAAGGAACTGCCAGCTCCTCCGGTACAGTCCTATTTTCTTTGTGACTGTTGGTACGTTTCTGAAAAAATAATCAACACCTTTGCCGTACAAGGATTTCATACCATTGGTGCTTTGAAAACAAATCGTTTGCTGTACCCGTCAGGAATGAAAAAGAAGCTCAGCGAATTGGCTGCCGAATTATCCGTGACACATAAAAACTTTGACCTTGTGACAGTTAAAGGCAGAAACTATTATGTGTACCGATATGAAGGCAATCTCAACGGTATAGAAAACGCAATTGTTCTTTTCAGCTATCCCGAAAAAGCATTTGGAAAACCGAAAGCACTAAGGGCCTTCCTTTGCATGGATGTGTCTTTATCCACAAATGAAATCCTGGACAATTACGTATGCAGGTGGCCAATTGAGGTGTTTTTCCGCCAATGTAAGGATAAACTGGCGCTGGACAGCTATCAAATCCGTTCTGCACAGGGAATCCGAAGATACTGGTTGATTATGTCATTTGTACACTATATGTGTGTTGTTGGAACTGGCAAAGTCTGTCCTTTTGAAACAGCGTATCGCAGGATCAGTGACATAATCCAGATGGAAAAATATCTCACCTTCTATCAATGTGCGAGGGAATGCATTGATTTTGACTCCTTTGTAAAGGTCGTGGCGTAGTTTTGTACATTTTTTCAAATTTGCTCATTTATAGATACAATAAAAATATATGACGCTGTCATTGCTCTTAAAATGTACGGTCGCTCTTAATGCTGAATATTTTTAGCTGTTGAGAGCGGCCGTTTACGTTAGAAATATATGGCAGTATTTTCAGAAGGAAATGGTTACTGTTTGCCTGAAGGTTGATTGCATCGAAAAAAGGAGTCTGCTATACTGTAGCTATGTTTATTTTTGGAGCAGAAGTGGATCAGAACAGGAGGAGCGAAACATGAGTCTGCAGTTTATCATGGGAAATTCGGGGGCTGGAAAGTCGAGATATGCGTACCGGAAAATTCTGGAGGAAGCGATGCGCCATCCGGAAAAAAACTATCTGATCATTGTGCCGGAGCAGTTTACGATGCAGACACAAAAGGAACTCGTGTCATTGCATCCGGCGGGAGGTATTTTAAATATTGATATTTTAAGCTTCCAGCGACTGGCTTACCGTATTTTTGAAGAGACCGGAGGCAGTCTGTACCCGGTGCTTGAAGAGACGGGAAAGAGTCTTGTGGTAAAACGCGTTGCACAGGAAAAGAAAAAGGAACTGACGATTCTTGGAAGTACGTTAAAGAGAACCGGCGCAGTTTCGCAGATGAAATCGCTGATTTCCGAGCTGAAGCAGTACCAGATCGAGCCGTCAGAGCTTGATACGTGGGCGGAGGAGACGGGAGAGAAAAAGCTGTTGGCTGCAAAGCTGAAAGACACCGGGGTAATCTACCGCGCGTTTGAGGAGTACCTGGAAAACCGCTATGTGACGGCGGAGGATGTGCTGGAGGTTCTGGCGGGAAAGCTGGAAGAGTCGGTGCTCATCAAAAGCAGCGAGGTGCTGGTGGATGGCTTTACCGGATTTACGCCGGTACAGATCGGTGTGCTTGGAAAATTATTTCGGCTCTGTGCGAAGGTTTATGTGACGATTATTATGGATGAGCGGGAGGATCCGTACAAAAAGGCAATTCCGCATCAGCTTTTTGCGATGAGCCGCAAGCTCATTTATCAGCTGATGGAGGCGGCACAGGAAGCAGGGTGCCCTGTGGAACCGGAAATCTGGGTGAAGCGGTCAGTGCATGGCCGTTTTCTGCCGGGAAGTACGATGGATCAGCTGGAGCAGAGACTGTTTCGATATGGAAAGAGGGGAATTGCCGGAAAAGAAACAGGAAAAAAAACAGCATCAGAAACAAATGGAAGGAACAAAAAAGAAATTGGGCCAAGCACGCTGGAAAATATAAAGGAAACAAAAAAGGGGCATTTGGAGTCCGGACAAGATTTGAAACAGCAGGGTATTTACATTAGCGTAGCGCCATCTCCACGTGCGGAGCTCGAGGAAACGGTGCGTCTGATCCGCCGCATGGTGCGCGAGGAGGGCATGCGTTACCAGGATTTCGCCGTTCTGACCGGAGATCTTTCTGTTTACGGCACGTATGCGCGGGAAATCTTTGAAAAATGTGGTGTTCCGTACTTCGTGGATGAAAAACATTCCGTGCTGATGAATCCGTTCGTGGAATTTCTGCGCGCGGCGATCGAGATGGTGGTACAGAGTTTTTCGTATGAGAGTGTCTTTCGGTATCTGCGTTGCGGTCTCTCAAGTCTGAACCGTGAGGAGACAGATGCGATGGAAAACTATGTGCTCGCACTTGGAATTCGCGGACTAAAAGCGTATGCGGAAACGTGGACGAGGGGGTATTGCAGCATCAAACCGGATGAAGTGCCGCTGCGCAATCTTCTTCGGGAAAAATTCTATGAGGAGGTTCAGCCGTTTGCGGAACAGATGAAGAAAAAAGAGGCCACGGTGCGGGAACGGACAGAGGCATTGTACGCGCTTGTCGTTCAGAATCAGATACAGGAAAAGCTCGAAGAGCGACGGTGTCAGTTTGAACAGCAGGGCCAGGAGGCATTTGCAAAAGAATACAGTCAGATTTATGGCATCGTCATGGAGCTGCTGGACAAGATTGTCGAGGTGCTGGGAGATGAAAAAATGACGTTGGCAGAGTATCAGGAGATTCTGGAGGCCGGCTTTGCAGAGGCTTCCGTCGGTATTATTCCGCCGACAGCGGATCAGGTACTGATCGGAGACAATGAGCGGTCGCGTCTGAAGGATATCCGCGTGCTGTTTTTCGTCGGTGTGAACGATGGACTGATTCCGCGCCACGATGCGGGAGGAGGTATCCTGTCGGAGTATGACCGTGAAGAGCTGGAGCGGGCGGATGCAAAGCTGTCCCCGACGGCGCGGGAGACGATGTATCAGCAGAAATTCCATCTGTACCGAAATTTGACGAAACCGTCGGAACGGCTGTATCTTTCGTTTGCAAAGGCAGGCGCGTCCGGCGAGGCGCAGAATCCGTCGTATCTGATCAACGAAATACGAAAACTCTTCCCGGAAATTCCGGTGCGGGATATCGAAAAAAAGGAACAGCCGGAGGAACGGCTGGAAATGCCGCGGTCCGGTGAGGCACTGTTCCTCGAAGAACTTGGAAAAGCGGCGGAGGGTGAGATCGATCCGCTGTTTGAGGAGCTTTACCGCTGGTATGCAGCACATCCGGAGGCGGGAATTCCGGCGGAGACGTATCGAAAAGCGGCGTTTCTGCGCTGTGCGGACGGTGTAATCGGAAAGAGTGCGGCATCGGCACTGTACGGAGATACGTTAAAAAACAGTGCAACGCGGCTGGAAAAATATGCGGCGTGTGCGTTTGCCCATTTCATGGAGTTCGGCCTTCAGATCCGCGAGCGGGATCAGTATGAGCTGAAAGCGGCGGATATGGGAACGGTCATGCATGAGGCGCTTGAGAAGTTTTCGAAAAAACTGCAGGAGAACGGTGAGACCTGGAAGACGGTGACCGATGACACGCGTGACCGTCTGATTGAGGAGTGTGTCGAGGAGACGATGGCGGACTATGGAAACACAATTTTTCAGAGTTCAAGCCGGAATCAGTACCGCATTATCCGCGTGAAGCGGATCCTGAAACGAACTGTCTGGGCACTGCAGCAGCAGATCCGGCAGGGAGAATTTGAGCCAGGGGAATTCGAGGTTTCGTTCTCGATGGAGGACTCGCTGTCGGCGATCAACATCGATCTGTCGGAGCATGAGAAAATGCGTCTGCGCGGACGGATTGACCGCGTGGATCTCTGCGAGACGGACGATAAGGTCTATGTGAAAATTATCGATTACAAGACGGGAAATACGTCGCTCGACCTGGTGGCGCTCTATTATGGACTGCAGCTGCAGCTTGCTGTTTATCTCGATGCGGCGGTGGAACTGGAGCAGAAAAAGCATCCCGGCAAGCAGGTGGAGCCGGCGGGCGTGTTCTATTATCATATTGATGATCCGATGCTCGATCAGGAGGAGGATGAGACCGACGAGGCGTGGGGCCGGCGGATGCTGAAAGCGCTGCGGATGGACGGTCTTGTGAATGCGGACCGGAAAGTTGTGGAGCTTCTCGACCGCGTGCTTGAGGATGGAACGACATCCGATGTGATTCCGGTTGGAAAGAAGAAGGATGGAAGTTATACGAGCTATTCGAAAGTAGCATCGCCGGAGCAGTTTGATGTGATCCGCACGTACACCAGAAAGAAGGTGCGTGAGATCGGCGAGGGCATTTTTTCGGGCAATGTAAAAATTTCCCCGTATCAGCGGGACGGTGCGACGGCGTGTGCGTACTGTGAATATCAGGGAATCTGCGGTTTTGACCAGAAAATTCAGGGATACGAGTACCGCAAACTGAAGGGCATGGACACGGAACTGCTGATGAAGGCGATGCAGGAGATAACACAAAGTGATCAAAAGGAGTGACTGCCTTCCGGAAAGGAAAGAGAAATGCAGTTTTCCATGTATGAGAAAGTAATCAGCCAGAAAGAAGAGGAGAGATAAATGGCAGTAAAATGGACAGCGGAACAGCAGAAAGTCATTGATACGAGAGACCGGAATCTTCTGGTCAGCGCAGCGGCAGGTTCCGGAAAGACGGCGGTTCTGGTAGAGCGGATCCTTGCGATGGTGAAAGATCCCGTGCGCCCGATTGATATTGATCAGCTTCTTGTCGTGACCTTTACGCGTGCAGCGGCGGGAGAAATGAAAGAGAGAATCGGCCGCGCCCTGCAGCAGAGCCTCGAGGAAAATCCAGAGAATGAGCATTTACAGCGGCAGCAGACCCTGCTTCACCATGCACAGATCAGCACGATCCATGGCTTCTGCTCGTATGTGATAAAAAATTATTTTCAGATGATCGATCTCGATCCGGTATACCGCATGGCGGATGAGGGAGAGATCCGTCTGATGAAAAGTGACGTGATCCAGAAGGTGATGGAGGAGCGGTTTGCGGAAAAAGATCCGGCGTTTACACGGTTTGTGGAGAGCTACGCGGCGGGAAAACAGGATGACGGACTCGACGCGCTCGTGCTGAAGCTGTATGAATTTTCCATGAGTTATCCGTGGCCAGAGCAGTGGCTCGAAGAGTGCCGGGCGGCGTATCAGATCGATTCGCCGGAGGCGGTGCAGAAAAGCATCTGGGTACAGGTACTGATGGCTGAGGCGAAAAAGCGGCTCTCGAGTATTCTGGAAGGAATTGAGGAAAACCGAAAAACGGCGGTAAGCCTTGGCGGACCGTATCTGTATGACGAGGCGCTGGCATCAGATCAGCAGATGGTGGAAGAGCTGATCGAGACGGAATCGTTCGACGGAATGGTGCGCGCGATGGCCGGAATGAAGTTCAAGGCGCTTTCGCGGAAAAAGGCAGACGATGTGAGCGAGGCGCTGAAAGATCAGGTGAAGGCAGAGCGCGATGCATGCAAAAAAGAACTGCAGAAATTAAAAGAGCAGTTTTTCGAGAAGGACAGCGCCGAGATTGCGGAGGAGATTGCGGACTGCCGGGAGCCGATCGGCGTGCTGATCGATCTGACGGAGCAGTTTGCGAAAGCGTTTGCAGAGAAAAAACGGAGCAAAAATATTCTTGATTATGCCGATCTGGAACACTTTGCGCTCGAAATTCTTGTGCAGCAGAAGGACGGCCGTCTGGTGCGGACCGATGCGGCGCGGGAGCTTTCGGAACAGTTCCGCGAAATCATGATCGATGAGTATCAGGACAGCAACTTTATCCAGGAGGCACTGCTCTCTGCAGTGTCCGGCGAGGAGGAAGGCAGATGGAACCGGTTTATGGTCGGCGATATCAAGCAGAGCATCTACGGATTCCGCCTGGCGCGGCCAGAGCTGTTTCTGGAAAAATATCATACGTATGCGAAGGACGGGGAAAGCCAGCAGAGAATCGATCTCGACAAAAACTTCCGAAGCCGGCCAGAGGTGCTTGCAGGGGCGAACTATGTGTTCCGTAAGCTCATGAGTCCGGAGCTTGGCGGCATTGCGTATGATGAGGCGGCGAGCCTCCATGCGGGTGCGGCGTTCCCGAAGAAAGAAGAGGGAAATACGGATCTGTGGCAGACGGCATACGAAACGGAGCTTCTGCTGCTGGACGACCAGGCGCCTGAGCTGGAAGATGACAAGTCGCGCGAGACAAAAATGGAAACGGAGGCGGCTGCCGTTGCGGCGCGCATCCGCGAGATGGTTGGAAAGGAAGAAGTGGTGGACAAAGAGACCGGAGAATACCGGAAAATCCAGTACCGTGATATCGTGATCCTGCTTCGGGCAGTCAGCGGCTGGTCAGAGACCTTCTCCCGTGTCCTTCAGGCGGCGGGAATTCCGGCGTACAGCACATCGAAAACGGGATACTTTTCCACACAGGAAATTGTGACCGTGCTGAATTATCTGCATCTGTGTGACAATCCCTGCCAGGAGATTCCATTTACCGCAATCTTACGCTCGCCGATCTGCGGATGCACGGATGCGGAACTGGCGGCGGTGCGTTGTGTGGATAAAGACGTAAAAATTTACGAGGCATGTGGAAAATATGCGGCAGAAGGGGAAGATGAGGCGCTTCGGAAGAAGCTTGGAAGTTTTCTGGAGCAGCTGGAAATGCTGCGGAGCCGTGTGCCTTACACGCCGATTCATGAACTGATTACACAGATTCTCGATGAAACGGGCTACGGCGGCTATGCATCTGCGATGCCGGGTGGTGTGCAGCGGCGGGCCAATCTGGAAATGCTCGTGGAAAAGGCGGTGGAATTTGAGGCGACGAGTTACCGTGGACTGTTCAACTTTATCCGTTATATCGAGCAGCTTCAGAAGTATGAAGTCGATTTCGGCGAGGTGAATATTTACGGGGAGAGCGCAGATACGGTGCGTATCATGAGTATTCACAAGAGTAAAGGACTGGAATTCCCGGTTGTGTTCCTCTCGGGCATGGGCAAATCGTTTAACCAGATGGACAGCCGTGCGGCGCTTGTACTCCATTCCCGCATGGGCATCGGCGCGGATGCGATCGATCCGGAGCACCGCGTCCGTCAGGCGACACTGCCGCGGCAGATCATCCGGCAGAGCATGAAGCTGGAAAATCTGGCGGAGGAGCTGCGGGTGCTTTACGTTGCCATGACGCGACCGAAGGAGAAGCTGATTATGACGGGCATGGCGTCGAAGCTGGAGAGCCGCGTGAAGCAGTGCGCGGCGCATGCGGGGCGGCAGGAGGAGCTGCTGTCGTATCAGACATTGAGCAGTGCATCCGGGTATCTCGACTGGATTTTGCCGGCATTTTCGAGAAACCGGTGTTTCGACGGGCTGTATGAACAATTTGGTCTGGCAGGGAATGCGGACAATCCGCTGTATGCGGAGAAAATTCCGGTAACGATCCGCCTTGTATCACCGGCAGGACTTGTTGAGGGAGAAGTGCTGCATCAGATGGAGCGCGCGGTGAATGAGCAGAAGATCATGGAAATTCCGAAGCAGCCGCCGAGAGAAGCGGCGCTGAAGGAACTTGTGGAGGAGCGGTTTGCCTACCAGTATCCGTATGAGAAGGAAAAACAGATTCCGGTAAAGGTTACCGTTTCACAGCTGAAGAAGGCCGGGATGGAGGAATCCGAGATCGGAAAAGAGCTGTTCGCGCAGGAAGAACTCGTACCAATTGTGCCGGGCTTTCTGAAAAAGGATCATGTTGCGGCTCTGACGGGCTCTGACCGCGGAACGGCGTACCACCGCCTGCTGGAATGTCTCGATTACCGCAGAGCGTACAGCATCACAGAGCTGATGGCACAGACGGAGGAATTGATTGCAGAAGGAAAGATGACGAAAGAAGCAGCGGAATGCATTTATTTCAAATCGATCCTCGCTTTCGCAAAAAGTCCGGTTGGAATGCGGATGCGGAATGCCTTTTTGAATGAAACCCTGAAACGGGAGCAGCCGTTTGTGATGTCCGTTCCGGCAAGTGAGGCAGATCCGTCCTATCCGGAAGATGAAACCATTCTCGTGCAGGGAATCATTGACGCATGGTTCCCGGAGGGGGATGAGATTGTTCTTGTGGACTACAAAACGGACCGTGTGAAAGAAGCCGGGGAGCTGAAAAAGCGGTATGAAAAACAGCTCGCCTATTACCAGCAGGCACTGGAGCGGACGACAGGGAAGAAAGTGAAAGAGAAAATTATTTATTCGCTGGCACTGGATGAAGAGTTGGTATTGTAGGAAAAAACTACTAAAAAAAACAACTGTCAAAACAGGGATAAAGTATGATATCATGGTTGAGAAACAAACAGGTATTGAGAAACAAAGAGAAAAAAGGAGATTCAGCGATGATTCGAAAAATTGTTCAGATAGAGGAAGACAGATGTACAGGATGCGGGCTTTGTGCGCATGCCTGTCATGAAAGTGCGATTGCGATGGTTGACGGGAAGGCAAAGCTGATCCGGGATGACTACTGCGACGGATTCGGCGACTGCCTGCCGGTTTGTCCGGCAGATGCGATTTCGTTTGTGGAGCGGGAGGCGCTGCCGTACGATGAGGAGGCGGTAAAAGAGAACCAGCGGAAGGCAAAAGAGGCGGCCGGACAGGAGAATACCGGAGCAGGAAAAGCAGGTGAAAACAGCTGGGCGATTGACCGTGCAGATGCGCAGGAAAATTCTGCAGCAGTTCCGTCCCGGCTCCGCCAGTGGCCGGTGCAGATCAAGCTTGTGCAGGAGCGGGCTTCGATGTTTGCAGGAGCAGACCTTCTCATTGCGGCAGATTGTACAGCGTATGCTTATGGAAACTTCCACCAGGATTTCATTCGAAATCATGTCGTTCTCGTAGGCTGTACAAAACTTGACGATGTCGATTATTCCGAGAAACTTGCGCGGATTTTCATGCGGAATGATATTAAGAGTATTACGGTTGCACGCATGGAGGTTCCGTGCTGCGCAGGAATGGAGCGTGCCGTGAAGATGGCACTGAAAGAGAGTGGAAAGAAGATTCCGGTGAAAACCGTGGTGATTTCTACGGAGGGGGAAATTTTGTAGAAAATCAGATATAGTAATTAGCGTGTGCCCTTAAAAGTATTTTTACAATTGGTACATTCTGCTTTGTGGAATATGTAAGACGAAAAAAATGAAAAGCTCGGTAAGAGGTATTAGAAAAATGAGTATGACGAAGATACAAAAGGAGCTTCTTGGTGCGCTGATTGGTCTGGCCCGGTCGGTCGATGGAAGAGGAGAAGCAGCAAAAGGTGAATCGCAGGAGTTTTCCAGCGGTGACAGCAATGGTCACCGCCCGGACAAAGCCACGCATGAGATTCTGCTTGGCGGAATTTGTGCGGCAAATCCGGAAAAAGAGCTGAGGGAAGAAGATGGGAAATCCTGGATTGTACGCGTGGAGGCAGAAAAGAATCGTTTGAATCCGGATTGCGCAGTGTGCAAAGGAAAATGCGGCAGAACAGATAACTATGATCTCGAAGAAATGGAGACAGATGAACCGTCGGACCGGGCACGAAAAGAGCAGATTCTTGCGGAATTGTTTCCGATGGCAGAAAAACTGCAGCAGCTTCGGAAAGAAACAAAAGAGCAAAACAAAGAATTGCAGGGGGCGGTTAATTTTTTATATAAAGCATTGTTTGCGATTGGAAACTATGTCGGGGAAAAGAGTCTGCAGAGTGTGGTGCAGGAGATGAATACCCTTTTTGTTGAATTGGAAAATGTATTGAAATAAGTAGAAAATAAGAAAAATCCTCTGTCCGGAGTGTATAAAAAACCCCGGAAACAGGGGATTTTTTGCGTTCTGCGCCAAGTGCATAAAACGTATTATCGCGTTTTCACAAAGTTTTGCAAAAGCAGACAAAATTGCAGACAGGCGCTTGCAACAGAAAAATGAATAGGTTATAACATTATAACAAGGTGGCAGGAGAACCAATACAAAGAAATGAGATTCTAGTGGCATATAAACAGAAAGAATACAGGGAAAAGATGAAAAGGGACGGAAGCGGGATGGAGCAGAAAACATATATCCTTCTGAATGCTGGCGGAACGGAAATCAATGGAACTGATCAGTCCCGGGGAAACGGTAGCAAGAAGTCTGCAGATTCCACTGACGGAGCCATGTTATTGCCTGAAACGTGTGAGGAATGCTGTGGGGAAACCCATGGTCTATACCATTACGTATCTGAAAAAAAGTCTGTGAACTGCCAACAGAGCCGAATCCTATATGGAATCGCTGTATCAGTATCTGCGGGAGGAACATGAAATCTATATTGAATCCGGCCGGGATACGCTCGAAGCGGCACTTCCATCGGAAGAGGTGCAGAAGGCGCTGAAAATTGATGCGCAGATGCGCGCAGAATTTCCGATCCGCTATACGCTTTCCGGACCGCATACCGTCTCGATGGATGACACGGTTCATGTGATGAATCTCGTGGAGGGACGAAGTGCCCGCATCGAGAGCGTGGATGGAAGCTTTGCACCGTTTACGGTACATTACGCAGAAACCGCCATTGTTCCGGCAGCGGTCGGAACGTATCGGATTGTACCGAAAAAAGGCGAGACGATTAAAATGCTGGTGGCATCTGTGGGGTAAGAGATAAGAAATGATAAAAACTTATGGCAGCTGCATGGAAAAATAACGTAGGATTTTATATATTTCAGAAAGAATAATGCATGTTATTGGAGATTCTCCTGTGCTAAACTCTTTTTGCACAGGAGAATAGAAGAATATTTTAAGAATCCAGACAAGAGCACAGATATAAACGGCGGTAGGAAGATGGCGCCATGCCGGTTTGCTTTTTGAAAAAATTTGAAAAATAAAACTGGTTATCAAAACCGAGTGTATCTGCAATCTTGGAAATGGGCAGATCTGTAGAAGTTAAAAGCAGCGTTGCAGTTTCCACTTTTTTCTGCAGAATAAACTGTCCAGGAGAAATTCCCATATGGGTCTGAAATAGTTTTGTAAAGTAACTGGAATGATAGCCGGCCACTTCTGCCATCTGTTGTACGGTAATCTGCTCATGCAGATGTGTTTCAACATAGGAAATTGCACTGGAAAGTGGAGAGTCAAAGGATTGTGGAATGAAAGAGACACTTCCAGGCGGGCAGCATTCAAAATAATAGCAGAGCAGATGAAAGACAGCCTGTTTGGCCTTCAGAGCGGAAGAAATATCCGTCTGCTTACAGGATTGAATAATGTCCTGAAAAATTCGCTGTGCTTTTTGCGGGTCTTTCGCATCAACACAAAGAGGAAACTGAACCAGCTGAAAGAGATCCGTTTGCTGACAGGTAATCTCAAAATGGCAAAAATAGGTGCGATAGGGATTTTGAACATCTGTAAAAAAAGATTGATGCGTACAGGCTGGGAGCAGATATAACTGACCTGCGTGAGGATGCAATACTGTCTGGTCGACCTGTACTGTGCCTTCCCCTTGCATTACCAGCTGAAAGCTGGAAAAAGGAGGACGAGAGGAATCGCATTTCCAGGATTCATCGCAAATAATCAGATTAGCACGTTCGAGAATGACAGTTGCCTCCCGGAGGCGATTTTTAATAAGTAATTCGTTTTCATTCATAAGTCGTTTCCACCTACACATTCTTCTGTGAATATAGTAATTTTAAAAACAAATCATTGATAAATGAATGATATGGCATTACTGCAAGAACAATTGTTAGCATTCTAGCATAAAAAGGAGAAAATAGCAAATGACACACAAAATCAGAGAAGTCTACATCGTACATCATTCCCACACTGACGTGGGTTACACCGATCTGCAGGAACAGGTTATTTATAACCAGGCAAACAACATCCGCCGGGCGGTCGAACTGATTGAAAATGGAATCAAAAACA
>OLQR01001722.1_pt1 | contig 11956 bp, 8 predicted proteins | sample 1671881 | NCBI WGS metagenome assembly OLQR01 (sample SAMEA3136623, study PRJEB25190) | human gut metagenome | biome: human gut; feature: human-associated habitat; material: faeces | place: Austria | collected 2013 | reverse complement strand
TCCGATCTTTGGCGGTGCCGCCGATGGACGGATTGCAGGGCATATTGCCGATAAAATCCAGCGAGAGAGTGAACACAGCGGTTTTAGCCCCCAGTGTTGCCGCAGCGTGCGCAGCCTCGATGCCTGCATGCCCGGCACCGATCACGACCACATCATAATTTCCCAGTGTATCCATACATTTATCCTCTATCATTTACCCACACAGAACGTTTCAAAAACTTCCTCGATCGTGGCATCGCTCGCATCCTCTCCGGTCAGGTCGCAAAGGGCCTGCAAGGCGTCAGTCAGGCAGATGCCGATCGCGTCCAGTCCATATCCGGCCTGCCGGGCATGGATGGCTTCCTCGATGGCATCCCGTGCGCGGGTTGCCGCCGCCAACTGGCGGGCGCTGCAAAGCTGTGCTGCGCCGGGGTCCAGCTGAGCCGTGCCCAACAGTTCTGCTACCGCTTCGGTCAGGGGCTGCAAGCTGTCGGTCTCTTTCGCGCACAACGTGATGACCTTTTTAAAGTAGGGGCGCAGGGTTCCGGCTGCGTTCTCCGTGGAATCGGCCAGATCCTGCTTGTTCAAAATCGCCAGTGCGGGGCGGTCCTGGCAGCGGCGGGCAATCTCCCGATCTGCGTCGGTCAGCGGCTGGGCGGCATCAAACACCGCCAGCACCAGCCCGGCCTCGTCGAGCTTTTTCCAGCTGCGGCGGATGCCCTCGGCCTCGATGGCATCGCCATCCGCGCCAATCTCGCGCACACCGGCGGTGTCAAACAGGTTCAGGCGGATCTCACCCAACTGGACGGCCTGCTCGACGATATCGCGCGTCGTGCCTGCTACCGGCGTTACGATGGCACGGTCGAATCCGGCCATCAGATTCAGCAGTGTACTTTTGCCCACGTTGGGACGACCCAACAGCACACAATCCACCCCGCGCCGCAGCACCGCACCGGCCCCGTAGCCGTTGATCAAGCTGTCCAGTTCGGCTTTCTGGGTGCGCAGGGTTTGCAGCAACTGCACGTCGGAAAGCTCCGGCACGTCCTCCTCGGGGTAGTCGATCCAGGCAGTCAGGTGGGCGTTCAGGCTTTGCAGTGCTGTCTGGATGGCACCGATGCGTTTTGCCAGCCGTCCGTCCAGTGCGCTTTTGGCCAACGCCGCCCCCTGGCGGCCATTGGCCGCGATAACTTCCATCACGGCTTCGGCCTGGGTCAGGGACATGCGGCCATGTTCCAGTGCACGGCGGGTGAACTCGCCCGGCCCAGCCGGGGCAGCGCCTGCAGTAATTAAAGCTTCAAGCAGTCCGTCCGCCATGGCGGTGCCGCCGTAAGCGACAAGCACTGCGGTTTTGTGGTGAACCTGGGCGGTGCCACCTGTGCCGATGTGCTGGCACTGTGTGACGAGGTGCGCGCCATTGTAAAGGAAAAGACCGGCTACGATCTGGAAAAAGAGATCCGGGTCGTGAAATAAGATAGATTCAAAAAGGAGCGGGATCGGATCCATGGAACTGTTGATCGTCAGCGGACTTTCCGGTGCAGGAAAGTCGGTTGCTATGAATGCGCTGGAAGATATCGGTTATTTCTGCATTGACAACATCCCGGCGGCACTTCTGCCCAGCATCACGGCCTTTTCCAAGGCGGGCGATAACCAGCTGGACCGGGTGGCGCTGTGTATGGATGTGCGCGGTTGCCGCACGCGGGAAGAAATCGAACAGGCATTGCAGGAACTGGATGCGCAGAAAAAACCCTATAAGATCCTGTTCCTGGATGCGCCGGATGACGTGCTCATGCGCCGCTACAGCGAGACCCGCCGCCGCCATCCCATCAGCATTTCCGAGGGGCTTTCCACCCGCGAGGCATTTCTGAAGGAACGTCAGATCCTGGAGCCGCTGCGGGTGCGGGCCGACTATACCATCAACACGGCCCTGCTCTCCACCGCCCAGAACAAGGAGCGCATCTGCGACCTGTTCCTGAAGAACGGCGGGGCAAAGAGTGCCATGCGGCTCACCATCATGTCCTTCGGGTTCAAGTTCGGCCTGCCGCCGGAGGCGGATCTGGTGCTGGACGTGCGCTGCCTGCCCAACCCCTTCTATGTGCCGGGGCTCAAACACAAGACCGGCCTGGATCAGGAAGTGGTGGATTTTGTCATGAGTCACCCGGAGGCAAAGCAGCTGCTGGAACGGTACGAGTTGTTTTTGCAGGTGGCGCTGCCGCTCTATGTCAGGGAAGGCAAGAGCCAGCTGACCATTGCTGTGGGCTGCACCGGTGGCAAGCACCGCTCCATTACTTTTGCGCGCAAGATCGCGGAGTACTGCACATCCCTCGGCTACGAGCCGGGTGTCCAGCACCGCGATGCCATGCGCTGACCAGAATTGAGGAACCACTATGAGCTTTGCATCCCGTGCACGGGAGGAGATCGCACAACGCAGCCTACAGAAGGACTGCTGCGTGCGTGCGGCAGCGTATGGCTTTGCCTGCTTTGCCAAATATTTTGATAAAGGGGGGCTGGTGCTCCAGACCGAGCAGCCCCACACAGTGCAGCTGGCCCGGGAACTTTTTGCCCGCTGCGGTGTGCAGGGGGACGTTCTGGAAAAGCAGCGCCCCAGCGGCGTACTGTATGAGTTCAACATCCGGGAGCCGGAACAGGTGGCGCGGATGCATGAACTGTTCGGCACCACCGGCAGCGAGACGAGCCTGCAGATCGACCCCGCCCTGATCCGCTGCCAGACCTGCGTCAGTGCATACATTGGCGCAGCTTTTTTGTGCAGTGGCACCGTCACAGACCCGCAGAAGGAGTACAATCTGGAGTTCCTGACCGCGCGCACCAATCTGGCCCGGGATTTTGAAGCCCTGCTGGCTGAGCATGAATTTGCCCCGCACCGCACCCGCCGCAACGGCGTGAACCTGGTCTACGTCAAGAACAGCGCCAATCTGGAACGACTGCTCCGCTTTATGGGGGCGGCCGGTGCGGCAGAGGAGATCCATGCACAGAAAGCCTTCAAGCAGGTGCGCAACCAGACCAACCGACAGACCAACTGCGACACGGCCAACCTTGGCAAAACGGCCCGGGCCAACGCCCAGACCCTCAGGGCCATCCGGTATCTGCAGGAAAACGATGCATTGGAAACACTGCCGGAGGTGCTGCGGCAGGCGGCAGCAGTACGGCTGCAATACCCCGACTTATCGCTTACCGCGTTGTGTGGCTGCTTTGACCCGGCGGTGAGCAAATCCGGCCTTTCGCACCGGATGAAAAAACTGGAAGCGTTGGCAGACGCCCTGCGGCAGCGCGTGGAAAAAGGACAGGAGGCAGAGCCTTGAGCGAAATCAGCGAAAACAACCACTTGGGCAGAGACTTTGTCCACCTGCACATCCATACGGAATACAGTCTGCTGGACGGTGCCTGCCGCATCGACCAGCTGATGGACCGCGTCAAGGAATGCGGCCAGACCGCCATTGCCTGCACCGACCACGGCGTCATGTACGGCTGTGTGCAGTTCTATAAGGCAGCCAAAAAGGCGGGCATCAAGCCCATCATCGGCTGTGAAGTCTATGTGGCTACCCGCACCCGTTTTGACAAGGTGAACAAGATCGACGGCAACAACCATCTGATCCTGCTGTGCAAGAATGAGACTGGCTACAAAAACCTGATCAAGATGGTCTCGGCAGCGTTCGTGGAGGGCTTTTATTCCAAGCCCCGCGTGGACAAGCAGCTATTGGAACAGTATCACGAGGGCCTTATCTGCCTGTCGGCCTGTCTGGCCGGTGAGGTGCCGCAGGCCATTCTGGCCGGGGACTACGAGCGGGCCAAGGCCACGGCCTTGTGGTATCGGGATTTGTTCGGAGAAGGCAATTATTACATCGAATTGCAGGACCATGGGCTGGAAGAGGACAACATCGTTCTGCCGCAGCTCATCAAGCTGGCGCGGGAAACCGGCATCCCCATGGCGGCCACCAATGACTCCCACTATCTGCGCAAGGAAGATGCCAAGATGCAGGCCATCCTGCTGTGCATCCAGACCGGCAAGACCATTCAAGATGCCGACCGCATGGAGTTCCAGACCGACGAATTTTACGTCAAGACTACAGATGAAATGTACGAGCTGTTCTCCATGGTGCCGGAAGCCTGCGAAAACACGGCGAAAATTGCAGAACAGTGCAACTTTGACTTTGAGTTTGGCCACACCAAGATTCCTTATTATAAAGCCCCGGACGGTATGGATAATCAGGCATTCTTTGAAAAGCTCTGCTGGGAGGGCCTTGAACGCCGCTATGGGCCCAATGTCCCGCAGGCCAACAAGGACCGCCTGAGCTATGAGATCGGCGTGGTCAAAACCATGGGCTACACCAACTACTACCTTATCGTCTGGGACTACATCAATTACGCCAAAAGTCAGGGCATCCCGGTGGGCCCGGGCCGTGGTTCCGGTGCAGGCAGCATTGCGGCCTACAGCGTAGGCATCACGGATATCGACCCCATCCGGTACAATTTGATCTTCGAGCGCTTCCTGAACCCGGAGCGCGTCAGCATGCCCGATTTTGACGTGGACTTCTGCTACGAGCGTCGGCAGGAGGTCATTGATTACGTCAATCGGAAATACGGGGCCGATCATGTGGCGCAGATTGTCACCTTCGGTACCATGGCCGCCCGCAACGCCATCCGCGATGTGGGCCGTGTGATGGGTATCCCGTATCAGCAGGTGGACGTGGTGGCAAAACTGGTGCCCATGGAGCTCAAGATGACTCTGAAACGGGCACTGGAAGTTTCCACCGAGCTGAAAAAGCTCTATGACACCGACCCGCAGGTCACCGAGCTCATCGACACCGCCCTGAAGGTGGAGGGCATGCCGCGGCATGCGTCCACCCATGCGGCGGGCGTGGTCATCACGCCGGAACCTACCGACTACTATCTGCCGCTGGCCACCAACGATGGCCTGCCGGTGACCCAGTTCAACATGACCGAGATCGAGGAACTGGGCCTGCTGAAGATGGACTTTCTGGGTCTGCGCACCCTGACCGTTATCCGCGATGCGGAAACGGCGGTGCAGAAGCATCACCCGGAGTTCTCCATCCAGAAGCTGGATTACGACGACCCGGAGACCTATAAAATGCTGGGACAGGGCGACACCGAGGGTGTGTTCCAGCTGGAATCTTCCGGCATGAAGCAGGTGCTTGTAGGCCTGCAGCCGCAGAACCTGGAAGATGTCATCGCTCTGATCAGCCTGTACCGTCCCGGCCCCATGGACTCCATCCCAACCTATCTGCGCAACCGCCACGAGCCGGACAAGATCAGCTACAAGACCCCGCAGCTCGCCCATATCCTGGATGTGACCAACGGCTGCATCGTCTATCAGGAACAGGTCATGCAGATCTTCCGGGAGCTGGCGGGCTTCTCCTTCGGGCAGGCCGACAACGTCCGCCGTGCCATGAGCAAAAAGAAGCACGCTGTGATGGAGGCTGAGCGGGAGCACTTCGTGCACGGCTGCACCGAGCCGGGCCACGAGTGCCCCGGCTGCGTGGCCAACGGCATTTCGGAAAAGGTCGCCAACGAGATCTACGATGAGATGTCCAGTTTTGCTTCTTACGCATTCAACAAGAGCCATGCGGCCTGCTACGCCTATGTGGCATTCCAGACCGCTTACCTCAAGTGCCATTACCCCAGCGAATTCATGGCCGCTCTGCTGACCAGTGTGCTGGACAACACGGACAAGGTCATTGAGTATTCCGGCGAGTGTGCCCGCCTTGGCATCAAGGTGCTGCCGCCGGATGTGAATGTTTCGGGCGGCGGCTTTACGGCGGACGAGAACGGCCAGATCCGCTTCGGCCTGAACGCGGTCAAGAATGTGGGCCGTAACCTGATCGAGAATGTGGTGCGGGAGCGCCGGAACAAGCCCTATACCAGCCTGTATGACTTCTGCAAGCGGATGCACGGCAACGAATTGAACCGCCGGGCGGTGGAGTGCCTGATCAAGGCCGGTGCCTTTGACCGGTTGGGCAACAACCGTCACAGCCATGTGGAAGCCGTGGAGGGCATCCTGAAGAGCATCGAGACCGACACCCGCCGCAATCTGGACGGCCAGCTGGACCTGTTTTCGGTGATGAGCGGGGGAGAGCAGGATGCCGCACAGGAGGACCGCTATGAGATCCGCCAGCTGCCGGAGTACAGTCACACCGAGCTGCTTCAGCAGGAAAAAGAGGTCAGCGGCCTGTATCTGTCCGGTCATCCGCTGGATGCCTACCGGGAAAAATCGGCCCGCATCGGTTCCCACACCATCAAGGACCTCACCGGCGAGGACGCCCATGTGACGGACGGCGAGCGGGTGCGTGTGGTCTGTGCGGTGGTCAAGAACCGCATGATGACCACCAAGTCCAACAGTATGATGGCCTTTACCAGCGTGGAAGATCTGACTGGCACCATGGAAGTGATCGTGTTCCCCAAAGTGCTGGACACCTTCCGCGATGCTATCCGCGAAAATGCGGTCGTGGTCATCGACGGACGCCTGTCGGTGCGGGAGGACGAAGCTTCCAAGCTGTTGGCGGACAGCATCGTGCCCATTGACAGCTACGACCCTACCCGTCCGCAGAACGGCCGCCCGGACCCGGTCAAGGCGGCGGCAAAGCGGCTGTATATCCGTCTGCCGTCCCGCAGCTGCCCGCAGTATGCCAAGGTGATCAATCTGCTGGGCATCTTTGACGGCAATATGCCGGTGATCCTGTATCTGGAAGACACAAAACAGAAGCTGGCGGCCCCCCGGCATCTGTACACTTCCGGGCATCCGCTCTTCTTTGAAGAACTGGAAAGACTGGTGGGCGCAGAGAACATTGCAACAAAATGACATTTCTGTGCACGAATCTCGATAGGTCGGAAGGGCTCAAAATATTTTCAAATGGCTGAGAATGTGTTATAATGTTGAAAGGCAAGTCTTAACAATTCTTTACGATGCAAACACTGAGCGGCGTAATGAAGAAGGGCGCTGGCTCATGGGTGAATGAAGAAACAAATTGGAGGGAATCTCTCGTATGGAAAAGCAAATCAAAACGATTGGCGTGCTCACAAGCGGCGGCGATGCTCCTGGCATGAATGCTGCCGTGCGCGCTGTGGTCCGTACCGGCTTGCACAAAGGTTACCGCATGATCGGCATTCAGCGTGGTTACAACGGCCTGCTGAACGGCGAATGCTTTGAAATGAACCTGCGCAGCGTCTCGAACATCATTTCGGCCGGCGGTACCATTCTGTACACTGCCCGCTGCCTGGAGTTCAAGACCAAGGAAGGCCAGGATCGCGGTGCTGCCAAGTGTCGTGAGCTGGGCATTGACGCACTGGTCGTCATTGGCGGCGATGGTTCTTACCGCGGCGCACGCGAGCTGGCACACCGCGGCATCCCGATGATCGGCCTGCCCGGCACCATCGACAACGATATCGCCTGCACCGAGTACACCATCGGCTATGATACAGCCATGAACACCGCTCTGGAAATGATCGACAAGCTGCGCGACACCACCCAGAGCCACGACCGCTGCAGTGTGGTCGAGGTCATGGGCCGCAACGCCGGTTACATTGCCCTGAACGTTGCCATCGCCTCCGGTGCTATGGCTGTCCTGCTGCCGGAGAAGGAATTCGACATGCAGCACGACATTCTGGACAAGATCGCTGAGACTCAGAAGACCGGCAAGCGTCACTTCATCATCATCGTTGCCGAGGGCGTGGGCCACGCACAGGAGATTGCAAACGAGATCCAGGCCCGCACCGGCATCGACTCCCGTGCCACCATTCTGGGCCATGTCCAGCGCGGCGGCTCTCCCACGCTGCGTGATCGCGTGAACGCATCTGCCATGGGCTACCAGGCCGTGTGCCTGCTGGAGCAGGGCAAGTACAACCGCATCGTCGGCATGAAGGGCGAGAAGCTGGTGGACTACCCGGTGGATGAAGCACTCGAAATGACCAAGACCCTCGACCCGGTTCTGATCGACGTGTGCAACACCATTTCTATCTGATTTCCTGCATTGCATTTCTGGAGCTGTTCTCTTGGCTAGGCTGAGAGGACGGCTCCTTTTTTGTTGGGTTATAATGGTGTTGCACACGTCGTTTCGATGGTTGCAAAGACCATTGGCATCTGATAGTTTAGAAACTAAACAATGTCCGTGACCTGGACGCGAAAAATTCGTTTTCCATTATGAAGGAGGTGAGCAGAATGGCTCATGAACTGCTGGCAAAATCGGATCATCAACTCGGGATGTGCCTGCGGATGCTGTATGCAGAAGGCATCCGCAGTTCGATTCCTGTTCACAGCGCGAAAAACGAGAAGGGAAAGATGGAGTTTCTCGTGACTGTGCCTGTGGACGATGCACAGTTTGAGGTGCTGGAACGGCGCTATCAGACCCTGATCGGCTAAAGGAAAAGCCGAGCGCAGAACAGCCGGACCGGCATAGAGAGAAGAGCTTGCACACGGAAAGTGCAGGCTCTTTTTCTTTTGGCTTTGCCGGGAGGACCGTAGCGTCTGCATTGGAATTTCTTTGAATGCGGCAAGAATCAATCTGGATGTTAACGTCAAGTCGATAAAATTTTAATGACATAAACAGAGAGTATCTTTCGGAATTGATTTAAAATCAACTTACAAATACGATATGGTACCGATTTCATGTATAAAAAATACGATTTGTATTTTTCCCTTTGCTTTGCAGAGTGCCGCTTGGTGTGGTATACTAGAACCGTACAAAAACGGTGTCCTGTGGGAGCAGTCTCCCGACACAGGTCACCCGGCAGGAGAGTGATTTGTTTGGAACTGGAACAGGCCCAGAAGCGTGTGGAGGAGCTGCGCGCTGTCATTGAAAGGAACAACCGGCTCTATTATGATCAGGATGCCCCGGAGTTGGAAGATTTTGAATACGATGCATTGACCCGGGAACTGAAAGCGTTGGAAGCGCAGTTCCCGCAGCTGATCACGCCGACTTCGCCGACCCAGAAAGTGGGTGGGACCCCCAGCGGGCGCTTTACCAAGGTGACCCATGCGGTCAAGATGGAAAGTTTGTTGGATGCATTTTCGTATGATGAGCTGCGCGACTTTGACCGCCGCGTACGGGATGCAGGCATCGAACCGGAATATGTGGTCGAGATCAAAATCGACGGCCTTTCCTGCAGTCTGGAGTATGAGAACGGAGAACTCGTCCGGGCGTCCACCCGCGGCGACGGCGTGGTAGGCGAGGATGTGACCCAGAATGTCCGGGCCATCAAGCGCATCCCCAAGACGCTGAAAAATGCGCCGGAGTTTCTGGAGGTGCGCGGCGAGGTCTATATGCCGCACGAGGCTTTCCAGAAGCTGTGCGCGGAGCAGGAACTGCAGGGGGCCGCTCCCTTCAAGAACCCGCGCAATGCGGCGGCAGGTTCCCTGCGGCAAAAGGATGCAAAGATCACCGGAAGCCGCGGCCTGTCCATTTTTGTGTTCAACGTCCAGCAGATCCGCGGTAAGGAACTGACCCGCCATTCGGACAGTCTGGACTACCTCAAGAGCCTTGGTCTGCCGGTCTCGCCGCGCTACCATGTGGTACACGACATTGAGCAGGCCATTGCAGAGATCGAGCAGATCGGACAGAACCGTTCCAAGCTGGATTTTGATATGGACGGTGCGGTCATCAAGGTAAACGATTTTGCCCAGCGGGAACAGATGGGCTCCACCAACAAATTCCCGCGCTGGGCCATCGCCTTCAAGTACCCGCCGGAGGTCAAGGAAACCACCCTGCGCAGCATCGAGGTGGCCGTGGGCCGCACCGGTGTCCTGACCCCCACGGCCTGCTTTGATCCGGTCTTTCTGGCCGGCACGACCGTGGCGCGCGCCACCCTCCACAATGAGGACTTTATCCGGCAGTTCGGCCTGTGCATCGGCGACACCATCCAGGTGCGCAAGGCTGGCGATATCATCCCGGAAGTGATCGGGGTCACCCACCACGCAGAGGATGCCCAGCCCTATGAGATGCCGACGGTCTGCCCGTCCTGCGGCGCACCGGTGGTGCATCTGGAGGACGAGGCGGCGCTGCGCTGCGTGAACCCGGAGTGTCCGGCACAGGCTTTGCGCAACATCATTCATTTTGCGTCCCGGGATGCCATGGACATCGACGGTCTGGGCACGGCTGTGGCAACGCAGCTGGTGGAGAAAGACATGGTGCATTCGGCGGCAGACATCTATGCGCTTAGCCGGGAACAGCTGCTGACGCTGGACAAATTCAAGGAGAAAAGCGCGGACAATCTGCTGAACGCCATCCAGCGCTCAAAAGAGAACAATCTGGACAAGCTGCTGTTTGGCTTTGGCATTCGCAACATCGGCGACAAGGCGGCGGCATTGCTGGCAGAACATTTCGGTTCGTTGCAGGCTATCCGGGAAGCAGATGCCGCTGCCATCAGCGAGATCGACGGTTTTGGCGGTGTGATGGCCCAGAGCGTAGTGGAATTCTTTGCGAAGGAAGGCACCACAGACCTTGTGCACCGTCTGGCAGATGCCGGGGTCAACATGCAGTGGAAGGGCGAGCCCAAGGGCGACAAGCTGGCCGGTAAAACGCTGGTGGTTACCGGTACGCTGGAAACACTCTCCCGCAACGAGGCAGAAGCCCTCATCGTCAAAAACGGCGGCAAGGCCAGCGGATCGGTCTCTAAAAAGACTTCCTATGTGGTCGCCGGTACAGCAGCCGGTTCTAAGCTGACCAAAGCGCAGGCGTTGGGCGTTCCGGTGCTGACCGAAGCCGAATTCCTTGATCTGCTCAAAGAAGAATAATTACAATTTTGCATAGCCTCTGCGGCGTTTCGGGCCGCAGGGGCTTTTTTGTTTGTGTGCGGTTCTAAGCGGGCAGGGGCTGCATACACTGGTAACACAAGTTTCGTTGAAAGGAAGTGCCCATTGTGGACGAGTATTACCGCGCGATCCGTCTGTTGCCTGCATGGCTGGCGCAGCCGCTGGCCCGGCTGCCGCAGAATACCGCCGAAAAAGTGCACGAACTGCGGCTGCGGACAGGCTGTGGAATTTGCCTGTCCATTGCCGGGCAGCAGACGACGTTGGACGAGCTGCCGGAATGCCCGCAGATCCTGCGCGGCAGGACGCTGGATGCCCTGCAGATGGACGAGATCCTTTATGTGCTCTGCGGCGGTTCAGTACATACCCATCAGGCCGAACTGGCGCAGGGCTACCTGACCACGGCATCCGGCTGCCGTGTGGGGGTGGGCGGTCGGTTCGTATTGCGCGGCCCGGAGGATGTTGTGCTGCAGCGTCTTTTGTCGCTGAATTTCCGCATTGCGCGTCCAATTTGTACGGAACTTCCGGCGGAGCTGTGCACCCTTTTGCAGGGACATTTCATCGGGGCACTGCTGGTGGGAGAACCGGACAGCGGCAAGACCACCCTTCTGCGGCAGATCGCCCGGGAACTGGCTGCACAGAAACGGGCCGTGGCTGTGATCGACGAGCGAGGGGAACTTTTTCCGCCGGAGCGGCAGAATGGCGATGCCCTTGACTGCATCAGCGGCCTGCCCAAAGGCCGTGCGGTCCAGATGGCGCTGCGGACGCTGGCTCCGCAGGTGATCCTGTTGGACGAGCTGGGGGACCTGACCGAGGTCGCCGCACTGGAACAGGGCTTTTTCAGCGGGGTGGAGTTTGTGGCCAGCGTCCATGCCGCCACGCTGGAGGACGCTCTGCAAAGGCCGCAGGTGCGGGTTTTACAGCAGCAGGGAGCACTGCGGTTTCTTTTCCTGCTGGAAGGACGCTGTGCACCGGGCCGGATCCGGGAGATCCGGCAGCTTCCGCTGCTATGATGCTGCACATTCTGGGTGCTCTGCTGTTGCCGTTGTGCGGCTGGCTGGCCGGGGATGCCATACAGGCCCGTACGGTACAGCACCTTGCTGCATTGCAGAAATGCCTTGCGCTTCTGGAACGCATCCGGCAGGAGGTCGCGTTCCGCCGGGCAGACCTGCAGCAGCTTTACGCAGAGCTCTGCCGGGCGGA
>OLQR01001713.1_pt1 | contig 12002 bp, 10 predicted proteins | sample 1671881 | NCBI WGS metagenome assembly OLQR01 (sample SAMEA3136623, study PRJEB25190) | human gut metagenome | biome: human gut; feature: human-associated habitat; material: faeces | place: Austria | collected 2013 | reverse complement strand
AAGAGCCGCCTACGGCGGTTGCGCTCCGACACGCGCCTGCGGGCGCAGCCCCTCGGGGGAAGGCTTAGGAGTTCTTTGCCCGACGCGCGGCGGTCTTTTTGTGCAGCTGCTCCGACAGGATAAACATCAGTACCAGCATGGCGAGCAGTGCCCATGGGTAGAGCTGCATCGTGATATTCTGCGCTAACACGCCGAAAAACGGCGACAGCAGCGTCACGCCAACGTAGGCGGCGGCCATCTGGATGCCGGTCATCGCCATGCTCAGGTTTTTGCCGAAGTTGGCGGGCGTCTCGTGGATGATGCAGGGGTAGATGGGCGCGCAGCCCAGTCCGATGACCACAAGGCCCACCGGCAGCGCAGCGCTGCCCGGCAGAAGCAGCAGCGCAATACCCACGGCGATGAGTGTCTGCCCCAGACGGATCATCTGGTGGTCGGTGAACCGCATCGTCAGGAAGCCGCTCAAAAACCGGCCGCCCGTGATGCCCAGATAGAACAGGCTTGCCCAGCTGGCGGCAGTCGTAGCATCCAAACCGCGTACCAGTGTGCAGTAGCTGGCCGCCCACATGCCGGCCACGGCCTCCAAACCGTTGTATAGCGCAAAGCAGCACATCACCTCCGGTACGCCGGGCACTTTCATCAGCTGCGGAAGGGTGCGATGCTCGGGGGTGAAGTCCTCCCCTGCTCCGGCATCGGTGGGGGTCTGCCACAGCGGCAGGCTGAATATCAGCACAGCCGTCAAGACGATTTGCAGAATCGAGATGATGCGGTAGCCGTTCTGCCAGGTGCTGCCCGCCAGTGCCCAGCCCATGATGACCGGGCCGCCCGCCGCGCCGATGCCCCACATACAGTGCAGCCAGCTCATGTGGCGGCTCTCGTAGTGCAAGGCTACGTAGTTGTTCAGTGCAGCGTCTACGCTGCCGGCGCCGAGGCCGTAAGGGATGGCCCACAAACACAGCTGCCAAAACTGTGTGCAGATGGAAAAGCCGAACAGTGCCACGGCGGTGGTGGCCACGCTCAGCGCCGTGACCCGTCCGGTGCCGAGGCGGGTGTTGAGCCGCTCGCTGGCAAGGCTGGACACGATGGTCCCGGCGGAAATGATCATCGATACGCCGCCCGCCCAGGCGACGCCCGCGCCCAGCTGCGGGTACATGCTGGGCCACGCCGCACCCAGCAGCGCGTCCGGCAGGCCCAGGCTAATGAAGGCCAGATAGATGATGGGCAGAAGCAGAGAAACCATAGTAAATACCTCTTGACTTTTTGTGATTGCGATACTATGATTATATCATCAAACGGAAGGAAATAAAGGCACTATTCCCGTGGAATTCCGGTATAATTTCGCCAAAAATGGAGATGAACAGAAGATGGCACTGTCTGTATGCAGAACGGTCATAGACGATTTTGCCCGGGAACTGCTGAAACACGGCACGGCAGCGTTCCCCATCGCCTGCTACCATGACGATTTGCAGACCGAGCCGGTCCCTTGGCATTGGCATGAGGAACTGGAAGTGCTGGTGGTCAGCGAGGGCACGATCCTGGCCACTGCCGCCGGGGAAAAATACCGCCTGGAAAAGGGCGAGGGGCTGTTTATCAACGCAGGCGTGCTGCACGGCGACTGGCCGCTGAACGCTGGGCCATGCCGCCTGCACAGCATGGTGTTCCACCCGCGGCTGGTGGGCGGCAGCCCGGACAGCGTTTTTTGGCAGAAATATTTGCAGCCGCTGCTGACCGACCCCAGCCGCCCCTGCGCCGTGCTGCGTCCCGGTGTGGAATGGCAGCGTGAGGCGATGAACCAGATGGAGCGGGCGTTCCGCGCGGTGGTCAACGAGCAGCCCGGGTATGAGTTCAAGGCCCGCGCGGCGCTGTCGGAAATGCTGTTCCAGCTGGTGAGCCACGCCCCGGCAGTGCAGGCGCTGCCGAAAAAAGCCCTGCGCAGCGCCGACCGCATCAAGACGATGCTGCAATTCATCCAGGAGCATTACGCCGAGGACGTGTCGGTGGAGCAGATCGCGGCCAGCGCGGCCATCAGCCCCAGCGAGTGCCTGCGGTGCTTCCATGACATGATCGGCACAACGCCGAACCAATACCTGAGGGACCAGCGCACCCAGCGTGCCGCTGAGCTTTTGTGCGGCACGGGGTTACAGGTGTCGGAAATCGCGGCGCAGTGCGGTTTCCAGGATGCCAGCTATTTTGCCCGCGCGTTTCGACAGGTCTACGGCTGCGGACCGACGGAGTACAGGAGAAAGGCAAGGAGAGCGGGGGCGGTGTAGCGGGAAAAGCCCCTCAGACCGGTTTCGCGGCCGGAGGGGGCTTTGGCACATTGCCGCTGTTACCAATAAAAAATACCGCTGTCAATTTCCTGACAGCGGTATTTTTATAAACCGAAATTAGCCGTTATTCACGCGGTTCTTGATTTCATCAACAACCTTGGCGGTGAAGGCATCCAGTTCCATCGTCGTGGTCTCGCCCTTGCGGTCGCGGACGCTGATGTTGTTGGCCTCGACTTCCTTCGCGCCCAGAACCAGCATATACGGTACGCGGTCAACCTGCTGGGCCTGGCGGATCTTGTAGCCAATCTTCTCGTTGGACTCATCCAGCACAACGCGGACACCGGCGGCCTGCAGCTTGGCGGCCACGTCCTTGGCGTAGTCCAGCGTCTTTTCGCTGACCGGCAGCACCTTGACCTGCGTCGGGGCCAGCCAGGTCGGGAAACGGCCCTTCGTCTCCTCGATCAGGTAGGCCATGAAACGGTCAAGAGAGCCGAGGATGGCGCGATGCAGCACGACGGGGGTCTTTTCGCTGCCGTCCTTGTCCACATAGGTCAGGTGGAACTTGGCGGGCAGGCAGAAGTCCAGCTGGCAGGTGGACAGCGTGTACTCGGCACCGACGGCGGGCTTGACGTTGACGTCCAGCTTCGGGCCGTAGAACGCGGCCTCGCCGATCTCCTCAGTGAAGTGGATGCCCAGCTCGGTCAGGACCTCGCGCAGGGCGTTCTCGGCATGGTTCCACATGGCGTCGTCGTCATGGTATTTCTTCTTGTCAGCGGGGTCGCGCAGGGACAGAACACAGCGATAATCCGTGATGTTGAAGTCCTTGTAGACGTCGAAAATCAGGGCGCAGACATTGGCAACTTCGCTCTTGATCTGCTCGGGCGTGCAGAACAGGTGGGCGTCGTTCTGGCAGAAGTGGCGGCCGCGCTCGATGCCCTTCAGCGTGCCAGAGGACTCATAGCGGAAGTCGTGGGCAATCTCGCCGATGCGGATAGGCAGCTGGCGGTAGCTGTGGGGCTGGTTGGCGTAAATCATCATGTGATGAGGGCAGTTCATGGGGCGCAGCACGTAGCTCTCGCCCTCCATCTCCATGGCGGGGAACATATTCTCGCGGTAGTGATCCCAGTGACCGGAAGTCTTGTACAGGTTCACCGTGCCGATGCAGGGGGTCATGACGTGCAGGTAGCCGCGCTCGCGCTCCTTGCCCTTGATATAATCTTCCAACTGCTGCCAGACGGTGTAACCGTTGGGCAGGAACATCGGCAGGCCGCGGCCGACGAGGTCGTCGGTCATGAACAGGCGCATTTCCTTGCCGATCTTGCGGTGGTCGCGCTCACGGGCCTCCTGCTGCTGCTTCTCCCAGGCATCCAGCTCCTCCTGATTGCGGAAGGCCACGCCGTTGATGCGGGTCAGCATCTTGTTCTCTTTGTCGTTCTTCCAGTACGCGCCGGACTGCTGGGTGATTTTAAACGCCTTCAGCGCCTTGGTGTAGGTCAGGTGGGGTCCGATGCACATATCAACGTACTCGCCCTGCTGGTAGAAGCTGAACTCGGTCTCGTCGGCCAGATCGGCCATATGCTCGATCTTGTAGTGCTCCTGGCGCTCCTCCATCAGCTTGACAGCCTCGTCGCGGGACAGGATGAACGGCTTGATGGGAAGATTCTCTTTGCAGATCTTCTTCATTTCCTTCTCAATGTTGGCCAGGTCCTCGTCGGTCAGCTTGGTGTCGCCAAGGTCGACGTCATAGTAGAAGCCGTTCTCGGTGGCGGGGCCGAAGGCAAAGTCAGCCTGCGGGTAGAGGCGCTTGATGGCCTGGGCCATGATGTGGGCTGCCGTGTGGCGCAGAACGTGCAGTTCTTCTTCCTGCGGGCACTCGGCAACGGTGCCGTCCTTGTAGATGATCTTCATAATTGTACGCTCCTTTTGCATTTGTGCAATAAAAAACGCTCCATCCCTCACATTCAAAAAGGGATGAAGCGGTAAGCTCCACGGTTCCACCCAAATTGCGCTTATATATAAGGTAAGCGCCGCTCGTGTCGGCTGTAACGGGCCGTACCCGGCGGGGGTTCGCCCCCGCGCTCGGCAGTGGTAAGGCTGCGGGCCGCTGCAAGACCGCTTGCACCACGCAACGTTTGCTGCGGCGGTCGTCTCTGATACAGGACCTTGCATCCCGGTTGTCTGCCTCATGGCTTTGTACAGGATGAAGTTAAGTTATTTATAGCACAAGTACGTTTTGAAGTCAAGAGGAAATTTTTGGGAGGAAAAGCCTCCCTTGTAAAAGGGAGGCGGACGCCGCAGGCGGCCGGAGGGATTCCGACGGGCTTTGCCATAACCGCCCGTCATACCGCAGGCGGCTGGAATCCCTCCGCCTCGCTGTGCTCGGCACCTCCCTTTGACAAGGGAGGCTTTATATTCCGCTCCCGCCAGTTTGCACAAAAAACTTTCCACTCCCCTGCTCTGCCCATGTAAAACGCCGAAGTTATTAAATATACATTGACTTTACATATTTATGCAGTTATACTGTATACATCAACCAAGTGAGGGCTTGGGAAGGTACAAACATTTGAGATACATTGAATCGAGGAGATCATCATGAAAAAAATCACTGCTCTGATGCTCAGCTCCGCTATGATGCTGAGCCTGGCCGCCTGCGGCGGTTCCGCTTCCACCGAGACTGTTTCCAGCGAGGCTGCTTCTTCTGAGGCTGCATCTTCTGAGGCCGCTTCCACCGAGGAGGCCGCTTCTGCCGACGCTGCCGAACTGACCACCGTCACCGCCGGCAAGCTGACGATGTCCACCAATGCCGCCTTCCCCCCGTATGAGATGACCACCGACAGCGGTGACTTTGAGGGCATCGATGTTGAGGTCGCCGGTGCCATTGCTGAGAAGCTCGGCCTGGAGCTGCAGGTTGATGACATGGACTTTGACGCCGCCCTGCTGGCTGCCCAGAACGGCAAGAGCGACATCGTCATGGCCGGTGTCACCGTCACCGACGAGCGCCAGAAGGTCATGGACTTCTCCGACACCTACGCCGAGGGCATCCAGTCCATCATCGTGCCCGAGGATTCCGACATTGCCTCTGCTGACGATCTGACAGGCAAGGCCATCGGCACCCAGCGCGGCACCACCGGTTACATCTACTGCACCGACGACTTCGGTGAGGACAACGTCATCGCCTACGACGACGGTCTGACCGCTGTGCAGGCCCTGAACAATGGTCAGGTCGACGCCGTCGTCATCGACAACGCCCCGGCTAAGTCCTTCGTGGAGGCTAACCCCGGCCTGAAGATCTTGGACACCGCTTACGCCCAGGAAGACTATGCCATCGGCGTTGCCAAGGGCAACACCGCTCTGCTGGACGCCATCAACAGTGCCCTGGAAGAGCTGCAGGCTGACGGCACCCTGCAGGCCATCGTGGACAAGTACATCACCGCTGAATAAGCGCTTTTGTATCGCACAGAAAGGCACGCCGGGCCCCGGCGCGCTTTTCTTTTATTTAGTGTGATTTTTCCCGGAAATATGGTATAATACAAATATCGCGCTGTAGGGGCCGCATATATGCGGCCCGCAACCTTCCCGCAGGCAAGAGTTTGCCGGAAAGCCGCGGGCCGGGCATGCCCGGCCTCTACAGGTGTGCTGAATTCAAACAGAAAGAAAGGTTGTGTTGCGGATGGAGGCACAGTTTGAAGCGCTTTCAGAGCTGGTCAAAAGTGGCCAGAAGCTCAGCTTCGGGCAGGACTTCTTCGTAAAATTCTACCAGGCATTTCTCTACTCCGACCGCTGGCAGCAGTATATCAAGGGCGTGGGCACCACCCTGCTGGTCACGGCCATTGCGCTGGTGCTGGGCGTGCTGCTGGGGGCCATCGTGGCTATGATCCGCGTGGGCCACGCCCAGCAGAAACCCCACCACCGCAACCCCATCCTTGGCGTGCTGAACGCTGTGTGCAAGGTGTATGTCACGGTCATCCGCGGCACGCCTATGATGGTGCAGCTGCTCATCATGAGCATGGTCATCTTTGCCAGCAGCCGCAACTTTACGATGGTCGGTGCGCTGGCGCTGGGTATCAACTCCGGCGCGTATGTCTCCGAAATCATCCGCGGCGGCCTGATGGCCGTTGACCCCGGTCAGATGGAAGCCGGCCGCAGCCTGGGTCTTAACTACATGACCACGATGTTTGAGATCATCATTCCCCAGGCCATCCGCTCCATCCTGCCGTCCCTGGGCAACGAGTTCATCATGCTGCTGAAGGACTCTTCCCTGATTACCGTCATCGGCGGCAAAGAGCTGTTGTACGCGGCTCAGGGCATCATGAACCGTACCTACGAGGCTATGTTCCCGCTGCTGGGCGTTGCGGCTGTGTACCTGGTGCTGGTCATGCTGTTCAGCGCACTGCTGGCAAAATTTGAGAGGAGGCTGGCGCAAAGTGATCGACGTTAAAGGACTGAAAAAGAACTACGGCGGCCTGCAAGTCTTGAAAGGCGTAGATTTGACCATCAACAAGGGTGACTGCGTTGTATTGGTCGGCCCCTCCGGCTGCGGCAAATCCACGTTCCTGCGCTGTTTGAACCGGCTGGAAGAGCCGGATGGCGGCCACATCATCTTCAACGGCAAGGAAGTCACCGATCACGACATTGACCATGTGCGCCAGAAGATGGGCATGGTGTTCCAGCATTTCAACCTCTTCCCCCACCTGACGGTGAAGAAGAACATCACGCTGGCCCCGGTGCGTCTGGGCCTGATGAAGCAGCCCGAGGCCGACGCCAAGGCCATGGAGCTGCTGGAGCGCATCGGTCTGGCCGACAAGGCGGACACCTACCCCAACATGCTGTCCGGCGGCCAGAAACAGCGCATCGCCATCGTGCGTGCGCTGGCCATGAACCCCGACGTGCTGCTGTTTGACGAGCCGACCTCCGCCCTTGACCCCGAGATGGTCGGAGAGGTTTTGGAACTGATGAAGGAGCTTGCCCGCGGCGGCATGACGATGGTCTGCGTCACCCACGAAATGGGCTTTGCCCGCGAGGTGGCGAACCGAATTATCTTTATCGATGAGGGCGTCGTCAAGGTCGACAAACCCCCGAAGGAGTTCTTCGCCAACCCCGAAAACGAGCGCTTGAAAGCATTCTTGTCGAAGGTGCTGTAATTGCATAGAAAAAGCGGTCTGCCGATAGATTTTCGGCAGGCCGCTTTTCGCTTTTATTATGTTGAGTTGTAGGGGCCGCATATGTGCGGCCCGCAGCCTTCCGGGAAACGCCCATTGCCTTTCACGACCGGACCGGGCATGCCCGGCCTCTACTATTATTATAAACGCTTTGGCAAGTTGATTCTTTGCGCATAATGTGGTAAAATAGCACTATTACTATGGATAATTGTGCGACTACGACTTTACACATAAGGAACAGGTATTTTTATGGCTGAAAATCTGCAAACCACCCGCCCGGCCGAGGAGGGCTGGACCACCGTTATACGGCCCAAAACAGGCTGGTTCGATATTGATTTGAACGAGCTGTGGCGCTACCGCGACCTCATCACGATGTTTGTCAAGCGCAACTTTACCGTGCTGTACAAACAGACGATTCTAGGCCCGGCGTGGATCATTCTGAATCCGCTTATCACCACTATCATCTTCAACGTTGTGTTCGGCGGCATGGCCAATATGCCCACCGACGGCGTACCCGGCTTTTTGTTCTACATGGCGGGCAACACGGTCTGGACGTTTTTCGCCAACTGCGTCAACAACACGGCCAATACGTTTGTAACAAACTCGCAGGTGTTCGGCAAGGTCTACTTCCCCCGCCTGACCATGCCCATCAGCCAGGTGCTGACAAGCCTTATCAACTTTGGCATCCAGGCGGCTATGTACCTGATTTTCTGGGGCTATTTCTTCGCCACGGGCAGCGGCATCACCTTTACGCTGTGGGCGCTGGCGATTCCCTTCGTCATGCTGGAAGTCATGCTGCTGGGCCTCGGCGTCGGCATCATCGTTTCCTCTTTAACGACGAAATATCGCGATTTGGCCATCGCCGTGGGCTTCGGGGTGCAGCTTTGGATGTACGCTTCCCCGGTCGTCTACCCGCTGTCGATGCTGGACAATTCCCCGCGTCTGAAAGTGCTGGTCCAGCTAAACCCCATGACGTCGCCCATCGAGATTTTCCGCATGGCGACCTTAGGCACCGGCACGGTCACGGTGTTTGGCATCATGTACAGTCTGATTTTTACCGCTGCGGCGCTGGTTTTGGGCGTTGTGCTGTTCAGCCGCATTGAAAAAACGTTTATGGATACGGTGTAAGAAAGGGGCGCTTGAATTATGTCTGCAACAGAAAAACGCCCTGTCATCGAAGTTTCGGGGCTGAAAAAACAGTACAAGCTCGGCCAGATCGGCGGCGGCACGCTGACGCATGACCTGCAAAGCTGGTGGGCCCGCGTGCGCGGGAAGGAGGACCCGAACACCGTCATCGGCACCGACCAACGGCTGTTTGGGCAAACCTTTATGGCACTGAACGGCGTTGACCTGACCGTCTACCAGGGCGAGGCGCTGGGCATCATCGGCCGCAACGGCGCGGGCAAATCTACGCTGTTAAAGCTGCTCTCCCGCATCACGGCTCCCACCGAGGGCGAAATCAAAATCCGCGGCCGCGTGGCGTCGATGCTGGAGGTCGGCACCGGCTTCAACAACGAAATGACAGGCCGTGAGAACATCTATATGAACGGCGCGATCCTCGGCATGACCCGCGCCGAAATCGATGCAAAACTGCCGCAGATCATCGAATTTTCCGAGTGCGGCGATTTTATTGACACCCCCGTCAAGCGCTACTCCAGCGGTATGTTCGTGAAACTTGCCTTTGCCGTGGCCGCGCACCTCGACAGTGAAATTATGGTCATGGACGAGGTGCTGGCCGTCGGCGACATGAAATTCCAGCAGAAATGCTTAGGAAAAATGAGCGACGTTGCCAACCAGGACGGCCGCACGGTGCTGTATGTCAGCCATAATATGTCAACGATCCGTCAGCTTTGCACCCGCTGCGTCGTGCTGGACAAGGGCAAGGTCATCTTTGACGGCGACGTCGAGCAGGCTATCGCGGTCTACATGGACACCACCGACGTCAATGTCGTCCACTACGATTTGGCCGATGTGGCCCGCATGACCGGCAGTGCCGGCAAGCGGTTCCGGCTGGAAACGCTGGACTTCGTCGGGAAAGAATCGAGCGTCTTTGCCGACACCGAGAAGATGCGCGTGAAAATCACCTGGCGCGTGTCGGAGCCGTTCGCGGGCATCCACATGAAGATGAACCTCCACGCGCGGGATTCGACGCCGGTGGGCATCACCCACCCGGTGGACCTCGGCCCTGCCGAGCCGGGTAAGGTCTACACCTCGGTGTTTGAGTTTGACCCGAGCCTGCTGGGCGAGGGACAGTATTTCTTCTACCTTGATATTTTTGACGGCGCACTGGCTCACGCGGTTTGCCTGGACAAGCCTGTGACCGAGTTCGCCTTTGAAGTGACCAACAGCGACCTGACGATGCCCGAGTGGGCGTCCGGCTGGGGGCGCATCCACTTCCCGCCGGTCAAGCTGGTGCAGGAGTAAGCCATGAAACCGAATTTGTACATCTGCCACACGGCCTATCAGGTTTTGGTAGACCTGCTGCGGGCCGGGCGTTGCGACTGTGAAAATGGACCCCACACGATGGTGCTTTCCGCGTCCGTGCCCGACACCGCCGCGCTGGCGGCCCGGCTGGACGCGGCCGGCGTTGTTAAGACAGTCATTGTGGACGAGACAAAGTGGCCCGGCACAGTGACAGGCCCCTTTGCCCACCAGCGTGCGGCGCGGGCGTTTGAGAAGCTGTGCGGCTGGAAATTTGACCGCGCAGCGTATGAAAACGTGTATATCCACAACGATTGGAGCGTGCTGGGCCGCTATATGCAGGACTGCCGCGCCGGGTATATCTTGTGTGAAGACACGTTCGGCAGCACCCTTGGCCCCGACCAGCATCTTGTGACCGATCAGCGCGCGGCGGCCGACTTTGCCGCGAAACAGCGCGGAAAAGGCTACCTCTACTGGGGCGACAGCCCATGGTGCGTGCGCATCGAGAGCGAGGACGCCGCGAAGTGTACGCTGTTCCCCGCTGCGCGCATGGTGACGGACAGCAAGGCCATACTGTTGGAGAGCCTGACCGATGCCGAAAAAGCGCTGGTGCGCCGCATATTTTTGACCCAGCCCCTGCCCGAAAAAGCCGAAGGCGCAACGCTTTTGCTGCCCCGCAGCTTTGTGGCGGACGGACTGATGACCCAAGGACAGCAGGACGCGATGTTCAAGGCGGTGGCGGAAAAATATGCCGTTGGGCCGCTGTTTATCAAGACCCACCCCCGGGACACGACGGACTATAAAGCCCTGTTCCCTGACGCTACCGTGTTGGAGCGCACGATGCCCAGCGAGGTGCTGAACTTCTGTCTGCCCTTCCATTTCGCCCGCGCCGTGACCGTGCAGAGCTTTGTTTTGCGCGGGTTCACCGCGGCGGATGAAAAAATCCACCTGACGCTGGACGAGGCAAAAAAATTAGTATGACGGTAGGGGCGGGACATGTCCCGCCCTCAACCTGATCGTAATAGAGCGCTTTCCGTAAAGCTGTGGGCCGGGCATGCCCGGCCCCTACATGCGTGGTTCATTTTATATATAAGCCAAATATGCGAGGTATAATACCATGAAAACAATCGCCGTTATTCCCGCGCGTTACGCCAGTACCCGGATGCCGGGCAAGCCGCTGGCGGATGTGCTGGGCAAACCGATGATCTACTGGGTCTACCAGGCCGCCAAGGCCTGCCCGAAGCTGGACGATGTGCTTATTGCCACCGACGACGAGCGCATTGCCGACGCCTGCAAAGCCTACGATATGCGCTACTTGATGACCAGCCCTGACCACGATACCCCTACCGGGCGCATCTGGGAGGTCAGCACCGTGGAGGATGCAGACCTCTACTTGCAGCTGATGGGCGACGAACCGCTGGTCAACCCGGCTGCGTTTGACCTGATCCTGCCAAGCACCCTGCCCGAGGATCCTTATTATGTCGCCGTACTGACCAATATTATGGAACACCCGGCGGATGTCATCGATTTCTCCAATCAAAAGGTCGTGACGAACGCCGCGCGGGAGATTCTGCTGATTTCCCGCAGCCCCATCCCCTACCCCAAAGGCACGCTGGATTTTGAGTACGAGAAAGTCACCGGCATTCAGCTGTACAGCAAGCAGGCGCTGAAATTCTACCACGAGACGCCGAAATCCATCCTGGAAAAGGCCGAGGAAAACGACATGATGCGCTTTATCGAGAACGGCCACAAGGTACACGCCATCGTCAGCCCTTACAAGACGGTCAGTGTGGATACGCCTAAAGATTTGGCGCTGGTAAATGAAATTTTGAAGGAGAAGCAGCATGGCTGATATCAAACTGCTGGACTGCACCCTGCGCGACGGCGGCTATGTCAACAGCTGGCAGTGGGGCTTCGGCTCTGCGAGGCGCATCATCCAGACGCTGACCCGCGCGGGCGTGGACGTCGTCGAGGTGGGCTTTCTGCGCAATGTGGACGGCTACGACCCCGACGTGACGGTCTGCAACACCATCGAGGAGCTGAACCGCCTGCTGCCCGACGAGAGCCAGCGTGGCCACACGATGTATTCCGGCATGGCGATGCGCTCGAACTACGATATCTCGAAGCTGTCCCCCTACGACGGCCACGGCATCGA
>OLQR01001702.1_pt1 | contig 12080 bp, 8 predicted proteins | sample 1671881 | NCBI WGS metagenome assembly OLQR01 (sample SAMEA3136623, study PRJEB25190) | human gut metagenome | biome: human gut; feature: human-associated habitat; material: faeces | place: Austria | collected 2013 | reverse complement strand
CCGGTGCCGTCGCCCTTGTTGCCGGCACAGCCTGCCAACCCGAAGGCCAAGCAGGCGGACAGGGCGAGCGCCCCGGTCAGAGCCGCGATGCGGCGTTTGTTCCTCGTAGGTTTCAACATGCAGTTTTCCTTTCCTCCCAAGTCAGGAACGTTCTATCTCGCGAACGGGCACGCAGACGCGCACCTTGTCGCCATAAAGGGAATTGACCTCCACCTCGATGTCGTACAGCTCGCTGATGAGCTCGGAGGTGATGACATCGTGGGGGTTGCCGAAGGCCCGCAGCCGCCCCTTCGAAAGCACCATGGTGGCGTCCGAATACAGGAAGGCGTGATCGGGGTTGTGGGTCGATTGCACGATGGAGAGTCCCTCGCGGGCCAACTGCCGCACGCAGGACAGCACGCGCATGGTGTTGCCGTAATCGAGCGCGCTCGTGGGCTCGTCCATGATGATGGTCTGGGCGTTCTGGGCCAGTGCCCGGGCAATGAGCACGAGCTGCTGCTCGCCGCCGGAGATTTGCGTGTAGGTGCGATGGGCCAAGTGCTCGATGCCGATGCGGGCCAACGCCTCGTGGGCACGCTGCAGCTGGGCTTCCCCGGGCGTGGCGAGCATCTTCAGGTCGTTTCCCGTGGCCATGAGCACCACGTCGACCACTTCGTAGTCGTACACCGGCGCGTGCGACTGGGGAATATAGGAGATCTCGCGGGCGCGCTCACGCACCGAAAGGGCTCGCAGGTCTTTCCCGTTCACCAGAATCGTGCCGCTATAGTGCGGGGAGAGCCCCAAGATGCAGCGGAACAGGGTGGACTTGCCCACGCCGTTGGGCCCGAGCACATTCACGAGGCACCCATCGGGAATGGAGAACGAGAGGTCGTGCAGAATTTCGCGACTTCCGTAGGAGAAGCTCAAGTGCGCTACGTCGATGCTCATAGCTTCTTCTTCCGCGTGATGAGGTACAGAAAGAACGGCGCGCCCACGAAAGCGGTGAGAATGCCGATGGGGATTTCGGCGGTGGTGGCAAGGCGGGCGACGTCGTCCACGATGAGCAGGAAGCTGGCGCCCATGAGCATGGACGCGGGAATGAGGCGACGATAGTCGGCGCCGACGAGCATGCGGCACAGATGCGGAATGACGAGGCCCACCCAGCCGATCATGCCCGTGACGCAGACGCTCGCGGCAGTGACGAGCGTGGCGGCGACGATGACGACGATGCGGGTGCGCCGGGCGTTCACGCCCATGGTAGCGGCCTCGTCGTCGCCCATGGTGAGGATGTTGATGCGCCAGCGCAGGGCGAACAGCGTGGCGCAGCCGACGAGCATGATGGGGAACACCATGGCGATGTCGCGCATGTTCGCGCCGGTGAGCGATCCCATGAGCCAGTAGGTGATGTCGGCGAGCTCATCGGTGGGGTCGGCCACCAGTTTGGCGTAGGAGACGCCGGCTTGGAACAGCGACGACACCATGACGCCGGCGAGCACGACCACCATCATGTGGTTGCCGCGGGCCCGCGAACTGATAAGCAGCACCAAGAGCACGGTGAACAGGGAGAACCCGAACGCGAAGAGGGACGTCGTGAAGGAGCTCACGCCCAGAAGAATGGCGACGGCCGCGCCGAATGCGGCGCCCTGGCTTGCGCCCAAAATGTCGGGGGAGACGAGCGGATTTTGGAAGGTGCCCTGGTAGGCGGCGCCGGCACAGGCCAGACAGCATCCCACCATGAGGGCCAGCAAAATGCGCGGCAACCGTACATTGAAGAAGAGTGTCGCCTGCTGCTCGGTCCAGATGGGATCAACTGGAACGATCTTGCTGACGAGCATGGCCACGGCTTGAGCCGGATCAATGGGGTAGCGGCCCAGCAAAAGGGAGATCGCGGCGGCGCCAACGAGGATGAGGGCAAGGGCCAGCACGACAAATCGGGCCCTCCGGGAGGCGGCCGAATGAAGCGTGGGTTTTGCAGTGCTCGTTTGCATGGTATCTATTATATTCTCACTCATGAATGATTTACAAGAGAGAATTATTCATGAAGTAAAATGATTTACAAGAGAGAACAATTCGGTAGGATGAGTACTGAGCAAAAGCACCCGGAATGTCGGGTCGCCATCATCTGAGAAAGGACTGAAGCCATGGGTTGCGCCGAGAAAGACTGCTGCACGAAGGGGGCTGCGACGGGGGCCATCGCATTCCCAGGCACGAATGAGCCGAATACGCCCTGGAAACTGTACAACCACCTGATCGCCGGTATTCCCGAGGACGTCGTGGTGCGCGACTATTGTCTGGGTACCCACTGGTCCTATGTGGAAGCCGACAGTGGCATGGGGGTGAGCTTCACCACCACCGGCGGCGCGCGTCGTGGCTACGCGGGCGATTTGCGCGGGATGTCCCTGCGCGAGGTGGCGGAGCTTTCCAAATCGTGGTGCTTCGAGGAGGCGAGCCTGGGCGTGGCGGCGCTGAACGCGTGGTACTCCCAGCGGGCGCTGCTGGACCCGTTGGGGTGCACCTACGATGCGGCGGTGGAGGTGCCCGACGGCACTATTCGCAAGATGGACGCTTTCGAAATGTATCGCCCGCAGATCAGCGCTGCCGGCGGGGATGCGCGTGTGGTTGTGGTGGGGCATTTCCCCCATGTGGAACGCATCGAGGAGTACGCGCGCCTGACGGTGCTCGAGCGCAAGTGCTCTCAGGCGGGCGACGTGCCCGATCCAGCTTGCGAGTACGTGATCCCCGGCGCCGACTACTTGTTCATGACTGGTGTGACCCTCATCAACAAGACGGCTCCGCGCCTGTTGGATTTGGCCGCGAACGCCACGACGGTGCTCGTCGGGCCAAGCGTGATCATGGCGCCGTTCCTATTCCGTTGGGGCGTGGATATGCTGGCCGGCAGCGTTGTGGCCGATCCCGAGCGCGCCCGCTTCGCTGTGAAGAACGGAGCGGGGCAGTTCTTCGGCGAGGCCCTCACGATGGCCGCCCTGCGCAACCCGGAGGCGTAGGGGGCGTTTCGTGCAGAGGATCGTCTAGGAGCGGCACAGCGGAGACGGTGATGGTGCGGTCGTGCGCGATGCGCTAATGGAAGAGGTTCGAATGCTGTTTCTCTTAACGGGCGAGGTGCAGATTGGGAAGACGCGCTGGCTGGAATCGCTGGTGACGGAGCTGGCCGATTGCGGGGTGTCCTGCGTCGGCGTGCTGGCGCCGGGTCAGTGGGTGCCTTCAAAAGGCGAGCATGCCGATGCGAACGGCTTCGAGAAGCTGGGCATCGACAACGTGCTTCTGCCCAGCGGCGAGCGCATCCCTTTCGCCCGTCGGGGTGACTTGGCCCGAGCCGACGGCACCTTCGACGAAGAGAGCCAGGCGGCGAAAGCGGAGTTGGCCTGGCACATCGATGATGCTGCTATCGACCGCGTGAACGCCCATTTTGATGAACTTGCCGTGCGCGCCAGCGTGGCGGTGCCCACCGATGCCAAGTCGCATTCCGGGCGGAGTGCCGAAGGCGCGGAGTCGAAGGATCCCTCCCGCGCCCCCGGCCTCCTCATCGTAGACGAGCTGGGCCGTTTGGAAATCTGGCGTGGCGGTGGCCTCACCTCGGCCATGGCCCTGCTCGCCCAAGGCCCGACGGCCGTCTTCCCCCATGCGCTGGCCGTCGTGCGCGATTATCTGCTCGACGACGCCGAGGCCCTCTTCGCCGAAGCGTGGCCCGACCGCTGCCGCATCAAGCCCAACGACGCCGCCCGCGAAGCCATCCTCGCCGCCTTTGAAGTCTAAAACAAGCTTTCGCAAAGAGGGCAGGGACTCTTAACCTGGAGGACCCCTTGCATATTCGAGAGCAAAAAAGTGGCAAGTTTTTCGAGGTTTTCGACGCGCTCTATCGGTCTCGCTCGCCCGCGGGGCGAGAATGGGCTGCAAACTGCTTGTTTTTGGCTTTATGCAGCGTGTTCCGGAGTCTTATGCGAGCTATGGCGTCGAAAATCTTGAGAAACTTGCATGATATAAGGCATGCGGAAGTATAGGAGGCTTATTCCCTTACGACAATGAAAGTCGATTCGTAAGGCGTGGGAGCGGAGAAGGGGCTATACTGGCAGCATGACATTTCGAAACAGGAGGTATCTCCCATGACTGACCAGCAGAATCCCTTCAGCACCATGCCCGAGCCGCCCGCTGCGCCCGATCCGGCCCAGGCTTTCGACAACGCGCAGGGCCAGGCCGCGCAGTCCTATGACGCCGACCAAACCGCTCAGCAGGCTTACGACCCCTACCAGGCCCAGGCGCAGCAACCCTACGGCGCCGGCCAGGGCTATGACCCCTATCAGGCTCAGCAAGCCTACCAGCAGCCCTACCAGGCCACCTACGAGCAGCCGCAGCCGGCCTACCAGCAGGTGTACGCCCAGCCCGTGGCTCCGGCGGCGCCGGCGGCCCTCTATCCCATGACCGATACCGACCGCAACCTGCGCCTGGTGGCGTTCATCTTCTGCATCCTGTCGCTGGTGGGCTCGTGCTGGCTCATCATCCCGCTGGCGTGGATGATCCCCATGTCGGTCATCTCCTGGGGCATCTACAAGGGCACCAAGGCCAACACCGTCGCCTTTGACGTATGCACTCTCATCTTCTGCTCGCTCGTGGCCGGCATCTTGCTGCTGTGCTCGAACAAGGATCGGTAAGATGCTCTCTGCAGAGCTTGTCAGCTCGCAAGCTGGTGAGTCTCGGGGACCTGGCATTTTGCGCACACAACTTCGTAGCCCACGATTTCGCGCGTGCGCAGCTTCGCGGCCTGCAAACTGCGTGGTCTCGTGATTTTGAAAACGCGTCGTCGCCAAACACGTAGCCGCTCAAAGGCGCGCCGGGCTAGCAGCCCCGGTGCGCCTTATTTTGTTCCACGTCTCTTTCGTTTCCACGGTCTCCGCCGTTTCCGTGACAAAACAAGGCCTTCTCGTGCACAAAAATCGACTTATATAGACATTCGGGGATGCGGAAAGGGAGAAAGAACGCTATATAAGCCTCAAAATGTGCTCCCCGCTGTTTCAAAAGTCTATATAAGTCGATTTTCGTGCACGAAGCTCCCTCATTTTGTCACCGTTGGAGCTGGGTCGGCAGCGCGCTGGGCAGGTTTCTCCAACGAGTACGGAAAGATTTTCCGAGTACTTCATCTACCTATGGATTTGGCCGCACGGCCGATGCAGGTTTGGAAGCGCTCGCTGCGCTACGCGGCCTTCGGGGGCTTGATGAAGAAGGAAACCGCCAGGGCCGCGATGGCCACGCCGAAGAAGACCCAGAAGGCGCCGAGGTAGCTACCCGATCCCATTTGCGAGAGGGCGAGAATCTGCGGACCTACGATGGCGGCCGGGATCATCTGGCAGGTGGCGATGGCGTAGTTGATGCCGTAGTACTTCGGGCCGAAAAACGTGCCCACCATGGCCGACATCGAGCACATATTCCCACCGTACATGAGGCCGAGCAACATGAATCCGGCGACGAGCAGCGGGAAGTTGCCGCCCATCATGGCGAAGGCGCAGCAGAGCATGCCCGCGGCGAAGGCCACGGCGATCCAAGTGAGGCACACGCGATAGCCGAACTTGTCCCAGATGAATCCGTTGATGAGGCGCCCGAGTCCGTTCATGGCCGACACGCTGCCCATGGCCGCGGTAGCCAGCATAAGCGCCTCGGCCTCGGGCAGCGCGGCGCTGACGCCAACGCCAGCCGCTCCCGCGCCAGCCGCTGCTGCCCCGCCCGCTCCTGCGCCTGCGCCTGCGCCCATGAGCAATTCCATAGCCGCCGGCACTGCTTGGCTGATGAGCGCCAGACCGCCGCAGGTGACGAGCATCAAATACACCATGAACACCCAGAACGTCGGCGTGCGCACCATTTGGGAGCCGGTCATGTCGACGGCTGCCACGGTGGCGTTCTGCCGCGCCTTCTCAAGCAGGGGTTTCACGTACTCCGGCGTCGGCAGCTTCATGATGAAGGCGCCCGCCCCCACCAGCACGACGAAAACGGCCCCCAGAGCGCCGAAGGTCATGCGCCATCCGAGCGCGCCCAACATCGTAGTAACAACGGGGGACAACAGCATAGTGCCACCGCCGAAGCCCATGAGCATGGCGCCAGAAGCCAGGCCTTGCTTATCGGGGAACCATTTCAGCGTGACGGACATGACCACGTCGGTGCCAAGGCCCACGCCGGCTCCCACCAACACGCCGTAGGTGGCGTAAATGAAGGGCAGCGATTCGGTGAAGGCCGAAGCGATAAGCCCCAGTCCCAGGCAGGCGGCGGTGATGAGCATGACCGTGCGCGGGGACGTGCGCTCTTCTAGCGCGCCCGCTACGAGCATGCCAGCGCAGAAGGTGATGATGGAGAGCGTGAACACCACTGAGGTGGCCGAGCGATCCCAGCCGAATTCCGCCTCCAGCGGGTCGACGAACAGCGACCAGGCATAGATGAGCCCGAAGAACATGAGCAGGACAAAGGCGACGAAGAAGTACAGCAGACGGTGCGGCGTTGTTTGAGTCGCTGTGGCGTGCGTCTGCGATGTTGCATGGGACATGGCTCCCCCTTGGAATTGCGTGGGTCGGGATTCCAGTGCCAGCCACTGCTCAGTCTATCAACTGCACAAAAAAGAGCAAGAGGAAAATGGTGCAGCAACAGCTTAAAAAGCTAGCCGCAAAATCACGTCTTTTACGTAAAAAGGGTGATTTTGCGGCTATTGCTATAATGAAAAGCGATAAATTCGGGAAGAAGGTAGCCACAAATGAACGGTTGTCACGGCAAAACCGTTCTTTTGTGGCTTAAGGCCGAGGAAGGAACGCGTATTCTCGCGGAGCTACCCCAGTGCGCACGCTCTTGCAAGGAATTGCCTTGTACATTCATTCTTGCAAGGAGCAAGTTGCGAAGCGGAGCTTACCCCTCGTACAGCGAGAAGTCGTCCCTGCTGACGGCCTCGGGAAACACCCAGCTAGAACTTAGAAAATCAGCGGAAAACTAATCTATAACGGCGCAGCAACGAAAACCGCCCCCGTCACCAAAACGCCGAGCAAGAGCGCAGGATATATCACGAATCCGCGAGTTCGTGCGTTGAAGCTCGCTCGCGGGGCGGCTCGAAAAGAACGGCTCCGCACGCCCGACTGCCCCGGCGCACCCTGGAAAGGAAGACGACAATGGTCACTCAAGAGCAGCAATCAATTATCGATCACGCTCAGCTGCAGAAGATCAACGGCTGGCAGCATATCAAGGTGAAGGGCACCCCCTACGAGTGCGGCTTCCAGGAGGGCTACCTTCTGGCCGACGAGTACCAAGACGCCCTGCTCGTGTACAAGTTCATGACCCTGGAAACCTTCGGCATGACCTACGAGTGGTTCGCCGAGCAGGCGCTGAAGTTGCACCGCGACAAGATCCCCACCCGCTGGCTCGAAGAGCTGCGCGGCATGGCCGAGGGCCTGACGGCGGCGGGCATTCCCACCACCACAGACGACATGATCGCGTGGAACGACTGGATGGAGATCACCGGCTACTGGTGGCCGCAGAACGCCGGCAAGGTCATGAGCCGCCCGCTCATGAAGACCCACCGCAAGGAGCACTGCTCCGCCATCGTGGCCACCGGCTCGGCCACGGTGGACGGCAAGCCCTATCTGGGCCACGAGAGCTTCGACGAGTTCTGGAGCGGCCAGTACTTCAACGTTTGCAAGCGCGTGGAACCCGACGACGGCTATGCCTTCATCATGCAGGCTTCGGCGCCGTGCATGCTGTCGTCCATGACCGACTTCTACGTGACCGCCGCGGGCCTGAACATCACCGAGACCACGCTCGCCGGCTTCGACCGCTACGACGATGCGGGCATGCCCGAGTGGGTGCGCATCCGCGACGCCGTGCAGTACGCGGCCACCATCGACGAGTTCGTCGAGCGCCTGAACAAAGGCAACAACGGCGGCTACGCCAACGCGTGGCTCATCGCCGATCACAATACCGGCGAGATCGCCCGCTTCGAGCAGGGCTTGGAATTCACGAGCCTCGAGCGCACCTTCGACGGCGCGTATTTCGGCTGCAACGCCGTGTTCGACCCGCGCATTCGCAACCTGGAGTGCAAGGACAACGGCTTCAACGATCCGCGCCAGCAGACCGGTGCCCGTCGCCAGCGCTGGATGGAACTCATCGATCAGTATTACGGCAAGATCGACCTGGAAGTCGTGAAGAAGATGCTCGCCGACACCTACGACGTGTATCTCGGCTACAACTGCCCGTCGAGCCGCGACATCTGCGCCCACTACGACGTGGATCCGCAGTACTACGCCGACGACCCCGATGCCGTGTGGAACATCCCGTTCTACCCGGCCGGCTCCTGCGACGCCAAGGCCGCTGGCCCCGACGACGTGAAGCACCTGAAGATGTGGGGCCGCTACGGCCGCGCCGACGGCGTGGAGTTCAACGCCCGCGACTTCATGGATCAGCACCCGCTGTGGAAGTGGATGGACGGCTACCTGGAAGATCGCCCGACTCAGCCCTGGACGCTCTTCGACTAAGGGGAACTCGAACCGGCGCTTTTCCACGGCGCCGCGTTCCTTCCATATAGATCATCGCTAACCAATCGAGGATAAGGAGCATAGATTATGGAAATCTCAAAGGAACAAATCGCGAAGATGGCCGAATCCTACAAGAGGGCCGAAACCCAGCACGTGGCCCAGCGTGCGGTGACCAAGAACGGCATTCTGGAGTCGGCGGAAAGCGTGGAGGTGCTCAAGCGCATGAGCCCCAAGAACTTCGCGTTTTCCATCGACGTGGACGACCAGGCCGTGGCCAACCAGAAAATGTCGGGCCGCTGCTGGATGTTCGCCTGCCTGAACGTGCTGCGCTTCCACATTGAGAAGGAGCTCGATCTGCCGAAGGGCACCTTCGAGCTGTCCCAGGCCTACCTGGCATTCTTCAACAAGCTCGAGCGCGCTGCTTGGTTCCTCGAGCACGCGGTGGCCACGGCTGACAAGCCGCTGGATGACCGCGAGGTCGACTGGCTGTTCACGACGCCCATGGCCGACGGCGGCGACTGGGATATGGTGTGCGCCCTGGTGAAGAAGTACGGCGTGGTGCCGCACGAGGCCCAGGCCGAGACCCACTGCACCAACAACACCGCCGAGCTGAACACGGTGCTCTCGCACCTGCTGCGCCAGGACGCCCTGAAGCTGCGCACCATGGCCCAGGAGGACAAGGACACTGCGTCCGCCCAGGAGGAAATGCTCAACGAGGTGTACCGCGTGCTGGCCGTGTGCTTCGGTGAGCCGGTGCAGAAGTTCGACTTCACCTACAACGATGCCAAGGGCCACTACCATGCTGACCTCGGCATCACCCCGTTGGAGTTCCTGAAGAAGTACGTGCCCATCAACTTGGACGACTACATCGGCGTCATCAACGTGCCCGGCGACGACAAGCCCTACGGCCGCATGTACGCCATCCAGGATTCCGACCAGATTCCCGAGCGCCGCAACCTGTACCTGAACGTGCCGATGGAGGAGCTGAAGGGTTACGTCATCGACTCGCTGAAGGACGGCGAGCCTGTCTGGTTCGGCTCCGATGTGCTGCAGCACTGCGATCGCAATGCCGGCGTCATGGACTTCGATCTGTACGACCTTGAGGCCATGTTCGGCGTGAAGTTCACCATGAACAAGGCCGAGCGCTTCGCCACCCACGAGAGCCTGCCGACCCACGCCATGACCATCGCCGGCGTCGATATCAAGGACGGCAAGCCCACGAAGTGGAAGATCGAGAACTCCTGGGGCACCGAGAACCACGGCATGAAGACCGGCAACAACGGCTACTTCGTCTGCAGCGACGAGTGGTTCGACAACTTCGTCTACGAGGTGGCCATCCGCAAGGATCGCCTGAGCCCCGAGATGCAGAAGGCGCTGGACTCCGATCCCATCGTGTGGCCGTTCTGGAACACCTTCAACCCGGTTTCCGCCTAGGCGGCAATCGGGCGCCGGCCGCAGGGGTTCCGCACGGGATGCCCCAAGGTCGGCCCTTGCGGGCGGCTTGTGCAAGTCGCGCGCGGCAACTATCCGCTGTCCGGCGGGGTGCCTTTTCCGGGGAATGACGTCCCGGGAAGGGGAGCCCGCCCCGCCGGGCCCTTTCGTGAGGGGTAACTATGAGCTCCCAAACTACAACTCATGCGGCCAAAGCGCCGGCGAAGGGCGCAGCGAAGGCCAGCAGTGGAACCTATATCAGCCTGATGGCTCTGGTCATGATGAACGTGACCATCATCGGCAGCGTCGCCAACGACGTCCAGCAGGCTTATTACGGGCTGTCCTCCGTCACGCTCTTCATCATCGGCGCTCTGGTGTTCTTCCTGCCCACCGGTTTGGTGGCGGCCGAGCTGGCTTCCGGCTGGGGCCAGCGCGGCGGCATCTTCCGCTGGGTCGGCGAGGCTATGGGCCCTGGGCTGGCATTTACGTGCCTGCTCATCCTGTGGTTCCAGACCTCCATCAACTTCGGTATGGGCGTTGCCTCGGCATCGGCCACCATCGGCTTCTACACGCCCGATTGGGACTGGGCCGTGCAGTTCATGAACCATCCGGAGAACCAGTTCTTCATCATTCTGGCGTGGCTGGCCTACTATTGGGGCCTGACCTTCCTGTCCACCAAGGGCGTGAAGGCCTTCGCCCGCCTGACCAAGTACGGCGTCATCATCGGCACGTTCATCCCGCTGGCGTTCATCGTCATTTTCACGGTGGTGTGGCTCGCCCAGGGCAACGTGTCCAACGTGACTCCCACGCCGGAGGCGTTCAATCCCTTCGCTGACGGCTTCAGCCTCACCAACCTGGCCCTGGCCGCCGGTGTGTTCTTCAGCTTCGCGGGCATCGATATGAACGCTGCCCATATCAAGCAGCTGAAGAAGCCGCAGAAGGAATTCCCGCTGTCCATCTTCATCGCCATGATCCTGACGCTGATCATCTTCATCGCTGGTACCGTGTGCATCGCCATCGTCACGCCGAAATCCGACATGAACTTGGTCTACGGCCTGTACCAGACCTATAAGATCCTCGGCGCCACGTTCAACTGCCCGTGGATTTACGTGGCCTTCGTGTGGGTCGGCCTCGGCGCTTCCATGGCGTCGCTCGTCACCAACATGGCAGGTCCCTCGTTCATGCTCGGCCAGGCCGGCCGCTCCGGCTTTTTGCCGAAGGTGCTGCAGAACTCCAATAAGCACGGCATGCCGAGCCGCCTTATGTACCTGCAGATGACGTTCATGACCCTCATTGCCTTCCTTTGCTTCCTCATTCCGAACATCGAGGGCTTCGTCGTGCTCATCACCCAGGCCATCACCATCCTCTACATGATGTACTACGTGTTGATGTTCGTCTCGTTCTTGAAGCTGCGTCACGACCAGCCGAACCGTCCGCGTCTGTTCAAGGTGCCCGGCGGCAACGTGGGCGCGTGGCTTGTGGCCGGCCTTGGTCTTCTGGCCTGCCTGTTCGGCATCGTGCTGGCCATTATCCCGCCGGCCCAGGTAGCCGAGGAAGTGGGCAGTCCGGTGACCTACGTGGTGGTTATCGTGGCCATCATCGTTGTCACCTTCGCCATCTGCTTCGGCGTGTACCAGGCCTCCAAGCGCCATCATTGGGCCGACCCGAACAATGTGTTCGCGCCGTTCACCTGGCAGATCGAGGGCCTGAAGAAGCCCCAGAAGGTTCTGTCCAACGTGCCGTCCGAGCTGATGAGCGAGGGCCAGAACCCCATGGGCATGCCCATCAAGAAGCTGTGGAACCCCAACGAGCAGATCGTGCTTCCCGACGAGTACGTGCCGGGCAAGCATCATCCGTCCTCCCCGGCTATTGAGGCCGGCGACGATCCTGCGGCCATGAACCACCCGGTGAAGACCAGCGGTACGTCCATCGGCGCGCTGGGTGCCATCCCCCTAAGCCAGCCGGCGATGATTTCGGAGAAGGCCGGTATCGGCACGTCGGCCACGGTGGGTCTGAAGAAGGCGACTCAGACGGTCCCCGTGGAAGGCACCGAACCCGTGCGGCTTGATGCGAAAGTGCCGGCGGCGCCTGCTGATGAGGTGGCTGCCGAACCGGTGCCGCGCGACCCGGTGGCCGACGCCAAGCGAGCGGCTGCGG
>OLQR01001699.1_pt1 | contig 12100 bp, 11 predicted proteins | sample 1671881 | NCBI WGS metagenome assembly OLQR01 (sample SAMEA3136623, study PRJEB25190) | human gut metagenome | biome: human gut; feature: human-associated habitat; material: faeces | place: Austria | collected 2013 | reverse complement strand
GCTCTGCACGCCGGGCAGCACCACCGCTCCGCACAGCAGCAGGTTGAGCAGTGCATACCACGCACACAACCGGGCAAAACGCCCCCGCCCGGGCAGACCGTAGGCGGCGGCCACCACCGCGCAACCTGTGAAAATTTTATAACCAACTGCCACGGCTCCCGGCAGCTCCGGGGCCAGCAGTACCAGTGCCGACACTGCCGCCAGCGCCGCCCCGGTGCACAGCCGCACCCCGGTGCACACGGTGGCGCACAGCAGACCGGCTGCGGTGAGAAACAGGGCAGCAAGGACAAAATTGGTCAGCAGAAGCTCGTCGAGGTAGATCACGCTTTTCAATGCTGCAGCCCCCTTGCAGCCAGTGTACCGCCCGGCGGCGGCAAAGCTTGTCGGAACCGGAAAACCGCCTGCGGACTGTACAAAAGCAATACTTTTATAGACCTTGTTTCACATTTTTTACACTTTTTGCAAAAAGGTACTTGAACATTTCTGGAAAGTGTGGTATATTATTGCCATCCTAGTAAGGATTGGTGAGCACACGAAAGTGAGCTTGCAAAATATCTTTCTACATTTTGAAGGGAGTAATTCATTATGATGATGCCTGCAAACTTTTCCGCAATCTCTGAGAACGAGATGACCTACGTCAACGGTGGCGCTTCTCTGGCTGAGATCCTGGCCCCCGAGCTGAAGGTCGAGAACTGGCAGAAGTTCAACACCAACATGGTTACCATCATCGGCAACAGCTTCATGGACAAGTACATCGGCAACACTGTCGGCGTTCTGTTCAGCGGCGCTTACAAGCCCGGTGCTCTGGGCAACGCATGGCTCACCGGCGTCAAGGGTGCTTACGGCACCGGCTCCGATGCTGGCTTCGGCAAGCATGATGGTGAGCTGACCGCTGGCGACAAGTTCCTGAACGGTGCTAACGGCGTTCTGAACGCTGGCCTGCGTATGGTCGGTTCCGCTGCTGCCATCTACAACCTGGCTACCGGCACCGTGAAGAACACTGTTAATGAGAATGTTCTGAAGTTCACTGTCGCCTAATCGGTACTTGTGACTGACTAGCTGGTTTGCCTGAGGGCAGACCAAAGAACAGGTTCTGAATGGGCCCGGAGACGAAAGTCCCCGGGCCCATTTTTGCGTGCAACTCCCTCAGTCGCCTGCGGCGACAGCTCCCTCTAGGAGGGAGCCTTTTTTGTTGGTACGGGAAAGTTGGCCGGGCTGCCAAAAGCCTCCCTCCGGGAGAAAGATTTCCCCCGGCCGGGGCCGCAGAATTGTTTTGACAATAGCCTGGGATGTGATACAATAAACTCATATCGTCCGGTTGGGACCGGACCAAAGGAGGAACAAAAAATGAGATCCTGGAACTACAAGCTGCTGTGCGGGGCGGTGTGCCTGGCACAGCTGGCCTGCCTGAGCCTGCCCGTATGGGCAGCACAAAATTCGGCGGCGTTCACCCGGCAGACCACCCTGCAGCAGCTGCGGGATGACCCGGCCATCCAGTCGTCTGGCTACTATACTTACTGCCGTGAGCTGAGCGGCCTTGGCAACGAATACTGGAAGAACAAAACGCTGGAACAGTACATGCGCCCGGAGCTGGTGGATGACAGCGTGGCGGCCATGAATCTGGTGGCGGAAAATACCCGCAATGGGGTACAGGTGACCTGGCAGGTGTACAGCCCGGAAGAGATCGCGGCAAACTCTTCACTGGGGTGTGTGCAGCTGTATTATTTCCCGGGCAAGGAGCCGGGCGGCAAGTATGCGCTGGTGGTGCCCGGCAACGGCAGCACCATGACCTCCGAGATGGAAGAGGGCGGCTCCACGGCCTACCGTCTGCATGAGCTGGGGTACACCGTGTTCGTGCTGCGGTATCGCACCTGGATCGACATGGGCGACAATGCGCCCATTCAGGATCTTGCCAATGCGGTAAAGTTTATCACGGCCCATGCCGGGCAGTTCGGTGTGCAGCCGGAAAATTATGCGCTGGTGGGCTATTCCTCTGGCGGACAGATCGCAGGAATCTTTGCAAACAAGGAACGGGGCTATGGCTCCTATCAGGTGGAAAGACCCGGTGCACTGTTGTTGGGTTACCCGGTGGTGGACCTGACAGTGATGAAGCCGCTTTACCACATTCTGTATGACATTGGCACCTGCGGCTGGCGTTACTACTGGGCAAACCTGTGTAATATGGTAGACGCAGACTATCCGCCTGTGTACTTCTGGTGGGGGAAAAACGATGTTGTGCTGAGCTCTGCCGAGATGCCTGGCCAGCACAGGGATTTTGACCGGACCTTGGAGCGAAACAACATTCCCCATCAGATGGTCGTTTATCAGAATGCCCCGCACAGCATCGGCACCGGCAACGGCACCGATGCAGAGGGCTGGATGACGGATGCGGTGGCTTTCTGGGAAGCACATACCACCGGCTGATTCAAAACGGAAAGGAATGGGTGAAATGTTCGGACATCTGCTGAAACGCGGTGCAGTCGTGCTGTGCCTTGCGGCTGTTCTTGCCCTGCCGGTGTGTGCGGAGGGCCGCATCACCACCGATATGACCATGAAGGAGATCCGCTCCGACCCGGCCATTGCGGGCAGCGGGGTCTCCACCTATTGCAAAGGGGATGCGGACAGCCTTGCACTGCGCCGCCTGTATGAAAACAAGACCCTTCTGGACTATGTGGGTGAGACCACGGCACAGGACAGCGCCGACGGCCTGAACATCGTCATTGAGAATTACGAAGCCGGTAAGCAGGTGACCTGGCAGGTGTACAGCCCGGAAGAGATCGCAGCCGACTCCTCGCTGGGCTGTGTGCAGCTGTTCTGGTTCCCCGGCACGAATGCCGATGGCAAATATGCGCTGGTGGTGGGCGGCAATGCGGCCATGAAAAGCGGCGACCTGAACGAGGGCATTGCTGTGGCAGCGAAGCTGAACAAGATGGGCTATAGCGTCTTTGTGCTGCGGTATCGCATTCTGTGGGGTATCAGCAACAACGGCCCCCTGCAGGATCTGGGCCGGGCGGTGCAGTTCATCACGAACCATGCACAGCAGTTCGGCGTGCAGCCGGAAAACTATGCCCTCGTGGGCTTTTCCTCCGGCGGGCAGCTGTGCGGGCTGTTCAGTTCGGATAAGCGCTATGGCTACAAGGCCTATGATGTGCCAAAGCCCGGTGCACTGCTGATGGGCTACCCCGTCAACGATTTTGCAGAGATCAAGCCGGTGTACCATGCCGTGATGGACCCGGCATCCTGCAGATGGAGGTATTACTGGTCGGATATCTCAGGCGGCATCACACCGGATTTCCCGCCGACCTGTTTCTGGTACGGCAAGAATGATGTTACCCTGAAGACTCTGGGATATCCGTTCCAGGGTCCGGCCGTCCGGAAGGCGTTGGAGGCAAACGGTGTGCCCTGTGAGGTGCATGTCTATGAAAATGCACCCCATGCCATCGGCACCGGCAACGGTACGGATGCAGAGGGCTGGATGACGGATGCGGTGGCTTTCTGGGAGCAGCACACTTCCTGAAATATCAGAATTTGAATTTATAAAAAAGGGGATGCTTTTATGCAAAACAAGATCTCTCGCCGCCAGTTTCTGCAGGTGACCGGTGCTTCGGCCGCTGCGCTGCTGCTGGCCGGCCTGCCGGTGGAGGCCTCTGCCGCATCGGGCCATCTGACCGTTACGCCGGATACCCTCGTCTCTGACCTGCGTGCCGACCCGACATTCGCCGCCAGCGGCGTGTGGACCTGGCAGAGTGCCGTGGACAGCCCGGACACCCCGGAAGCAGGTACCACGCTGTCGGACTATGTGGGCGCCAACATGGCACAGGACAGCGCCGACGCCCTGAACTATCTGGTCGATACCTATGAAGCCGGCACTCAGGTGACTTATAAAGTGTACTCCCCGGAGGAGATCGCCGCAGACGCCACCCGTGATGGCGTGGAACTGTATTACTGGCCGTCGGAAGTGCCCGGCAGCAAGTTTGTGGTGGTCATGTCCGGCAATGTGCTCAACAAGACTTCCAATATGTCCGAGGGCTATGCCACGGCATGGCGGCTGCACCAGATGGGCTACGCAGCCTTCGTGCTGCGCTACCGCGTGTTCCTCAAGGCAAAGGACAACGCCCCGGTGGCTGACCTTGGCAACGCTGTCCGGTTCATCACCACTCATGCAGACCAGTTCAATGTGCAGCCGGAAAACTACGCCCTGCTGGGCTATTCCTCCGGCGGCCATCTGGCCGGTGTGTTCTCCGGCGACGAACTGGGCTACAAGCACTATGGGGTGCCCAAGCCCGGTGCTTTGCTGCTGGGCTATCCCATCAACAATTTCTTTGAGTATAAGCCGGTCTATCATGCTGCCATCGACCCCTTTGTGCTGGAGGGCCGGTACTATGAACTGAACATCTCTGACTGTGTCACCGACGATTACCCGCCGGTGTATCACTGGTACGGCGAGAACGATTATGTGTTCCCGCTGCTGTGCTACCCGGCTCAGCGCCCGGCGCTGAGCCGCGCACTGGAAAAGCACCATGTGCCCTGCAAAGAGGTGCTGTTCCCCAATGCGACCCACGGCGTGGGTACCGGCGCAGGCACCGATGCCGACGGCTGGATGCTGGACGCTGCGAACTTCTGGGAGACCCAGATCAACGGCTGAATCTGAACAAAAGAGGAGCGGAATGCAATGAAGAACCTGAATGCCTGTCTGGCAAGCCTGAACCTCGGCCTGCCGGACGATGTGCGCCGCCTGAAAGAGGCGGGCTATTATACCGAGGCCATTGCCTGCATTGACACCTACCTGGCGGAGGACTGGACAAAGACCCAGAACCAGCCGGTGCAGCCTGCCGGCCCTCTGCCGGAAAACCCCACGCCCCGCGGGGTGGATGCCATGCAGGATGCACTGCTGGCCCAGCGGGAGATCCTGCGCCGTCTGCCGCTGGATTACACGGTGCCCGAAGCACAGGCGCTGGAACTGCTGCAAAGCCTTGTGCGGGGCTTTACCCCGGAGGAATTCCGGGCACTGGACAAGGCCGGGGCTATGGACTGGCGGTTCGTGGAAGGGGAGAAGCGGTACATCCGCTCCTTTGCCGAGACCCTGTTGGCCACCCATCCGGAGCTGGCAGCCCGTCAGATCGACCCGCCCCAGCAGCACCCCAGCTGGGAGCGGTATGAGCCGGAGCACGAGCAGATGGTGCGCACCGGCGCAGTCAGCGCGGACATCACGCTGGAAACCAGCATCGGCATGAGCGACGAAGCCTTTGCCGCTGCCCTTGCGGCTGCAAAGCAGCAGGGCCGCAGCACCGTGCACGTCCGGGTGTGGCTGCCGCTCCCGGCGGCCTGCCCGGCACAGAGCGGCATCACGCTGGATTCCTTCACCGAGCCGCCCACCTGCATTGCCCCGGAAGATGCCGCCCAGCGCACTGCGTACTGGGAGGCCGACCTTGCCGAGAACCGGGCCTTTGGCGCGGTGTACAGTTACCGTACCACGGCCCGCTATGCCGACCCGCTGCACATGCAGGCGGACCCCGTGCAGCCGGATTTTGACACGCAGGAGGAGCTGCCACATCTGGAGTTCACGCCCTATCTGCGGGCACTGGCGGCCCAGCTCACCCAGGGGCTCACCGACCCGGTGCAGAAGGCAAAGCGCATCTACGACTATGTGACCCTCAACACCCACTACCACTACCAGCCGCCCTACTTCGTGCAGGAAAACATCACCGACGGCTGTGCCCACAACCGCCGGGGCGACTGCGGCATCATGGCCTCTACCTTCATCGTGCTGTGCCGTCTGGCCGGCATCCCGGCCCAGTGGCAGAGCGGCCTTGTGGTGCGGCGGGAGATGGTGGGCTGCCACGACTGGGCCGCGTTCTACATCGCGCCCCAGGGCTGGATGTACGCCGACTGCTCGGCCGGTGCCTCCATGGCCCGTGCCGGGAACGAGAAGATGCGCCTGCACTACTTCGGCAATCTGGACACCGGGCGCATGGTGGCCAACCGTGCCCTCTGCGCACCCTTTGACCCGCCCATGTGCTCCTTCCGCGCCGACCCCTGTGACAATCAGGTGGGCGAGGTGGAAGCCGACGGTGTGGGCCTGTACGGCGAGCAGCTGCAGTGGAGTCAGACGCTGCGCCGCTACGAGACACTGTAAAAAGCAAAAGGTCCGGGCTTTGCATCTGCACGGCCCGGATCTTGGATTTTATAAGGAGATACCCTATGGAATTTCTTGCATTACTCTACACCGTTCTGCTGGTGGCCATCTGCCTGCTGCAGGCACTGCTGCTGTACCGATCCGGAAAACCGGCACCCCGGCAGGACGACGAAGCCCTCAAGGAGTGGGTGCGTCAGCAGATGGATGCCCAGTCGAAGCTCTTTGCCCAGAAGCAGGCCGAGCTGGCCCGGCAGAACTACGACGCCATGCGCGGCATCAGCGAAACGCTGCAGACCGCTGTGCAGGGTATGAGCAGCACCCTGAATGCCGGGCAGGCCGCGCAGCAGCAGACCATGGAACAGCGCCTGCAGGGGCTGGAAGCTTCCAACGCTCGCAAGCTGGAAGAAATGCGCAAAACGCTGGCCGAAAGCATGGCCGCCCTGCAGGCACAGAATGCCCAGAAGCTGGACGAGATCCGCTGCACGGTGGACGAGCAGCTGCAGGATGCCCTGCAGAAGCGGGTGACCGAGAGCTTCAAGGCGGTCAACGCCCAGCTGGAACAGGTGTACAAGGGCCTGGGTGAGATGCAGAGCCTTGCCGCCGATGTGGGCGGCCTGAAACAGGTGCTGTCGGGCGTCAAGACCCGCGGCATCCTGGGCGAGATCCAGCTGGGAGCCATTCTGGAAGAAATTCTGGCCCCAGAGCAGTACGACACCAATGTGGCCACCATCCCCGGCAGCACCCAGCGGGTGGAGTACGCTATCAAAATGCCGGGTGCCGACGGCGGCAGCGTCTGGCTGCCGATCGACTCCAAGTTCCCCGGTGATACCTACGCCCACCTGCAGGATGCGCAGGCATCCGGCGATGCGCAGGCTGTGGAAAACGCCCGCCATGCACTGGAACTGGTGCTGCGCAGCGAGGCCAAGGACATCCGCGAAAAGTATGTGGAGCCGCCGTATACCACAGCCTTCGGCATCCTGTTTCTGCCCTTCGAGGGCCTGTACGCCGAGGTGGTGAATGCGGGCCTGCTGGAGGTGCTGCAGCGGGACTATCAGGTGAACGTGGCCGGCCCCAGCACCATGGCGGCCCTGCTCAACAGCCTGCAGATGGGCTTCAAGACCCTTGCCATCCAGAAACGTTCGGGCGAGGTGTGGCAGCTGCTGGGTGCCGTCAAGACTGAGTTCGACAAGTTCGGGCAGGGGCTTTCCAAGCTGCAGCAGCGTTTGCGCCAGACCGACGAAGAGCTGGATAATCTCATCGGCGTGCGCAGCCGTGCCATCAGCCGCAAATTGCGGGCCGTACAGACGATGGATGACGCCAGCGCTGCGGCCCTGCTGGAGCTGGACACCGAGCCGGGCCGCCCCGTGTCTGCCCGCCTGCCGGAAAGCAGGGGCGATGAATAACGGTTGTGGTCAGGGGTCCGGGAGGGAAAAGCCGCAGATCCCTCTTGCTAAATTTCTGACGATATGCTATACTAGGAATTGTTCTTAAGAAGAATCGGCCGCTTTCTGCGGCACAGCATAAAAATAAAGGAGCATGGGATTTATGAGCGTACAGAAGATCAGCAATGCCATTCTGGGCGTGGGGGTGGACGATACCACCATCGACCTGTTTGAAAGTCAGTACCCGGTGCCAACCGGCGTCAGCTACAACTCCTATGTCATTCTGGATGAAAAGGTCGCCATTCTGGATACGGTGGACAACCGTGCCACGGATGCCTGGCTGGCAAACCTCACCGAAGCGCTGGGCGACCGCATGCCGGAATATCTGGTGGTCTCCCACATGGAGCCGGACCATGGTGCCAACATTGCCCGCCTGGCCGCTAAGTACCCGGACATGAAGGTGGTGGGCAACGCCAAGACCTTTATGTATATGGAGCAGTTCTTCGGCCCGGATGCCGTGGCCAAGGAGCGCCGTGTGGTGGTGAAGGACGGCGAGAGCTTGTCTCTGGGGAGCCACACCCTCACCTTTGTATTTGCACCCATGGTGCACTGGCCGGAGGTCATGGTCAGCTATGAGAGCAGCGAAAAGGTGCTGTTCTCCGCCGACGGTTTCGGCCGCTTCGGGGCGGTGGCAAAGTTTGACGAAAAGGCCGACTGGGCCAGCGAAGCCCGCCGGTATTACCTGAACATCGTGGGCAAGTACGGCCCGCAGGTGCAGGCACTGCTCAAAAAGGCAGCCGCACTGGATATTGCCACCATCTGCCCGCTGCACGGCCCGGTGCTCACCGGGGACCTGGGCAAGTATCTGGCCTATTATGATACCTGGTCCAGCTATAAGCCGGAGGAGCCGGAAAAGATCCTGGTGGCCAGTGCTTCCATCCACGGCCATACCCGCGCCGCGGCCCACACCATGGCCGAAAAGCTGCGTGCCAAGGGCGCAAAGGTGGTGGAGATGGACCTGACCCGCACCGATGTGTCCTACGCCGTCACCGAGGCATTCCGCTGCGGAAAGATCGTTCTGGCCTGCGCCACCTATGACGGCTTCCTCTTCCCGCCGATGGAGTCCCTGCTGACCCACCTCAAGACCAAGGCGTTCCAGAACCGTACCGTCGGCCTGATGGAGAACGGCACCTGGGCCCCCATGGCTGCCAAACTCATGCGCGCCGAGCTGGAAGGCATGAAGAACATCACGGTCTGCGAGAACGTGGTCACCATCCGCTCTGCTGCCAATGCTGCCGCGGAAGCCCAGATGGACGCTCTGGCCGACGAGATCGTGGCAAAATAAGCCCCAAAAGCGCGTAAAATCAGAAAAGACAAGCTGCCCGCATACCGGATGTGACAAGATCACACGGTATGCGGGCAATTTTTTATCGGGGTGTAGGACTGCAGCGAGAGGACGGGAATGCTCTGTCATTCTTGCGTGGAAACCTGAACTACGACGGAAATTTCGGTCGGATGGTACGGCCCGGCATATTACGGGAAATCTGCTGAAATACATTTTAGTTGTCGGAAACGATAAATCCGTGTTCGCGGATCATCTGTTCCAGCTCGGTTCGGTCAATACACCGCAGTTAAAAGCGGCCATCAAGCCGGAGCCTGAAGCCCATCATGGACGCTATGTGGGCGTGGGGCGAACAGTACAAACAACAGAATGCGTGACTGCACGCCGGGCAGCTGCCGTACCTGCGGCAGCACCCGGCATTTTTTGTAAAAAGAAGAAACTGCACCATGGAGCGGATCTTACTGCTGGAGGATGACAAAAGTCTGGTCACCGGGCTGGCTGCGGCCCTGCTGGCGGCAGAATGTGCGGCGTGGGCCGTGTGCCCGGCGTTGTGCCTGCCGCTGCTGGGGCTGTTTGTGCTGTTGAGTGCCGGGACCTATGCGGCGTCCGGCCTGCTGGTGGGCGTTGCTGCCGGCCTTGTGCTGCACCGTGCACTGTATACCCGGCTGATCACCCACTATTTCGGCGTCGTGTGGCGGGTGCCCTTCGGGCTGTTGGCAGTGCTCTGTCTGTTCGTGGCAGGTGCAGCGGCGCTTGCGGTGCACGGCCCGGTGAAGCGATTGCAGGCAATGCCCGTCACAGCAGCCATCAACGAACTCTGACAAACAAAAAACAAGCGCCGGAGCGCTCCCTTTTGCGGGAATGCTCCGGCGCTTTTGGGTGTAACTCAGTCCAGCACGGGAATGTCCAGCCCGAATTCCAGCGGGCGGAACCGGGGGCAGACGTTTTCGGTGATGGAGATCACCGAGGCGGCCAGACGGCTGCCGATCTCGCAGGAGGCGGGCAGGTTCTTGCCGTAGGTCAGGCCGATGACCGTACCGGCAAAGAAGGCGTCACCGGCACCGGTGGTGTCGATCACATCCACCTTCTTGGCGGGCACAACGCCGCTTTCGCCGTTGGCGCGGGCATACACGGCACCCTGCCCGCCCATGGTGACCACCATGCAGGGGATGTTGGCGCTGTGCACGTTGGCGGCCAGCACCTCCCGCATGGCAGCGGGGGAAAGGTGGTCGTAATCGTCCGAGAAGAGCAGCCCGGCTTCCTGCTGGTTGCACACAAAGCAGTCTACCTGCTGCAAAAAGTCGCGGCGTTCCATGGCGATGCTCATGTTGGAGATGGCCGCGTAGACCCGCTTGTTGTACTTTTTGGCAAAGCGCAGCACCTGCTTGACCGTCTCTTTTTCCAGATCCAGCTCCAGCGCGATGCTGTCGCAGTCCTTGAAGATCTCGTCTCCCTGCTCTTTCAGCAGAGCGGTGAGGGGAGTGGTGTCCGGGCGCTTGGAGATGGAGGCGCATACGTCACCGTCGTTGTTGAACACGGCCAGCCAGGTGCCCATGCCGTCCTTCACGCGGCGGATGAACTGGGTGTTCACCTTGTGGTCGCGGAGCTTGTCGATGACATCCTGGCCCATGCCGGTGTCGTCCACCAGACCCACAAAGGTGGGGCGCAGCTCCACATTGGCGATGTCCTCCACGATGTTGCGGCTCACACCACCGTGTACCTGCTCGACCCGGCCGGAGTTGCGCCCGCCCGGGATGTAGGTGGAAAGGGGGTACCCCTTGATGTCCACAAAAACGGCTCCGATGACTACGATTCCCATAGAAAAACCTTCCTGCAAAAATATTTTGCCTTCATTATACCAACTCTTTACGACAGAATCCATCCTTTTTGTCATTTCGGACCGAAAAAGCGTGCAGAAGGCCGAACTGCCTTACAGGGCGGTGTTTGCCGTCCGAACCAGGAACTCCATGGCCTGCACGGGGTACTGCCCGGCGGCGGTCTCACCGGTGAGCATCAGGCTGGACGCACCATCCAACACAGCATTGTAAATATCGCTCACCTCGGCGCGGGTGGGCACGGCACGGGTGCACATGCTGTCCAGCATCTGGGTGACCACCATAAAGGGTACCCCGGCGGCCCGGCAGGCGGCGGAAAGCTGTTTCTGACAGCGGGGCAGCTCCCACAGCGGCATGGCGTTGCCCAGGTCGCCGCGGGCGATGACCACCTCGTCCACGAGGGACAGAAACTCCGGCAGAGCCTGCACCCCGGCAAGGTTCTCGATCTTTGCAAAGATGCGGATCTGCGGCGCACCGGCCTCGGCCAGCGCCTGCCGCAAAGCAAGGATGTCCTGTTTCCCGCGCACGAAGGGCAGCATGACCCCGGTGACGCCGCAGGAAGCTGCGATGCGCAGGTTGGCAAGGTCCTCACTTGTCAGGGTGGGCATGGGCACCGACAGACCCGGGGCGGCAATGCTCTTGCGGCTTTGCAGAACGCCGCCCCGCAGTACGGTGCAGACCAGTGCATCAGGCCCGGCGGCAATTACTTTCACCAGCAGCTTGCCGTCATCCAGCAGAAGCAGCTGCCCGGGGCGGGCTGCCTGCACGAGCTGGACAGGGCAGGGGATGCCGCCTGCACCCAGCTGTACCGTGCCGCCCTCCGGCAGAGTGACCGGGCTGGCCAGCCGCCCGACACGCAGTTCCGGCCCCTGCAGGTCGATGAGCAGGTCCGGAATGCCGACAGCGTGGATCATTGCCAGCCAGTCAGCGTGTTCGGCCAGCGCCCCGTGGGAAAGGTTCATGCGCAGGCCGGTCATGCCGGCGTCCACAAGGCGGCGCAGAGTTCCGGCACTGGCGCAGGCCGGGCCGATGGTTCCATAAAAATGCATAAGGGTCCCTTCTTTCATAGATTGCGCAGGTGTTCCTGCAAAAAGCTGCACAAAAGCCGGACACAGAGGTGCTCTGCGTGCTCCGGCTGCAAAAAGGCGGCGCAGATGGGCGGCATGCCGTCCAGTGCCACGTCCTGAACATTGTCCATGCTGTGGTCGGAGGTGATCTCCAACCGGTCCAGGGCCAGACCGTTGCGCTCCTGGGTGCGGTAAAGCACTTGATAGTATTGCTCGCCGATCTCTACCTTCGGGCGGGCACCGGCCTGCCGCAGGGTATTCCACAGCGGGGCCAGCGGCTCCGGCGCAAGGCCCGGCACCAACAGCAGCTGGCCGTCCAGCTCTGCCGGGGCGATGCT
>OLQR01001698.1_pt1 | contig 12114 bp, 10 predicted proteins | sample 1671881 | NCBI WGS metagenome assembly OLQR01 (sample SAMEA3136623, study PRJEB25190) | human gut metagenome | biome: human gut; feature: human-associated habitat; material: faeces | place: Austria | collected 2013 | reverse complement strand
TGCCCATCACCACCTGGGGCATGAACGCCCTGGATAACAAGGTCATGAACCACGGAACCTCGGTGAACAACACGTTGCGCCAGGTGGCGGGTTCGCTCGGCACCGCTATCATCATCGCGGTGTCCACCCAGGTGCAGAATTTCGCGACGCCGGAATTCGGCGCGGCCCAAGGCACCATGTTCGGCATCAACGCCGCCTTCCTCGTGTGCACGCTGTTGTGTCTCATCGGCCTGGTGATGACCATTGTGCTGGTGAAGGACAAGCCCGGCGAGGAAGAGGCCGTGGACGAGGGCGGCACCCGCAAGTCGCTGCTCATGTCCATCATGAAGACCGATGTGTTCTCGCTTTCCAAAGACGCCACCGTAGAGGAGGCCATGCGTCTGTTCGTGGAGAAGAACATCTCCGCGGCTCCCATCGTGGACGAGGCCGGCGAGCCCGTGGGCTTCATTTCCGACGGCGACATTCTGAAGCGCCTAAGCCCGCGCCGCGAGTCGTTCACCGATCCCATCGTGCTCATCAACAGCACGGTGAACGACGACGAGGGCTACGACGAGAAGCTGGCGAAGGTCATGCAGATGCGCGCCAGCGAGATCGGCGCCGCCAGCCCCATCTGCGTGAGCGTGCACTCGAACCTCACTGACGTGTGCCGCGTGCTGGCCGAGAATCACCTGAAGAAGGTGCCGGTGCTGGAGAGCGGCCACATCGTGGGCATCATCAACCGCAGCGACATCACGCAGTACTCCATGGCCGCCTACCTGGCCGATCATCCGGAACGCGCCGTCTACTGCGGCGAGGGGCCGTCCGGCCAGCACGAGTGCGTGGAAGAGGCCTGCGAGGAGAGGTAGCTTAAGCGCCATTTGCCCCGAACATTCAAGCAGCCCCGGCGAGCGAGGGCAACGGGGCTGCTTGCGTTTGGGAAGCCGCATGGCCGGCTTCCGTGCGTATGGGAAGATGCCAGGTGCGCGGGATGCGATTGTGCGCTTGCTTGCGACGGTGCGGGCAAGTGACGGTGCGCTAGTGATGGCATCCGGTATCTTTACCCCGATAGTAACTGTTTTGCGTGACGGTGCGGGCTGCGGACGGTCAAGCGTCTCCGATCTGCTATCCTATCGAAAACACTAGAGGCGTCCGCGTTCCTTGAGGCGCGAACCCACTCTGGCGACGACCTTGCCAGCCGCTCTGCGGAGAGCGGTTGTGTCGGCGCTTTCGCACGGAAAGGAAGGCCCATGTTCGGAGACAACCTAGAGCGCATCGTCGCGGCCATCGAGAAGAACTACGAGGCCGATGAGATATTCTTCACGAAGCCCGGGCGCCGCTTCCCCAGCCGCACCGCTATCAAGGGGCTCATCACCGAGCTGCGCCGCGTGCTGTTCCCCGGTTATTTCGGGCCGGAGATGCTCTCGCCCTCTACAAGCCCCAGCTACTTTATCGGCCAGACGCTCATCGACATTGAATCGGTGTTGCGCGAGCAGCTCATTTTGGCGCTCACCTACACCTCCGATGATCGTGACGACCTCGTCGGCAGCGGCAATCACCTGTGCGGCGGTTGCACGAGCGACTCCATTTGCGAGCAAACGGCCGATATCTGCACGAAGTTCTTCGACGCCCTGCCCGAAATTCAGCGCACGTTGCTTACGGATGTGCAGGCGCTCTATGACGGCGATCCGGCGGCGGGGTCGAAGGAGGAGGTCATCTTCACGTACCCGGGCCTGTACGCCATTTACGTGTACCGCATTGCGCACGTGCTCTACGATTTGGGCGTGCCTATCATCCCGCGCGTGATGACCGAAATTGCCCACTCTTCCACGGGCATCGACATCGGCGCCGGCGCGCATATCGGCGAGTACTTCTTCATCGATCACGGCACCGGCGTCGTCATCGGTGAGACCACTACCATCGGCGACCATGTGAAGCTGTACCAGGGCGTCACGCTGGGCGCGCTTTCTACCCGCGGCGGCCAGCGCCTGGCCGGCGTGAAGCGCCATCCCACTATTGAGGACAACGTCACCATCTACTCCAACGCCAGCGTGCTCGGCGGCGAGACGGTCATCGGCGAGGGCTCGGTCATTGCCGGCTCCACCTTCGTGACCTTCTCGGTGCCGCCTCATTCTCGCGTCTCCGTGAAGGAGCAGGAGATCCGCGTCCGCCAGCCCGGCGAGAGGGACTAAGCGACAGTAATCAGCGGCGGAGGATACCAAACTGGCGGCCTTGGCAGAGCGCTTGTGGGAACGGCGGCCGTTGCCCAGAAGCCTCTTTACTGGTCGCCTTCGCTAGTCGTCTCTACTGCTCGCCGCCGTTGGGTTCTACGAGGTATTCGAAGCCTTCTTGGGTGTACTCGCCGGCGATGCGCACGCGGGGGAGGGCCTCCACGGGGTTGCCCGGCTCCACACGGCGGTTCTCGATGGTGAAGGCGCACAGCACCCCGGCTTCTTCCATGGCCGCCCAGGCGTTCTCGTTGTTGTCGCCGTAGGGGTAGGCGAAGGCGTCGAAGTTTTCCACGACGTGCACCGTGCGGGTGGCCTGCGGTTGGGTAGTGCGTGGTTGCTCAGCCCGAGACTGAGCCGTGCGCGGCGTCGGCCGCCGATGAGGATGCTGTTCCATGGGGGAGAACCCCGTTTCCTTCAACGTGAGCCCCAATCTTAACACAGCCCCGGTGACCCCCATGTTTTCACGTCACGGGCCCCGCGAAGCAAATAAGAAGCAAATAAAAACCGGGAGTTGCGGAAGGGAGGTTTGCAATGGCCCTTTTCCTTTCACGGATAGAAAGGTCGACAGTTATGATATACTGCTAGCAATTCTGAAAGGAGTTGCTATGCCGAACATGCAGATGAACTTCCGTATCGACGCCGAACTGAAACGGCGCGGGGACGAGCGCTTTGCCCGGTTCGGGTGCACGCCGTCGGAGGCCCTGCGGCGGCTTTACGAGGTGGCGGCGCGCTATGACGACGAGTCCGAAGCGGCCTTGCGTGCGGTTATCGGTTCCGAGACGGAGGAAGCCGACGCCATGAGCGAGGGCGAGAAGCGTGCCCAAGCGGTCACGGACTTCCTGACATCGCTTCAGGCGCAACGCGAGGCCCTGGGTATTCCGCCAGCTGCCTCGCCTCAGGAGTTCTCGGATGAATATTGGGACAATCTTTTCTACGAGGCGAAGACCGAAAGACTGGCTGAAAGGGGACTCTGGTGACGGTTGCGGAGAATGCTATTGTTGTAGACAAAAACATTTGGCTCGATTTCTATCTTCACGAGCGGCCCCTTCATGAAGAAGCTGCTCGCTTTATTCGCGTTGCGGAGAAATACAACGCCAATTTGGGAACACCAGCGGATGCTGTCAATGAAGTTTTTTACACGGTGGGAAGATATCTGAAACAGCAGGTACGCGAAAACGGTGGCACTGTCGACGAGTGCACGGCCCGTGCTATAAACAACTTCGCGTGGGGGTGCGTCGACCACATGACCAATCTTGCGATATCGGTTCCCATGGACGATCGTACGGCGTGGCTAGCTCGCCACTACCGCGATATCACCTCGGATTACGAAGACGCCTCGGTTCTTGCTTCCTGCGAATTGTGCAAGGCAAACTACCTGGTAACCCACGACAAGCGTCTGGCCGCCCAGGCCAACATAGCCACCAAAACCGCCACGGAAATGGCCGACCTCATAACCCGCGCCCACGGGGAATAGCCTCCCTGACCATGCGGGGGTCTGGGTGCAATTTTGTGACAAGCTGCCTTGTTTGCTAAGATTGCGAGACATTTTCCCGTGGTCTGACAGTTGCCTGTTTGCTGGCGATGCCCTAGCATCAACACAGAGTATGATTGGAGAACGCGCCCGACGGCGATGGTGCGGCGATAACGATAAGGCGTCGCCGTGTCGAAAAGCAGAAAGGACTCCCATGGAAAACTTCGAATTCGTTTCCCCCACGCATTTTGTCTTCGGGCGCGGGGCTGAAGAGCAGGTGGGTGAGAAGCTGGCGGCAGCTGGCGCCAAGCGGGTGCTCGTGCACTTCGGCGGCGGGAGTGCTGTGGCCTCCGGGCTTATCGACCGCGTGGGTGCGTCGTTGGATGCTGCGGGCATCGAGCACTTGGAGCTGGGCGGTGTGCGCCCGAACCCCGAGATCACCCTTGTGCGCGAGGGCGTGCGCCTCTGCAAGGAGGCTAACGTCGACTGGATTCTCGCCGTAGGTGGCGGCTCGGTCATCGACTCCGCGAAGGCCATCGCCAACGGTGCTTGCGTGGAAGGCGACGTGTGGGAGCTCTTCGAAACCAAGGCCCTCGACCACGATGTGCTGCCCATTGCCGTGGTGCTCACCATCCCGGCCGCCGGTAGCGAGGCGTCGAAGAACACGGTTATTTCCAACGACGAGCTGGGCCGCAAAACCGGCTACGCCAACAACGCCCAGCGTCCGAAGTTCGCCTTCATGAACCCCGAGCTCACCTTCACGCTGCCTCCCTTCCAGACAGCCGCCGGTCTTACCGACATGTTCTGCCACCTACTGGAGCGCTTCTTCGACGACGTGGGCGCGGTGCCCGTGACTGACAACTTGAACCTGTCGCTCATGAACACCATCCGCGCCGAGGCGCCGCGCGTGTTGGCCGACCCCGACAACTACGACGCCCGCGCCAACATCATGTGGGCCGGCATGCTCTGCCATCAGGGACTCGCCGGAGTGGGCCGCCATGAGGACTGGGCCACTCATGGGTTGGAACACGAGCTGTCGGCGCTGAATCCGGCTATCACTCATGGCGCCGGTCTGGCCGTCATGTTCCCTGCCTGGATGGAGTACGTGCACACCGAGAACCCGGCGCGCTTCGCCTTCTACGGCCAGGCGGTGTTCGGCCTGACCCCCACCGGCGACGTGGAAGCCGACGCGCTTTCGGCCATCGACGAGACGCGGGCCTTCTTCGCGAGCCTCGGCATGCCCACCACCCTCGCCGAGCTGGATGTGGAAGAGGCCGACATCCCGAAGATGCTGCCGACGCTGGCCCAGAACAAGGGCATTCCCTTCGGCACCTTCAAGAAGCTTACCTTGGAAGACGCCGAGGCTATCTACAAACTGGCGTTGTAGTTGTCTTCCTCGTCTATCTCAGATGAAAAAACTGTCTACGAAGCTTGACTAGTACAATTGAGAGCTTTTCGGCACTATCTTCCTTTTGGAGAAGTGGCAAAATTGGTGTCAAAAAGTTTTGGAAAAGTGGCAAACCCCCAGTTCAAGCTTCGTAGCACGCACGGCACAAGGCGCTCGGCAAGATCCTCGACGTGGGTAATTACCACCTGGAGAAGGGTTACGTCCTCGGTGCGACAAGTGTCTCCCAAAAGTCCAACTTCCTCAACAAAAATGATCCAACTTCCGCAATGAAAACGATCCAACTTCCTCAATCACTTCGCTGACGTGGTATAGTAAGCGTACCGATCGGCCATTGATGGAAGGGGCACGCCAGTGGTGAAGAAAGACGAAGAGCGGCAGGAGGGCTATTGGCCGCGCGTGGCCGACGCTGTGCTTCAGCGGGCGCTTCGGGCTTCCGGCGCCGTTCAGATCGTCGGCGCGAAATGGTGCGGCAAGACCGAGACGGCCAAGCAGCAGGCGCAAAGTGCTGTGTACCTCCAAGATCCCGACGAGGGTCCCTCTCTGGTCGCTTTGGCCGAAGTGAGCCCGTCGGTGCTCTTGGAAGGCGCCGAGCCGCACCTCATCGACGAATGGCAGATGGCTCCGCAGCTGTGGGATGCCGTCCGTTTCGCGGTCGACCAGGGGAAGGGCAAGGGCCGGTTCATCCTCACCGGTTCGGCTACGCCCAAGAAGAGACCGAAGCATTCCGGCGTGGGACGGATATCCCGTATGCATATGCGCCCCATGTCGCTCTTCGAATCCCGCGAGTCTACGGGCGCGGTCTCACTAGCGGGGCTCTTCGATGGTGCCGCCGAGGTGGGCGCCATATCTGATCGCTCCATCGAGGACATCGCCTTTGCGCTCTGCCGTGGCGGTTGGCCGGAGGCCGTGCTGGAAAGCGATCCGGAGATCGCCCTCGACCAGGCTAAGGATTACGTTGCCGAGCTGCTCGACTCGGACATCGACGAGATGGACGACAAGAAGCGCAACTCGACGTGGCTGCGGGCCATTCTGCGCTCCTATGCGCGCAACATATCCACCGAGGCGAGCCAGGCGACCATCGCGGCGGATATGGGAGGAGAGCCACCTTCGGAGAACACGGTCGCCGATTACCTCGACGCGCTCCGGCGCACCTACGTTACCGAGGACTTGCCGGCGTGGAATCCGGCGTTGCGCTCCAAGACCGCCGTGCGCACCAGCCCGACGCGGCACTTCTGCGATCCGAGCATCGGGGCGGCCCTGTTGGGCGCGTCTCCGCGGAAGCTCTTGCTGGACTTTAGTACCTTCGGGCTGTTTTTCGAATCGCTGTGCGTGCGTGATCTGCGCGTGTATGCGGCCAAGCTGCGGGGAACCGTCTACCACTATCGCGATAAGACGGGTCTCGAGGCCGACGCCGTCGTCGTCTTGGACGATGGTCGCTGGGGGGCCGTCGAGGTGAAGCTCGGCGAGAAGCAGGTTGAAGAGGGCGCGGCCCACTTGTTGAAGCTCGCCTCGCGTGTTGACGATTCCAAAGAGGGAGCTCCCTCGTTCCTTATGGTGCTCACGGGCCAGCAAGCGGCCTATTGCCGACCGGACGGCGTCTACGTCGTCCCGATAACCTGCCTGGCCCCGTAGCGAGAAGGTTGTCCAAAAGCCTTTCTCCGCCCTGTTGGGGCTCCGAAAGAGTCTCGGGTTTCTCAGCTGGCGGTCAGAACGTGTTGGGTTCGGTCCAGTGCTACCTTGCCCAGGAAAGACGCCCGCTTCGGCGGCCTCGGCCAGAAAGAGCCTGCTCTATCCGAAGGAAAACTGCCCACGCTGTTGGCATCGGATTTCAGGGCCATGGGGAATGCGGTACAATCCCACGAGGGCGGCCGCTGGAAAGGTGCTCGTCCGGGAAGAGCTCCGCAATGCCCGCGCTCGAAAGGAATGTCCGTGATCACTCCCAAGGATCTCGCCAACCTATCTGTTATCGAGGATGTTGTCGTTCTTGCGTCGGCTGATGCCGTGAGACGCCGTGCGGTAAAGGAAATTGCCGTCATGGATGCAGAGCCCCTGACCGGCGATTACGACAGCTTCTATCCGGGCGACGCCGTCTTTACTTCCCTGGGGTTTTCGGGGGGCGATAGCGCCCTTATCGACGAGGCGCTCGCCTGTCTGATCAGCCGAGATGTAGCTTGCATCTTCATAAAAGGTTCCATTCCCTATGAGCCATCAGAGCGCGTCGTTGCTGCGAGCCGTCGGCGCAGCGTGCCCCTCATCCGATACGGTGCAGGGCTGCTCGAGCAGATTATCACTGATGCGCGAGGCGCGCTGGCCGAGGATGCTCAGGCAAGTCGCATCGAGGAGCAGTTTCGCCAACTAGTGGACATGCGAACGGCCTGCGACGTGCGTCGGCGCTTTATGGACGTCACGGGCCTTACGGGATCTAGGGTGCAGGCTGCCGCCTTCTTTGCCGACGAGGGCGATCCGTTGGTGCTCTCCGCTTTGAGGGCCCAGCTTTCCAAGAATCTCTCGAAGGCGGCTCCCTGCCTGGTTATACGTTTCGGGGAGGGTCTTTTGGCCCTTCTTGTCGCCGATGATTTCGAGTCTCTGGAAGCAGGCGATATCGAGGTGCTTATCGCCGGCTTTGGAGGGCATTGCGCGGCCGGGCTCTCCGAGGTGTTCGGCACCGATTGGGCCGATGGGGCCATCGTCGAGGCTCTCGGATGCGGCGAGGCGGCAAAAAGGATGGGTCACTCTGCTGTTTCGTGGGACATGCTGGGCCCAGATGCCTTCCGTGTTGCCCGACAAAACGGCTGGCTGCTTGAGCGCGCCTGTGCGGCCGGGCTTGGGCGGCTCGCTGCCTGCGATGCTGAAACGGGCTCCGATCTCGTGAAGAGCATGCGGGCATACGTGGAGTGCGGAGGGGATGCGACCTTGGCGGCCGAGCGCCTCTGCCAGCATCCCAATTCGGTGCGCAACCGCGTCAACCGTGCCCGCGCGGTGCTCGCGATGGAAGACGCCACGGATAAGCAGTTGTTCGCCTACCTGTCGATGATCTTCCTCTAGGCACCTCGCTTTCGCAGAGCGCTGCGAGCGACAGGCCCCACGGCTCGTTTGCGCCGTGCGCGGCCGATATCGGGCGACCTGAAGCCTCGTTGTGGGCGCCCACAACGGGACGCCCCAGAGCCTGTGGGTGCCTCCACCTCCTGCCCCGGGCTCGCCTTCTATGCTGGATTCACGCTCCTAGCGGAGACCGTGGACCAGCGAGAAGGAGAACCCCCCATGGAAATCAAGGACTTCGAAGTCGAGCAGTGGATGAACCTCTGGGAGACGAAGTGCACCCACAACGTCGCCGAGACGTGCGTGTACTCGCTGTCCCTCGACCAGCTCTTCGATCTGACCGGCGGCGACAAGCAGGCGTTTCTGGACGCCTTCGCGGCGCGGCGCCTCACCTACGGCGACATTGAGGGACGCCCCGACCTGCTCTCCGGCATCGCCAAGCTCTACCGCACCGTGGAGCCCGGGCACATCATCCCCACCCACGGGGCCGCAGGCGCCAACGCGCTCGTGCTCTCGACGCTGGTGGACCCGGGCGACCACGTGGTGTCGGTCATGCCCACCTACCAGCAGCTCTACTCCATCCCCGAGATGTGCGGTGCCAAAGTGGACGTGCTGCATCTGGAGAAGGAGAACGGCTACCACGTGGACGTGGAGGTCCTGGACGCCCTGTGCACGCCGGAGACGAAGCTCATCTGCATCAACAATCCCGACAACCCCACGGGCGCCCTGCTCGACGGCGAGACGCTGCGGGCCATCGTGGAGGTGGCGCGCAAGAACGACGCGTGGCTGCACTGCGACGAGGTGTACCGCCACCTGAACCAGACCGACGAGTACGCCGAGTCGGTCGTCGACCTCTACGACAAGGGCGTCGTCACCAGCTCTATGAGCAAGGTGTGGTCGCTGGCGGGCATCCGTCTGGGCTGGTGCGTCACCAAGGACGCGTCGCTGCGCCGCGACCTTCTGTCCCACCGCGACTACAACCTCATCTCCTGCGGCCTGTTCGACGAGGCCGTGGGCGCCTACGCGCTGGCCCATGCCGACGCCATCCTCGACCGCAGCCGCCGCATCGTGCGCGAGAACCTCTCCACGCTCGCGGAATGGGTCGATTCCGAGCCGCACCTTTCCATGGTGAGGCCCGAGGCCGGCACCACGGCGCTCGTCTACTACGACTACGACATCCCCTCCTACGATTTCTGCACCGATATGGTGAAGTTCAACGGCGCCTTCGTCACGCCGGGCGACTGCTTCGAGGAGCCGAAGAGCTTCCGCGTGGGCTACGGCTATTCCGACGACCCCAACGCCCTGCGCAGCGGCCTGCTCGCCATCAGCGAGTATTTGCGCACCTTGGAATAAGTTACGTCGAATCGAGATCGGAAGGCGGTAAGCGCCGTGAGCCAGTTCCTCAGCAGCCGTTATGTCAACGTTCAGCCCTACAGGCCGGGCCTGCAGCTCCACGATCGCCCCTATGTCAAGCTGAACGCCAACGAGACTTCGATGCCGCCCTCGCCTGCGGTGCGCGCGGCGATCACCGACGCGCTCATCGATGGACTCGGGCGCTATGCCGATCCCCACTGCCTGGCGTTTCGCAAGGCTGTGGCCGAGGTGCTCGACCTGAGTGCCGAGGAAGTGTTCGTGGGCAACGGGAGCGACGAGGTGCTCGCCATTGCCTTCCGTACGTTTTTCGATGATGTGGCTCCTGTCGCTTTTCTCGACATTACCTACAACTTCTACCGCGACTGGTGCACCACCTTCGGCACGCCCTTTACGGAGGTGCCCCTGAACGAAGACTTCACAGTGGACGTGCGGGCGCTTGAGGCGTTCGAGGGCCCGGTGGTGCTGGTGAATCCGAACGCGCCGACAGGCATTGCCCTTCCCGTTGAGGATGTCGAGCATATCGTGCGGGCGAGGCCCGATAGGCTGGTGATTGTTGACGAGGCCTATGCCGACTACAGCGGCGAGACTTGCGTTCCTCTGGTTAAGCGCTACAAGAACCTCATCGTCGTGCAGACCATGTCGAAGTCGCGCAACTTGGCTGGTGCCCACATTGGGTTCGCCGTGGGCCGCAAGGAGCTTATCGACGATATGCGCGACATTAAATTCAGCACAAACCCCTTCAATGTGAGCGCGCTCACGGCGGCCATTGGCATCGCGGCCATGAAGGATACGGAATACCTCAGGCTGTGCACGGAGGTGGTGGAGAAACAGCGCGACTTTCTTGCCGGCGAGCTGCAAAGGCGCCGCTTCACCGTGCTCCCCTCGAAGGCCAACTTCGTCTTCACGAGGCCCGTCGGCTTGCCGGCCGCGGAGCTTTGCGGGGAATTGCAGCGCCGCGGTGTGCTTGTCCGTCATTACGACCAGCCGCGTATCGCGGATTGGCTGCGTATCACGGTGGGCATGCCAAGGGAGAACGAAGCCCTGCTCGATGCCCTTGATGATTGCCTCTTTGAGGCCGTAGGGCTTCGTTAGATGGTTGTGCGGGGCGCCGGAGAAGGCGCTCCGCCTACGCAGGGGGCGCGCTTGCGCTCCAGAACAGGAGATGGAAATGAGTGAGATTCGCATTTTGTCTGCCAAAGATGTGGCCGCCTGCCTCACTATGGGCGAAGTGATCGACGCCGTGCGCGCGACTTACGAGCAGAAGGCAACGGGCGACGCCGAGGCGTGGCCCATGATCTACCATGCCTTTAAGCCCGGCGTAGCCGATATGGACATCAAGTCCGGCGTGCTGGGCGGCGCCGGTGTGTTTGGACACAAGACCGTGGCATGGTTCTCGAAGAACCCCGCACGAGGCCTGCCCGATCTGTATGGTCTCATCGTCGTGCTTTCTGCCGAGACCGGCGAGCCGATGGGTATCGTGGACGGAGCCGGCATCACGGGCATGAGAACCGGTGCGGCCGGAGCCCTGGGCGCTCGCGTTCTTGCCAATCCTGAATCGGAGAGTCTGCTCATGCTGGGTGCGGGGCATCAGGCGCTCTACCAGGTTGCGGCTGCCCTCGCGCTGTTCGACAGCATTAAGACCGTGCGCGTTGCCAACCCCCACAACCCTGATCGTGCTCGCGATCTGGCGCAGCGGCTGCCGCAGAAGCTGGCCGATCAGTTCCGTATCGAGCATCCCGACGTGAGCTTCGAGGCGGTAAGCGACCTGGCCCAGACAGTGAATGCGAGCGATATCGTCATCACGGCCACGATGTCCACGACGCCGCTTATTGATGCGGATTGGGTGCGTCCCGGCACGCACTTCTCCTGCATGGGCGCCGACATGCCGGGCAAGCAGGAAATCGATCCGGCCATCATCGCCGGCGGGCGCCTGTTCACCGACGATACGGCGAACTGCATCGGTAACGGCGAGATTGAGCTCGGACTGGTCCAAGGCGCCTTCGATGCCGACCATGTGGCCGGCGAGCTCGGCGAAGTACTCACGGGCAAGCTGGCGGGTCGCACCAATCCCGACGAAGTAACGGTGTTCGACTCGGCCGGCACGGCGCTTTTGGACATCGCCTGCGCCAAGATGGCTCTCGACGCCGCCGCGAAGCGCGGCCTCGGGACGGTGGCGCAGCTCTAGAAGGCCTTTTCGAATGCTTTCAAAGCCAATCTTGCCTCAGCGCTCAAGAGCACGCTGAGGCAATGGTCAAAGATGTCGTACAAGCCTTCAGGATTCGGCTAGAACTTCTACGTTCAGCATCTGCACGTCGAGGAGCTTTTCTATGCCGTAGTGCTTTTTGCAAGGGACTCGTTACTCATTGGAAACACTGCTCGCATTATGGTATGTCTATTAACGTCAACACAGAAAGAGAGAGCTATGGGGCGTTTGACCGTTGAGGCGGCGGCGCGGGCCGACGGGCGAACGGGGGAGTTCGTCGAGGCCTTCGCTCGCCGTGTGGAAGCCATGCCGCCGGGCCAGTGTCCGGTGGGATTGGTGCTGGGGCAGCTGCAAGCGAGCGCCGCGCAGACCTGCGGCAAGTGTGTTCCATGCCGCATTGGACTGGGAATCC
>OLQR01001695.1_pt1 | contig 12167 bp, 10 predicted proteins | sample 1671881 | NCBI WGS metagenome assembly OLQR01 (sample SAMEA3136623, study PRJEB25190) | human gut metagenome | biome: human gut; feature: human-associated habitat; material: faeces | place: Austria | collected 2013 | reverse complement strand
CCCACTCTTCCATCTCTACTTCCGTGGAAAGAGCCGCCGCCTCTTTAAATACCTGATAATCCTCAGGGCTTAAGCTGTTTAAGAACTTCAGATTGGCTACCAGCATATCCGGCACCATCTGATGCTTGTTATAAGAATAATATTTTGCACGTCCCAGACAATTTATTGACAATCTGAGGGGACACTGAATTTTAGTGTCCCCTTCTACTATTTTCCTTCACCTACACGTATTCTCGTAAGTGCTCTTTTTAATTTTATTTCAGCGGCTCTTTCTTCGTAGTCGGAAGCTTCTTTAATTTTCTTTTCCGCCGCCTCTTTTGCTCTCAACGCACGTTCAACGTCAATATCTTCGGACCATTCAAACGTACTTGCAACAAGTCTGACTGTTCCTTTTTTCACATTCAAAAGTCCTCCCGAACACGCCGCCGTTCTTACATCGCCGTTCGTTGTAACTCTTGCCACACCCGTATCGACAGGCGTTACATAATCGCAGTGACCACTCATAATACCGACGTCGCCCTCCGTTGTACGAACAAGTAATTTTTCCGCATCACCGTCAAACATAAGTCCGTCGGGCGTTACTATCTGCAAATGAAATGTATTCATAATCATTCACCCATTTTCTTTGCTTTTTCACGAACTTCGTCAATACCGCCCGCGAAAAGGAAACACGATTCGGGAATATCATCACATTTACCCTCGATAATTTCCTTAAAGCCGCGAATTGTTTCTTTAATCGGAACGTATTTACCTTGCATACCTGTAAACTGTTCCGCAACAGAGAACGGCTGTGACAAAAATCTCTGAACCTTTCTCGCTCTGTTTACGGTATTCTTGTCCTCTTCCGAAAGCTCGTCCATACCCATAATCGCAATAATATCCTGCAATTCGGTATATCTTTGAATTATACGCTGTACCGCTCTGGCTGTTTCGTAATGCTCCTTACCCACAACTTCGGGTGTCAAAATTCTTGACGTTGATTCAAGCGGATCAACCGCCGGATAAATACCCAACGAAGAAATCTGTCTTGACAAAACGGTTGTTGCGTCAAGGTGAGCAAATGTCGTTGCGGGAGCAGGGTCTGTAAGATCGTCCGCAGGCACATAGACAGCTTGTATCGAAGTTATAGAACCGTTCTTTGTAGATGTAATTCTCTCCTGCAAAGCACCCATTTCAGTAGAAAGTGTAGGCTGATAACCGACCGCCGACGGAATACGTCCGATAAGTGCCGAAACCTCCGAACCGGCTTGTGTAAATCTGAAAATATTATCAATAAACAAAAGCACGTCCTGATGTTGCTTATCTCTGAAATATTCAGCCATTGTAAGTCCCGAAAGCGCAACTCTCATTCTTGCACCCGGCGGCTCGTTCATCTGACCGTAAACAAGCGCAGTCTTATTGATAACGCCCGACTCTTTCATTTCATTATAAAGGTCGTTACCCTCTCTCGTTCTTTCGCCGACACCGGCGAAAACACTGATACCGCCGTGTTCCTTAGCGATATTATTGATAAGCTCCATTATAAGAACAGTCTTGCCGACACCGGCACCGCCGAAAAGACCGATTTTACCGCCTTTTGCATACGGTGCAATAAGGTCAACAACCTTAATACCCGTTTCAAGTATTTCCGTTGTCGGATTTTGTTCTTCGTATGTCGGCGGCTCACGATGTATACACCATTTTTCTTTTGTTTCGGGATTAGGCATATTATCAACCGCATCACCCAAAACGTTAAAAATTCTTCCGAGTGTTTCTTCACCGACAGGCACTTTAATTCCCTCACCTGTGTCAACGGCGTCCATACCTCTGACAAGTCCGTCCGTCGAGCCCATCGAAATACATCTGACAACATTGTCGCCTATATGCTGTGCAACTTCCGCAACAAGCCTTTGACCTTTATTGTCAATTTCAATGGCATTTAAAATATTAGGCAATTCACCGTCCTCAAACCTTATATCAAGGACAGGACCTATTATTTGAACTATTTTTCCAACGTTATTCATATTTTCAAATCCTTTTTATATATTATTCGCACCTGATATTATCTCTGTAAGTTCCTGCGTGATTGATGCCTGTCTTGCTCTGTTATATTCAAGGCTCAGATTTTCAATCATTTCCGACGCATTGTCCGTTGCTGATTCCATCGCATTTCTTCGTGCCGATAATTCCGACGCAACCGATTCCGACACAGCACCGTACACCATTCCGGAAATATAATAAGGTATTATCTGTGCAAAAGTTTCCTCTGCGTCAGGCTCATACACAATAAGACTGTAATTCATATTACGCATACCCTCTTTTGTATGCTCAACTCTTATCGGCAGAACATTTTCCGTCTTAGGCTCTTGCGTAAGCATATTGACAAAGCTTGTATACGAAAGAATAAGGTGCGTAAATTCGCCCTTTTCATACGCCTTTGCCAATAAACTTCCTATTGCGTGACAATCGGAGATTTTTATATCGCCTGCTTTGGCATATGTGTCGGTATACACATTATCTTCACCGAAATGCTCCACAACCTTTTTACCTATCGGAAAAATTATATCTCCGTCTTTTATGTCAAGAGATTTAAACAAATTGTTGTTATATCCGCCTGCAAGCCCTCTGTCACCGGCTATAACAATATGACACGTTTTTCCCTCTCTCTCACGCGTAAATACAGAACTGAAATCCTTATTATCCTTTGCTATATCTTCAAGCGTTTCGTGAAGTATATTAAAATACGGCTTTGAACGCTCAATACTCTCGGACGCTTTACGCATTTTTGACGCGGCAACAAGCTCCATGGCTTTTGTTATCTGCATAGTCGAGCTTATACTCTTTATTCGGTTTTTAATCGTCTTCATTGATGAAGCAGACATCTGAGCATCCCCCCTACTTTACAAAACGTTTCTTACAATCTTTAACAGATGTACGAATTTTTTCTTCACATTCTTTACTCATTTCACCTGTGTTTTCAATCGTATCTATTATATCATGTGCATTATTTTCAATATACTCAAATAATGATGTTTCAAATTCCTGTATTCTTTCAACAGGTATATCTTCAAGCAAATCGTTTATAACCGCATAAATAATTACCACTTGCAATGATACTCTTATCGGCGTGTTTCTTCCTTGCTTTAGCACTTCAACTATTCTCTCACCCTTTGCAAGACGCATTTTTGTGTCTTTATCAAGGTCCGAGCCGAACTGTGCGAATGCTTGAAGTTCTCTGTACTGTGAATACGAAAGTTTCAGACTTCCGGCAACTTTTTTCATTGCCTTTATCTGTGCGTTACCGCCTACACGCGACACGCTTATACCGGGATTGACCGCCGGCATAATGCCCGAATGGAATAATTCCGTTTCAAGGAATATCTGTCCGTCCGTAATTGAAATTACGTTTGTCGGTATATATGCCGAAACATCGCCCGCCTGTGTTTCTATAATCGGCAATGCCGTAAGTGAGCCGCCGCCCAAATCCTCCGACAATCTCGCCGCTCTTTCAAGCAATCTTGAATGTAAATAGAATACATCGCCCGGATACGCCTCGCGTCCCGGTGAACGTCTTAAAAGCAGCGACAACGCTCTGTATGCTACTGCGTGTTTTGACAAATCGTCATACACAATCAAAACGTCCTTGCCTTTATACATAAAATATTCGCCCATTGCACAACCTGCATACGGTGCAATATATTGAAGTGCCGGCATTTCAGACGCCGTTGCGGAAACGACAATCGTATAATCCATCGCACCGGCCTTTTCAAGCGTATCAACGATTGACGCAACCGTTGAACGCTTTTGACCTATCGCAACGTAAATACAAAGTACATCCGTATCTTTTTGGTTTATAATGGTATCAACCGCAATCGCCGTTTTACCTGTTTGTCTGTCACCGATTATAAGTTCTCTCTGACCTCTGCCTATCGGTATCATAGAGTCAATCGCCTTTATACCTGTTTGCAAAGGCACGCTTACAGACTTACGTTCGATAATTCCCGACGCCGGAGATTCAACCGGTCGTGTTTCGGTTGTGTTTATCGCACCCTTGCCGTCAATAGGGTTTCCGAGAGCGTCAACAACACGACCCAAAAGTGCATCACCAACGGGAACGTCTGCAACACGCCCTGTACGTTTCGCGATACTGCCCTCTTTTATTCCCGTATCATCACCGAGAATAACAACGCTGACGTTATCTTCTTCAAGGTTCAGCGCCATAGACATAACTCCGCCGTCAAGCTCTATAAGCTCACCGGCCATACACGCATCAAGTCCGTGTATACGTGCAATTCCGTCACCGACTTCTATAACATAACCCGTTTCTGTTTCGCGTATTATATTATCGTAATTTTTAATTCTGTCCTTTATAACTTTGCTTAAATCCTGCATCTTCTACTCCTATGCTATATCAAAGCTTTTTTTAAATCTTCAAGTCCTGATTTTATACTTGAATCAATCCGTATACCATCTGTTTCGATTATAATTCCGCCTATACATTTTTTATCAACGTGCATTTTCAAAAATACTTTTCCGCCTGTTTTCTTTTCAAGTTTCTGCAATAGTTTTTCTTCCAAATGCTTGCCGATAGGCTTTGCTGTTGTAACATTAACAATTTTTATACTATTGTCCTCATTATACAGCTTTTCATATGTTTTAAAACATTCCCCGATGTGATGTACACTATGCTTTTCCGAAAGTAACTTTAAGAAATTCAAAACATATCTGTTCACCTTGCCCAAGAAATCTTCGTTGAGTATCTCCATAAGGTCATCACGTTCGATTTGAGGTGCATCAAGTATTTTAACATATGCAGGGTGTTCGTTAAATAACGAAACAATCCCCTCAAGATCAACCAAAATCTCTCTTGACATCCCCTCATCTTTTGCAAGGTCGTAAAGCGAGGCACCGTAAGTCTGTGGTGCAGACATATAAATCACCTACATTCTATCAATAATATCAGAAATCAGTTTTTCATCATCACTGTCAGTTAATTTTTTGCCTATAATTTTTTCTGCCGCATCGACAGCCATAGACGCAATCTCTCTCTTTGCGTCAGTGACTGCGTTCTGCTTATCTTGTTCAATCTGCTTTTGACTCTTTTCCATTATATACCGAACTTTTTCATTTGCCTCATTTACAATAGATTCAGAGCGTCTGTCCGCCGTTTCAACTGCCGATTTTATTATACCGTCAGCCTCATTTTTTGCAGACAAAAGTTTTTCTTCATATTCACTTTTAAGGCTTAGTGCCTTATCGTTGGTTTCCTCCGCCTGTTTATACGAATTCTCGATTTCTTCTGCGCGTTCATCAAGTATCTTCGTTACAGGTTTAAACAAAAACTTCTTTAAAAGCAGAAACAATATGAGCAGGTTTGCCCACGTAAAAATCATTGTCCATGTGTCTATGGATACAAAAGGCAAATATTCATTCATTTGCTCTCATCCTTTCGCTGTTTGATTAAAGAAGTCCTATAAGCGGATTTGCAAATAATAAAATCAATGCGACAACCAGACCGTAAATACCTGTTGATTCCGCAACCGCACAACCAAACAACATTGTTGAAGTAATTGCACCCTTTGCCTCAGGCTGTCTGCCGACCGCCTCTGCCGCCTTACCTGCCGCAAAACCTTGTCCTATACCCGGTCCGACACCCGCTATCATTGCAAGTCCCGCACCTATTGCCGACGCCGCTAATATAATTGCTTTTTCCATTTTAAAAATCTCCTTTGTTTTTATATTTATTGTTGTTTTTTTATTGTTGTTTTTAGTCGCCTGCACCTTGAACAAACACCATCGTAAGCATACAGATTATATATGCCTGCAAAAAGCTTGTGAACAGGTCAAAGTAAACCGAAAGTATTGCCGGAATACCGACTTGTAAAATCGGTATTGTTGCAAAGAAATCATTTGGTATCCATGAAAGTATAACACTGCTAAGACTCGCCAAACCGCCGTATACAAGTGATGTTATAACAAGACCTGCGGCAATATTACCGAAATGACGGAACGTCATTGAAACAGGATTTGCGATTTCACTTATAAGGTTGAGCGGCGTTATAACCGGTACAGGTTCGGTAAACGACTTAAGCCAACCGAGAACACCGTGATTTTTGATGTTCGTCACCTGTATCATAAGGAACGTCACTATCGACCACGAAAGTATAACGCTTAAATCAGCCGTTATCGGTCTTAACCCCGTAAGCGACGATAAACTTCCGACTATTGAAAATATAAAAAGCGTTCCTATATACGGTGCAAACGACATATATTTTTCACCCATTGTATCCTTTACAAGATTGTAAAGCATTGTAATGAGTTTTTCTGCCACAAGTTGTTTCTTTGACGGATTTCTTACTCGCATACCGTGTGTCAGCCATACAGACACTATCACGAGCACCGCCATTATAATCCACATATTGACTATACTTTCGGTTACTTTAATTCCACCGAAAAGCGGTATCTCAAATAAAACCTTAGGTCCGTTCATCTTCTGACACTTCCCTTTCTTTTTTTCTCGTAAGATTTAGTATGAATATAGAAATCTGCGGGAATATAAGCGGAATTATAACGCATACATAGTTTAGATAATCAACCTTTGTTGCCCAAATTACCGCAAGTGCAATAAGTGCCAGCCTACCTATATAACCGACTCCCATAAGTCCGGACGCACCTTTTTGCTTTGACACACATCTTTCAAGGATAATTCCCATAAGTGCAAAGTTTAAAATTGCCACCGCACATCCGAGAAGTGTTCCGAATATTGCAGATAAACCAAAAAACTTTGTCGGCAAAGTAACAAGTACTTGCACCGCTCCGAGTATGATCACACCTATTGCAATATTTCTTATTTCGACAAGTAAAGTCTTTGACACATATTTCCCCTCTTTCTCTTTTTGATACTATATCTATTTTACCATAATACTTATTATTTTCAACCCTTAGTTTTCCGGCAAACGTATATTTTTAAACAATTTTATCGTTATTTGTCGTTTATTCTTTTATTTTCTCACTTATACACAAATTTATCCTTTTCTTTGTTGCACTTTGCACAAAGAACAATGAGTATATTTTCACTTTTTGTTTAATTGTCTTAATTAGAAAGTGTGTTGACTTTCTTCTTATTAATATTAATCATAAATATTGTGCCAATAATCGCCGAAATAATCTCTGCTATAGGGAATGTCAGCCATACAAGCCACGCATTATCCATAGATTGAATTGCCAAAAGAGAAAATCCCCAAGCAACCGGCAATACAAATAAAATCTGTCTGCATACCGAAATTATAAGTGATTCCATACCGCTTTGAAGTGCCTGAAAAATACCCTGATATGCAATATTAGCACCTGCAAATATAAAACTTACGGCTATAATACGCATTGCACTTACGCAAAGACTTTGCGTTGTTCCCGACAATCCGAAAACAGCCGAAAACGGCAAAGCAAAAATTTCAAGAAGTGCTATGCCTATTACCATTATTATAAATGTATATAACATTCCGTATTTTATACCGTCTTTAACTCTCTCTTTGTCACCTTTACCATGATTGAATGAAATTATAGGAGTTATTGCATCTCTCAGTCCAAATGCCGCAAACAATATAAACTGTTGTATTTTATAGAAAAGTCCGTATGCCGTAACCATTGCCTCATCTATTCTGACAAGTATTATGTTAAAACCGTATGTCATTGCCGACATAAGCGCCTGTGCTATAATTGCAGGAAATCCTATCGCATATATTTCTCCTATTATTTTTATTGACGGTTTCATATATTTTATGCCGTTTTTTATCGACTTATTCAATTTCAAATGAAAAACAAGCGCAACAATACAAGACGCTATTTGTCCGATAACCGTAGCATATGCCGCACCCTTTACGCCCATTTGCGGAAGTCCGAACAATCCGTAAATCATTATCGGATCAAGAATTATATTTATAACCGCACCCGTTATTTGCGCAATAGTCGAATACAGTGACAGTCCTGTTGCTTGAAGCATTTTTTCAAATATTGAAAAGAACACAATACCCATCGATATTACACTGCAGATACGCAAATAATCCGTTGCCATATCGTATATCTGTGAATTCGTTGTCTGTGTACCTATGTATACACCGACTCCGAAAATTCCGAATATAAGGCAAAGCACATATATGATTATCGCCAAAAACATCGCATTTCCACCTACTCTTGCCGCCTTTTTACTGTCACCCATACCAAGGCATCTCGATAAAAGTGCATTCGTTCCCACTCCCGTACCTATGCTTACCGCCACCATAAGCATTTGTATCGGAAATGCAAGTGTCAAAGCGTTTAATGCCATTTCTCCCGTACCTTGCATATTTGATACAAACGCACTGTCCACAATGTTATAAACCGCTTGCAGTACCATTGATATTATCATAGGTGCTCCAAGCGTCAGCATTAGTTTGTTTACAGGCATTGTTCCCATTTTGTAAATTGATTTTTCCATATCGTTATCCTCCTAAAATTATTGAGCAAAAAAATAAAGCGTAAATCCATAAATCTGGATTTACGCTTTTCGCCACTCGACTAATCGAATTATACCTCATATAAAGCTAAAAAGTCAAGATATTTTTTAAAATCCCAACGGAATTTTGAACAGAATAAATGCCATTAACAGCAATGTCCATGATACCATAAATATAACCGAATACGGAATCATCATTGATATTAAGTTACCTGCCGTAAATTCCGGTTTATACTTTCGCATATACATAAGCACCACTCCCGCATACGTCATAAGCGGGGTTATGATATTCGTTGACGAATCGGCAATTCTGTATGCCGCCGCAACAACATCGGGCGTCATTGAGCTGTTTACATGGTATAGCATCGGCACAAAAATCGGTCCGAGCAACATCCATTTTGAACTCAATCCGCCGACAAACAGATTAATAAATCCTGTTATCAATATAAAGCCGATTATAAGCAATATCGGCGAATTTGACGCACCGACCGTCTGCAAGCCCATTGCTCCGATATACGTTATATACGTTCCCAAGTTTGTATAAGTCAAAAGTGACAGAAAGTTATAGCTGAAGAACGTCAAAACAATCGCATATCCCATTGTACCGATTTGCTTGGACATAGCTCCGACCATATCGCTGAGTTTTCTGAACTTACCCACAGCATATCCGTAAAACATTCCCGGGACAAAGAATATGAATGTAATTATCAATATGATGTTATCAAGAAACGGTGTTACGGTTTTACCTGTTTCGTCAACGTATGACGAAAGCGGTCCGAATCCAAGCAATGCCACTGCTGCAAGTGCTGTCAAAAGTCCCGCACCCGACCACCAAAGTGCTCTTTTTTCTTTATCCGAAACAACAAATTCACTTACATTTATATCTGACGGAATTATATATTTCTGTTTTTCAAATTTAGGTTTTACAAACTTTATTGTAACAAATCCGCCTATTATTACAAGCATTACCGTTGACGCAAGCATAAAATAATAGTGCATTGTCACAGGATTTATCGCTTTTCCGAGATACGAAACGAACGGTATATTCTGACTGCTTGCAAAAGCCTCCGCATTTGTACCGATTATAACGTCAACAACCGTTGCCGGTATCAAATTTGCACTGAATCCTGCACTTACGCCTGCAAACGCCGCCGCCATACCTATAAGCGGATTTTTCCCTATACCGACATATAAAAGTCCGGCAAGCGGTATCAAAATCAAATATCCCGCATCTGTCGCAATATTACTCATTATTCCGAGAAATACAAGCACAAACGGCAGCAGCTTATCCGATATATTTGTACCCATACGTCTTATAAGTGCCGACAAAAGTCCCGATTCTTCCGCTATACCTATACCAAACATTACTATTAATATAGTACCTACTATACCTCCGGCATATCCGAGCCAATTATCAAGTATCGCATTTGAGAATATCCACCTTATATTTTCGGCAGTGAACATATTTTTAATCTCATAACTCACACTTGTACCGTCAGCCGAAGTCATAGAGAATGTATTTCCTCCGAATATCCCCGTTACAACAAGTACCAATATATAAAGCAATATAAAAATTATAACAGGGTCAGGTATTTTCTGTCCGAGTTTTTCAATTATTCCGATTTTATCTTTTTTACGCAAAACAAAAATCACTCCCTTCTGTATGATACTATACCATACGGGAGTGATTTAATTCAACGAACAATATATGCCAAAAGCTATTTTATAACTATTGTCTTGATGATTTGATTTTGAACAGGTACATCGTCCATACCCATATCAGTTAGTGAATGAGTTTTGGTTTCCGCGATTTTATCCACATATTCCATACCCGATGTTACCTTACCGAATGCCGCATACTGACCGTTAAGCGACGGACTGTCTTGGTGCATAATAAAGAACTGACTTGACGCACTGTCCATACTTATCGCCGTTCTTGCCATTGATATAACACCTCTTTCGTGAGGTATCAAATTAAAGTATCCGTTTTGGATAAATTCACCTGTTATTGTATCCGTTTCGTGCTGTGTCATATCGGTATCATAGCCGCCGCCCTGAATCATAAAGTCTTTTATAACTCTGTGGAACACAAGCCCGTCATAAAAATTTTCATTTGCAAGTTTAACAAAATTTGCAACCGTTTTCGGTGCAATATCCGGATAAAGTTCAAGTTCGATATTGCCTCCATCCTCAAGTTGAATTTCAGCTCTTACGATATTTCCCGTATCATCCGCATAATCTTTATATGCGTCATATTTTTGATTTAAAACCTTTTCGTATGTTTCAAATTTCTTTGCAAGTCCTTCTTCTACATTTTTCTTCGTGTAGTCGATTGTAACGGTTGATGTACCGCCGTCCCAATTAACCGTTGCGCCGAACATTTCCGATATTGCTCTTAGCGGTACCATTGTATAATCGTTCATTATAGTCGGCGGCACATCCATTACAGTTGTATCTTCAAGCGCAGTTGCCGAGGTTTTAAATGCGTGGTCTTTGTCAATCCAAGTAAAATACAGATTACTTCCGTCACAAAGTGTTATACCCTTTGTATCTGCGTCCCACGACACGTCACAGCCAAGTGCCTCCGAAACGGCTCTAAGAGGTACAAGTGTTCTTTCTTCAACAATTACAGGTGCCATTTCGGGATGAATTTCCTCACCGTTTACCTTTACCGTAATATCACTCGCCTGTACTGTCGGAACCAATGCCATTGTCACCGTCATTATTGACACCAACATTAAGCTTAACTTTCTCATTCTTATTTCTCCTTTTCTTACTCTTAAATTCTTCAATCATTTTTTGAGTTTCTTCGATTTCCTCTGTTGTTTTCATAAGCGGAATGAAACTTTTCGCAATCTTTCCTTTACCTCTGTGCTTTATGTAGAGTATTCCGATAATCGAAAATACAACCGCACCGATACAGTTTACCATAAGATCTTTCATTGTATCGATTATTCCGACATCAAGATACCCTCCCTCTATAACGTACTGTCCTCCGTTATAGTTCACAATCGTACTTGTTATGCCGTTTAAGCTGACTGTGCCGTTAAGTCCGTTCGGGTTAAGCGTTGCGGAATGTATTGCATTCACGATAAAATCTTTCTGCATATCCATTCCGAAAATTTGGTCCATACCAAATTCAAAGAACTCCCAAACCACTCCGACCGTCATAGAAAAACAAAATGCCACGAATGCTACAAAAAACGGTGACATATTAATATGAAATCTCGGGTCTTGATTTAAAATATCAATAAGTGCAAAGCCAATCGCCGCCATTATAAATCCGTTAATTGTATGGAGTACAGTGTCCCAATACGGAAAAATCGTATAAAAACTTTGTATCTCACCGAGTATTTCCGCCGCGAATATGAATAGTAAAATTACAACTTCAAGCATTGTCGGTAATTTTATGTTCAATTTTAAGTCTACAAATCTCGGAATGTTAAATAAAACCAAAGTTAGCAGACACAGAAATACATTATAGAAATTTCTGTTGAATATTTCCGCTACCATTGTTAAAACAACCAGAATTTGAAGAACAAGCAACAGTACAAACCTACCTTTTTTTCCGATCCTCTTCATAATATATTCTCCTTTAACGATAGTATAGATTATTATATCATAATCCGACATTTTTTTCAATCTTGAATTTACAATATAAGTGCAACAAGTAAAAAAATAATGACTCAAAGGGAAA
>OLQR01001693.1_pt1 | contig 12177 bp, 10 predicted proteins | sample 1671881 | NCBI WGS metagenome assembly OLQR01 (sample SAMEA3136623, study PRJEB25190) | human gut metagenome | biome: human gut; feature: human-associated habitat; material: faeces | place: Austria | collected 2013 | reverse complement strand
TGCCGCAGCCGCCGGAGCGGTGCTTAAGCCGTAAGGCGGGAATTGTGCGGTGTTGACTTAAATCAAAATTCCCTCACAGTGGTCAATTTCGTGCTGGATGATTTCCGCCGTCCAGCCGGTAAACGTTTTAAGCCGCGTCTGGAATTTTTCATTCTGCCACTGCACTTTGATGACTTTGTGGCGCTTGGTTTTCCGCGTGCCGGTAAGCGATAAGCAGCCTTCGTCCGTTTCATAGGCTCCGGACTGTTTGACGATGACCGGGTTGAACATGACCATGTATTCGCCGTCATTCTCAAAAGCGATGATGCGTTTGTTCACGCCGATCATGTTTGCCGCCATACCCACGCAGCCATCCTTGTGGGCAATCAGAGTTTCCATCAGGTCCTGCGCTACGCCAAGGTCCGCCGCCGTGGCGGGTGCGGCTTTCTGCGCAAGAAAAGTCTCGTCTTTGCAAATTTCACGAATCATTGGGGATACTCCTTAACTGTTTTTTCTACATTGTATCAGCCAAGGGGAAAATACACAAGAAAGAAAACGATAACAAAAAATATCTGTCCGCTCTACGATTATATCTGTGCGATAGAACTGGTGCCATCTGAAGAGGAAGCTTATGATTTGTGCCTTCAATGCCAAAGGCTTTTTAACGGATCCGGCGATGAAATCGGCCTTTGGGCTTATGGCAACACCGCACAATTCCCGCCTGACGGCTTAAGCACCGCTCCGACGGCTGCGGCACGGCATCTGCGTTGCCAAAATGCTCGATAAGACATCCAGTATTATCTGCGCTTTTGGCCTAGCAGCTGCCGCACCTCGCTCGCCGTATCGGCACTTAGAATTATGCGGTATTGCCTTAATAATAAAGCGGATGATAAAACGATCCAAAAACAACTCATATTAAAAAGATTTCTTATGGTTCATTAAACGGTGCGCTGGTTCCCGATCAGGATAAGGATAAATTTGAAACGTGCTTTGTTTTCAATTCGGAACAGATGGATTCCTTCGCCAGCGGAAAACAACGATCGCGCTCAAATATCATCCGGATGCTGGAACGATGGATGCACGAAAGGAAGCGAATCCGGATGTGTACAGGGATTTGGTGCACGACTTACAAAGAAAATAGGCAAGTGTGTACTAAAGTGTGTACTTGCAAAAGAAAAAGCCGTAGACTCTAACGAATCTACGGCTTTTATTTTGGTCGAGGTGACAGGACTCGAACCTGCGGCCTCGTGGTCCCAAACCACGCGCGCTACCAGCTGCGCAACACCTCGTGAACATTTCTATTATATCTGTTCACGCCGTGTGCGTCAAGTGCTAAATTTGGGAGATAACGAAGAAGAGGCGGCAGGTGCGCACAATATGCACCTCTGCGGTCTCAATAAGTGCAAGTGTTTTTTGCTGAAACAATGACCCGTTTACACATTCCCCTTGCCGATGCCCCATTTTTTGAAATACCGGCCCATGCTCTTCAACTGCATTTTGAACTTGCCTGCGTCCCGCATGGGGTCGCGGTGCCAGGCGTGGGTGGCGGTGAACTGCGGCAGCAGGTAGACAAGCCCTTGGCGCAGAGCACGCTGGGTCAGGTCGGCATCCTCCACATACATAAAGTATTCGGGGTCAAAACCGCCGATGGTTTTGAACACATCGGTGCGGATGGCGGCAAAGCTGCCGGTGCAAAACTCAATGGGGCGGGGGATCGTCAGGTCCTCATCCTGCATGGTGTAATGTTCGTCAGCTTTTTGCATCACACCGCCAAACCGCGGGGCCAGCTGGCGGGCCAGCAGCAGCCACGGGGTGGGCTTGCGGCGCGGCAGGTTCTGGATGCGCCCATCCGGAAAATAGAGCTGCGGCGTGGCCATCACAACGCCGGGGTGGTCCAGCAGCCATTGCGCCATCTGGGGCAGGATGTCATTGTGAATGATCACATCCGGGTTCAGGATAAAGTGTACATCGCTGGTCAGGCGGTCCATAATGCTGTTGTGGCCCTTGCCGAAACCGAGGTTCTTGGGCAGGCAGATTACCTGTACGCGTACATCGCCAAAATCTGTCTGTGCCAGGCGGGGGCCGCAGCCATCCGGGCTGGCGTTATCCACCACATACAGGGCAAAGTCATCGCCGGGGGTGTTGGCCAGCGCGCTGCGCACAGCGGCGCACACTTCATCATAATCACAGTATGCCACAATACAGGCACTGATCTTCGGCATACGTCCTCCTCAGGTGCGGGGCGGGTCCACCACGGCTTCCAGATCATCCAGGTCATAGGGGGTGTTCTGGTAGACATAGTAGTTCAGCCAGTTGGTATACAGCAGGTGCGCATGGGCACGCCAGCGGAAAATGGGGTCTTTGTTGGGGTCATCGTCCGGGTAATAGTTGACCGGCACATGAATTTCCTTGCCCGCCTTTACATCGCGGCGGTACTCGGCATCCAAAGTGTACTTGTCGTATTCCGGGTGGCCGATGACAAAAATCTGGCGGCCGGACTCGGTAGAAAGCAGCATGGGGCCGGCAACATCGCTTTCGGCCAGCATGCGCAGCTCCGGGGCGGCATCAATATCGGCGCGGTTCAGCCCGGCCCAGCGGCTGTGCGGGGCATAGAATATTTCGTCAAAGCCGCGCACCAGCGGATTGGAGGGCCGCACCACGCGGTGCTCGAACACGCCGAACATTTTTTCCGGCAGGTGTACCTTGCGCACGCCGAAGTGGTAATACAGCCCGGCCAGCGCACCCCAGCACAGATGAATGGTGGAATATACGTTTTCGCGGCTGTAATCCATGATCTCGCACAGCTCGTTCCAGTAGTCCACATCCTCATAGTCCAGGTCCTCAATGGGGGCACCGGTGATGATCATGCCGTCAAAGCGCTCATTGCGCACCGCATCAAAGGTTTTATAAAACGCCTTCATGTGCTCCTGCGGGGTGTGGGTGGTATCATGGGTCTTGGTCTGCAAAAAGGTCAGCTGCACCTGCAGGGGGCTGTTGGCCAAAAGGCGTGCCAGCTGGGTTTCCGTTACAATTTTGGTGGGCATCAGGTTCAAAATCAGGATGCGCAGGGGACGGATTTGCTGGGTCTGCGCACGCTGCTGGTGCATGACAAACACGTTCTCGCGCGAAAGTTCGCCATAGGCGGGCAGCTCTTTGGGAATGATCAAAGGCATAAACAGTAAACTCCTTAACGGTCAGATCTGGTCAAGTGCCTGGGCAATATCGTGGATCAGGTCGTTCTTATCTTCCAGACCGCAGCTCATGCGCACCAGGTCGGGCTGAACACCGGCGGCAATCAGTTGCTCGTCGTTCATCTGGCGGTGGGTGGAGCTGGCGGGGTGCAGGCAGCAGGTGCGGGCATCGGCCACATGGGTCTCAATGGCGGCAATCTTCAGGTGGCCCATAAAGGCAGCGGCGGCTTCGCGCCCGCCCTTTACGCCAAAGCTGACAACGCCGCAGGAACCATTGGGGAGGTACTTTTCGGCAACAGCATGGTACTTATCGCCCGGCAGGCCGCAGTAGTTCACATAGGCAATCTTCGGGTGGCTGGCCAAAAACTCTGCCACAGCCTGGCCGTTCTCGCAATGGCGGGCCATGCGCACATGCAGGCTTTCCAGGCCAAGGTTGAGCATGTAGGCGTTGATGGGGCTCTGCACGCAGCCAAAGTCACGCATCAGCTGTGCGGTTGCCTTGGTGATGAAAGCGCCCTCCTTGCCAAAGTGCTCGGCATAGGTGATACCGTGGTAGCTGTCATCAGGGGTGCACAAGCCGGGGAACTTATCGGCATGAGCCATCCAGTCGAACTTGCCGCCGTCCACAATGGCACCGCCCAGGGTTGCGCCGTGGCCGTCCATGTACTTGGTGGTGGAATGGGTCACGATATCGGCACCCCATTCAATGGGGCGGCAGTTGACGGGGGTGGCAAAGGTGTTATCCACAATCAGCGGCACACCGTGGGCGTGGGCTGCATTGGCAAACTTTTCAATATCCAGCACCGTCAGGGCAGGGTTGGCAATGGTTTCGCCAAAGACAGCCTTGGTGTTGGGCTGGAACGCGGCGTTCAGCTCTTCCTCGGTACAGTCAGGCGAGACAAAGGTAGCGGTAATGCCCATCTTTGCCATGGTGACGGAGATCAGGTTGAAGGTGCCGCCGTAAATGGAGCTGGAAGAAACGATGTGGTCGCCCGCGTTGCAGATGTTGAACAGGGCAAAGAAGTTGGCTGCCTGGCCGGAACCGGTCAGCATACCGGCGGTGCCGCCCTCCAGTTCGGTAATCTTGGCGGCGACGGTATCGCAGGTGGGGTTTTGCAGGCGGGAATAAAAATAACCGCTGGCCTGCAGGTCAAACAGCTTGCCCATATCGTCGGAGCTATCATATTTGAAAGTGGTGCTCTGCACAATGGGAATCTGGCGGGGTTCGCCGTTGCCGGGGGTATAGCCGCCCTGTACGCACAGGGTATTGATGCTGTATTTGCTGGACTGATCCATGATCTTACTTCCTTTCCGCAAAAGCGGTAATATTTAATCTTATTGTAAAGGTTTTGGTGGGTAAAATCAAGGGCGGCGGGGGATAGTTGCCATAAAACAGGAAAGGAACACAAAAATGCCGCCTGATTTGCGGCAGGCGGCGGGGACGTTTGGGAAAATGCATGGTGTGTGAGGGAGATTGTTTTTTTGAAAGCAAGCAATGCAACAAGGCCCATCCGGCGGGACGATGCAAGCATCGTCCCCTACAAATTGCTGGAGGTATTGCCTTAGCATCGGCTTTCTTGCAGAATAAAAGCGCAGAATTTGGAACAAAATACCCGGCTTAATCCAGCATCCCAACCTCGGTATAATTCGGGGTGCCGGTCAGGTAATCGGCATACGAGATCAGCCCAAAATAGCGGTGGGAGGATTGAATCGTGTAGGGTGCGCCGTCCGTTCCGGTTGTGGTGCGGGTGTATGGCTCCGCACGGCAGAGCACCAGCAGCCGATCTTGCAGCTGGGCCAGGATGGTGGTGCTGGTGTGGTCGTACCCGTTCCAGTTCAGCGGCGGCAGGGCGGGCTTTTCCGCTACGGTGCCGGCGGCAAGGTCAACCAGGTAGACGGGTGTTTTTGTTTCGGCGTTGTCGTCCGTCCAGTCGTTGGAATAGTACTCCACAACCAGCTGGCCGTTCAGGATGCGGGTAATTGTCACATCAAACGCACCGCGCCCCTCATATGGGTCAGGCGGCAGGGCATCGGTTACGGTGCGGGTCTGCCGGTCAGCCAGCCCGGTGGCGGTCAGCTCGCCGGTGGTGTAGTCATATTCATATAAAGTATCGTCCAGCACAGCGGTGCTTATATTAGTGGTGCGCCCGGCGGAAGCGTTGGTGATCGGGTATTCCCGCAGCAGTTCTGCCGCGCCGGTGTCGGCATCTACTAGATACAGGCAGGAAGTCTGTGGCTCGCTGCTGTCATAATAAGGAGATACCGAAACCACCAGCTGCCGCCCGGTGCAGCCGATGATGTTGGCGGATTGCCCGCTGGTATCCCCGGCATCAAACAGGGTGGTGATGCCGCCGGTGGACAGATCGAGGCGTTTGATGCGGTCATAGCTGTCCCCGCTGGGGCAGGTGGAAAACCAGAGGGAAGAACCGTCCGTGCAGCAATAGAAACTTGAAATGTAATTGCAGTGGTACAGTACCTGTTCCACGCCGTAATCCTGATTCAGCCGTACGATGGACATGCCGTCGGAATCATATCCATAGACAAAGGAAAGATAAGTGCCGTCCCCAACCGGGCAGGGCAGCGTGACGGGCACGCCGGTAAAAAAGCAGGCCGGGCAGCTTGGGCTGTCATGCGTGCAGCCGGTAATATGGCAGGCCGGGGCCTGGGTGCCGGTCTGGTAGTCCGCATAGAGCACCTGCTGGTAATCGCCCGAAGCGGCAGTCATGAAGGTATAATATCCGTTTTCATCCCCCTGGTACAGCGGGCGCAGGCTGGGCAGATCAGGTTTCGCTGCCGGTTCCGCGGCGGCGGGGGAGGGGGACGGCTCCGCCGCAGAACTGCCGGAAGAGCCCGGCACAGCGCTGCAGCCGGAAAAAGCAACACAAACGGCGGGCACAAGCAGCAGTGCAGCCAGGCGCACAGCGCACGGCATGGTCTGGTTGAACGTCTTTTTCATGGGGCAAACCTCCTTTATGGCGTAACATCCCCGCGGTAAGCGGCGGCATCCTGCGGGGAGAGCGATGCTGCCGACACCCGCAGCCCTTGCCCGCTGCGGGCCACGCAAAGGTAAAGCTGGGCACTGACGCTGTAGCGTACCGCGCAGGGCTCGTGCAGCTGCAGGGGCAGCGTTTCCCAATCGGTGATCGCATCCCCGCCTAAAAATGCAGCGTAAGCATCCGCTATTTCATCCAGCGCGGAATCCGCAAAGCTGCACTGCTCCACCGTAAACCCAACGGGCAGGCCGCTGGCTGTCAGGGTGAGGGTGACATGGTTCTCATCGGATGTAAAAACATATTCGCTCTGGCCGGTATCGTCAGTGTAGGTAGTACAACTGTCTGTTTGCTGCATGGCGGAAAGAAGCACATCCGCCATGCTGGCAGGCAGTACCCCGGCCGCCTGCAGTTGCTGCACCGCGGCAAGGGTGGGGGCAGTGCTGGCTGGAGTTGAATCAGGCTCCACCATGGTGCGGGATGTATTTTGCCAGGTCATACGCCAGCAGTAAAGCTCCCGTGCGGCAGCACAGCTGCGCCCGGCGGGGCTTAACGCTTCAGCATCCTGCTGCACCGCAATGCTGTGCCCGGCGGCACGGTCCAGCACGGCAAAAACCGGCAGCGGCAGAGCCAAAGCCGCTGCAGAAAGTGCAATAGCCACAGCAGCCAACCGCAGTGCAGGCGGAAAAAACATTTTCCTTTCCCTCATGGCTCCACCTCCGGTTGGCTGCCCGCTTTTTGCAGGCAGAAGCTGACCGTGGTTCCCTGGCTGGGCACACTTGCAAATTGCAGCGTTGTGCCGTGCAAGGCGGCAATTCTGGCGCACAGAGCAAGCCCCATGCCGCTGCCGCCCTGCTCCCGTGCACGGGATTTATCTACCATATAAAACGGCTCGGTAATGCGGGCCAGTTCCTGCGGCGGAATGCCGCAGCCGGTATCCTGTACGCGGATGGTCAGCCGGGTGGGTGTTTCGTCCAGCAGCACTTCCACTTTGCCATCCGCCGGGGTGGCTTTGCGGGCATTCTGAATCAGGTTGTACAGCATATCGCACAACAGTTCCGGCTGGGCCAGCACCACGGCGTCACTGCGGGGTAGGGTGGGCACTGGGCTGCCCTGGGGCAGGGCGCGGCGCAGGCTTTGCAGCACACGGCCCAGGGGTACGGCTTCCAGCTGCGGGGGCTGTTGTTCCAGCCCCATCAAAGCCAACAGGTTCCCGCTCAACGCTTCCAACCGCTTGCTTTCGTGGTAGATATAATCAGCGGCGGTGCGGCGGGTGGCGGGGCTCACCTCGCCGCTGCGCAGGATATCGGCAAAGCCGAGGATGCTCGTCATCGGGGTTTTCAGCTCGTGGGTAAACGCGGCCACAAAATCATCTTTCTGGCGGGCGTTCTGCTGCAAGGTCTGCACGGTGCCCTCCACCGCCTGGGCCATCTCGTCAAAGCTGCGGCTTAAACTGGCAATTTCGTCACTGCCATGGATGGCCGTGCGCTGGCTGTAGGCCCCGGCGGCAATCTGGCGGCTGGCCTGCTCCAGCTGCTCCAGCGGGCGGGTCATGCGGTGGCAGAGCAGCAGAACCAGGCCCCCGGCCAGCACCATAGCCAAAAGTTCTACGATCAGTGCGTTTCGGGTGCGGGCCTGCCGCGCCTGCCACACGGGGGCGGCATCCTGCGCAATGACCAAGGTGATGCAGCGTTCCGGCAGAACGACCGTTCCGGCGCACAGCAGGGTATGGTTGTTCGCCAGCACCATGCGCGGCTCGCCATCCTGGGCAAGCAGGGCTTCCACTTCGGATAAGGGAACCGCGGTGGGCAGGGCATAATACAGGGAGGTTCCATCCACACTGTAAGCGGCGCAGGCAAGGCTGTTCTGCTCGGTGATGGCCTGCAAATAGCTGCCCACCCGTGCAGCCAGGCTGCCGCTGCCGGGTGTGACCAAGGTTCGCTGCATGGCGCGGCTTTCCCGCTGCCAGTCTGCAGATAACGTTTCCTGCGCGGTGTGCAGCTCCTGCCGGAACTGCTGCCCGATCAGCACCGTGTTGCACAGCGAAAGCACAACTGCCAGCACCACCAACAGGGCAAGGGTCAACTTGTGGGCAAACTTCATGGCAAAACTCCTGCTTTATGGCAATACCGCATAATTCTAAGTGCCGATACGGCGAGCGAGGTGCGGCAGATGCTAAGCCAAAAGCGCAGATAATACTGGATGTCTTATCGAGCATTTTGGCAACGCAGATGCCGTGCCGCAGCTGCCGGAGCGGTGCTTAAGCCGCAAGGCGGGAATTGTGCGGTGTTGCCTTATATAAAAGGATAGGCAAAGCGGCGCTCATTCCCCGCGCTCCAGCACATAGCCCACACGGAATACGGTGCGGATCTCGTTCTTCCAGCCCAGTTTTTTGCGCAGCCGCTGGATGTGCAGATCAAGTGTGCGGCTGTCATACTCGGCATCCAGCCCCCACACGCGCTCATAGAGCACTTCGCGGTACAGCACAATGCCGCGGTTGCGCAGCAATACTTCCAGCAGGTCAAATTCCCGCGGGGTCAGGTGCAGCGGGGTGCCGCTGCGCGTTACCCGGCGGGCAGCCGGGTCCAGCACCACATCAAAAGCAGCAAGAGTACCTTGGGCTTTACCACAGCGGCGCAGCACCGCTTCCACCCGTGCCACAAGCTCGGTGGGCTCGAACGGCTTGGTAATGTAATCATCCGCGCCCAGGTGCAGCCCACGCACACGGTCCGCCACCGCGGTTTTGGCGGTCAAAAAAATCACCGGGGTCTGCACGCTGCGCAGGTAGTCCAGCAGCTCGTACCCATCGGGGCCGGGCAGCATAATGTCCAGCAGGGCCAGATCATAGGTGTTTGCTTCAATTTTATCGGCGGCCTCGGTGCCGGTGGCAGCTTCGTCACAGGTGTAGCCCGCGCGCTCCAGCGTCAGGCGGATCAGCGCACGGATGGGCGCTTCGTCATCCACAATCAAAATAGGTTTCATGGGCGGATCCTTTGTCGTTTTGGCTTTTTGTGCTTCTTCACTTTCTAATTCTACTGTATACTTGTATCCAAAATCTTGCAAGATGGAAAACGCCCGAAAAAGCAGGAAACTTTTTGACAGTTCATAAATCTTTTTCAATTTACCCTATTGACAACGGTTGGCTATGTGTTACAATATTAGCAGTCGAACAGATAGAGTGCTAATAAAGATAATGCTTCCGCATAACGCCCTTGAACCTGCAAGGATATCAAGCCGCCGGGCACGAAGCAGCACTTGAACCGGTTCGCTGCTAATAGATAGAAAACCATTATCGTTGCCGATAAAGGAGGTTTGCGATATGAATACCAACCAATTTACCCAAAAAACGATGGAAGCCCTGCAGGCTGCCCAGCGTTTGGCAATTGAATATTCCAACCAGGCGTTGGAACAGGAGCACATGCTGGTGGCCCTGACCCAGCAGCAGGACGGCCTGATCCCCCAGCTGCTGACCAAGATGAACGTTGACCCCGGTACCTTTGAAGCTGCCGCAGCGGAAAAAGTTTCCCAGCTGCCGCATGTGACGGGTTCCGGCCGTGACCCCGATAAAGTCTATATCTCCAATGAGCTGGACCAGGCTCTGACCGCAGCTGAAAAGCAGGCCCAGCAGATGAAGGATGAATATATCAGTGTGGAGCATGTCTTTATGGGCATGCTGCAGCGCCCCGGCCGCGTGGCTGGCGAGCTGTTCAAGCAGTTTGGCATCACACCGGAAAAGTTCATGCAGGTGTTGTCCGCCGTGCGCGGCAACCAGCGCGTGACCACTGATAACCCCGAATCCACCTATGACGCCCTGAAAAAATATGGCCAGGATCTGGTGGAAGCCGCCCGTGCCAACAAGCTGGACCCCGTCATTGGCCGTGATTCCGAGATCCGCAATGTTATCCGCATCCTGTCCCGTAAGCGCAAGAACAACCCTGTGCTGATCGGTGAAGCTGGCGTTGGTAAAACGGCTATCGCTGAGGGCCTTGCCCAGCGTATCGTGCGCGGCGATGTGCCCGAAAACCTGAAAGACCGCACCGTGTTCAGCCTGGATATGGGCGCTCTGGTCGCCGGTGCTAAGTACCGCGGCGAGTTTGAGGAACGTTTGAAGAGCGTTCTGAACGAAGTTAAAAAGAGCGAAGGCAAGATCATCCTGTTCATTGATGAGCTGCACACCATTGTGGGCGCCGGTAAAACCGACGGCGCAATGGATGCCGGCAACATCTTAAAGCCGATGCTGGCCCGCGGTGAGCTGCACTGCATTGGCGCCACCACCCTGGACGAGTACCGCCAGTATATCGAGAAAGACCCCGCTCTGGAACGCCGTTTCCAGCCCGTTATGGTGCAGGAGCCCACGGTGGAGGATACCATCTCCATCCTGCGTGGCCTGAAAGAGCGCTATGAGGTGTACCATGGCGTTAAAATTCAGGATGGCGCTTTGATTGCGGCAGCAACGCTGTCTAACCGTTATATTACCGACCGTTTCCTGCCGGATAAAGCCATCGACCTGGTGGATGAAGCCTGCGCAATGGTCAAGACCGAGCTGGACTCCATGCCCGCAGAGCTGGATGACCTGAACCATAAGATCACCCAGCTGCAGATCGAGCAGGCTTCTTTGCAGAAAGAAACCGATGAAATGTCCAAGCAGCGCCTTGCCGCCATCGAAAAAGAAATGGCCGAACTGCGCGATTCCTTCAATTCCAAGAAAGCTCAGTGGGAGAACGAGAAGAACGCCATCAATAAGGTGCAGAGCCTGCGCGCCGAGGTAGAAACCACCAAGGCCGAAATTGAAAAGGCGACCCGCAACGGCGATTACGCCAAGGCTGGTCAGCTGCAATACGGCAAACTGCCCGACCTGCAGCGCCAGCTGGAAGCCGAAGAAAAGATTGCTGCCGACAAGAAGGAGCAAAGCCTGCTGCGTGACCGCGTGACGGCCGAAGAGATCAGCTGCATTGTGGCCCGCTGGACCGGCATCCCTGTGGAGAAGCTGGTGGAGGGCGAGCGCGAAAAGCTGCTCCGCCTGCCCGAAGTGCTGCATCAGCGCGTGATCGGCCAGGACGAAGCCGTGCAGAAGGTTTCGGACGCTATCCTGCGCTCCCGCGCCGGCATTGCAAACCCGAACCGCCCCATTGGCAGCTTTTTGTTCCTTGGCCCCACGGGCGTTGGCAAGACCGAGCTGGCCAAAGCGCTGGCCCAGGCCCTGTTTGACGATGAAAAGAACATGGTTCGTATCGATATGACGGAATACATGGAGAAATTCAGTGTGTCTCGTCTGATCGGTGCGCCTCCGGGATATGTGGGCTATGAGGAGGGTGGTCAGCTGACCGAGGCTGTGCGCCGCCATCCCTACAGCGTTGTGCTGTTTGATGAGGTGGAAAAAGCCCACCCGGATGTGTTCAACATTCTGCTGCAAGTCCTTGACGATGGCCGTATTACCGACAGCCAGGGCCGTACCGTGGACTTTAAGAACACCATCATCATCCTGACCTCCAACCTTGGCTCTGACATCATTCTGGAAGACCTGGAAAAGAACCGTGCCAACGGCAAGAACGAACTGTCCGCCGAAGCGCGTGACAAGATCGACCTGCTGCTCAAGCGCCAGTTCCGCCCGGAGTTCCTGAACCGTCTGGACGATATTGTCTACTACAAGAGCCTGACCAAGGATGAGATTGGCGGCATTGTGGATCTGATGTTGGCTGACCTGCGCAACCGCCTGGCTGACAAGCAGCTGAAGCTGGTTGTGACCGATGCAGCCAAGAGCGTGATTGTGGATGACGGCTATGACCCCATCTATGGTGCCCGCCCGCTGAAGCGGTATATCCAGGCCAACGTGGAAACCATGATCGCAAAAGAGATCATCGGCGGCAGCCATGTGCCCGGCGATACCCTGACCGTGGACGCCGAAAACGGCAAACTGGTCCTGCGCTAAGCGCAAAGCGTTCAGCAATGCTGTACAAATAACCTAAGGCAACACCGCACAATTCCCGCCTTGCGGCTTAAGCACCGCTCCGGCGGCT
>OLQR01001691.1_pt1 | contig 12188 bp, 11 predicted proteins | sample 1671881 | NCBI WGS metagenome assembly OLQR01 (sample SAMEA3136623, study PRJEB25190) | human gut metagenome | biome: human gut; feature: human-associated habitat; material: faeces | place: Austria | collected 2013 | reverse complement strand
TTCATCCGGAAGATTTGAACTGGTAGAAGGTTCTCATATTACAGAAAATGTAAAAAACGGCCTTATCATTAGCAAAGAAAACGCTGAACGGAATGGGATAAAAATTGGTGATAAAGTTACCGGAATCAATGATCCGAATAATGGCGATCCAGAAGTTGATATGGAGATAGTAGGTTTTTTTGATATCGTTGCCGATAAAAATGATGAGGCGACCATGTATGATGCTTCTACACTATGGGATTATGCCGATTATGCTTTTTGCAGCTACAATGCAATGAAAGAAATGGCTGTTAATTATGAAGATGGGAGCAAACTCCAAGAGGCCCACTTTTTCGTAGAGGATGCAGCACAGTTGGATAACGTGATAGCCGAGGTACAGAACATATCCTCGATTAACTGGGATAACTTTATCATCACCGCCAATGACGAGGTATATCAAAATATTTCCAGCGCTCTTTCCGACACCGGCACCCTGATTACCACCCTCATTGTTGTTATTACTGCTGTGAGCATGGTATTGATTATCCTGATCCTCTCCATGTCCATCCGCAGCCGGAAACGGGAAACCGGGATTTTGCTGGCGGTGGGTATCGTCAAACCTGCGGTCATTCTCCAATATGTGCTGGAAACCCTGCTGATCGCGGTGGTGGCCTTCCCACTGGCGTACCTATCGAGCAAGCAGGTTGCCGGCGCCCTGGGTACGCTGTTCGGCAAGGCGGCGGAGAATGTCATCGTCACGCCGGAGCATTTCATGCTGGTGGCTATCGTGGGTGGCGTCCTGCTGGTGGTGGCGGTGCTGGTGTCCAGTATCTCGACCCTGCGGTTGAAGCCCAAGCAGATTTTGTCTCAGATGGAATAAGACCATCCACCCCCTAAAATAACGAAATGAGGTAATCACTATGAGTATCATGGAAATCAAGCAAGTGGGATATTCCTACGACAATAAAAAGAAAGTCTTAAAAGGCGTCAACGCCGAAATGGAACAGGGCAAACTCTACGCCATCCTGGGGCCTTCCGGCTGCGGCAAAACCACCCTGCTCTCCCTGATCGGCGGCCTGGACAGCCCTAACAGCGGCCAGATTTACTTCGATGGGCAGGATATTGCCAAGACGGGGCTTTCCGACCACCGGAAAAACCATGTGGCGTTTATCTTCCAAGCGTACAATTTAATCGACTACTTGACCCCCGCTGAGAATGTGTCGCTGACTTCAAAGCTGCCACCAATGCCCATTTTGGAGCGGCTGGGCCTGACAAAAGAGGAATCGAAGCGCAATGTGCTGAAGCTCTCCGGCGGCCAGCAACAGCGTGTGGCCATCGCCCGCGCCCTGGCAAGCGAGGCCCCGGTGATCCTGGCCGATGAGCCTACCGGCAATCTGGACGAGGACACCGCCCAGGACATCACGGATATTCTCAAAGAGAGCGCCCACCGAATGGGGAAATGCGTGGTGGTTGTCACCCACTCCAACGAACTGGCAAAACAGGCCGATGTGGTGTTCCGGCTGAGAAAGGGTGAATTGCAGGTGCTGGAGCGTGTTGATGACCTCTCGGCCCCGCACCAGTCCCGCAGGAACAACGCTTCTCGCAGTGAGAGGAGGGCAAGATGATGGACGAGTTTTCTGAGCCCTCCAAAAAGGGCAGCATTCTCGCTGTGGCCTGCTACGTTTTTGCTGTGGCGCTGCTGATCACGGCCTTTGTCTCCCTGGCGGCCTGCCATCAAAACATTTCCCGGCAGCTTGAGCAGGGTGTCCCTGTGCAGGGAAATGAACTGGCCATTGTGAATCTCTATCTTACAAGCTGTGTGCAGTATTTCGCCCTTGCTGGTGCCATGGTGTGCTGCGGTAAAGCAGCCCCTAAGGTGCTGGCGCTCAACAGCGAAGCGCCGGTACAGGTCACGCCTTATATGCTCAACGCTCCGGCAGAGGCCCCCGGCTCCACCTTTACGGAAGAGGCGGAGCCGGAGGAGGACGATGACGATTGGGAAGGCTGGGGATTTCGGGAACAAGACAAATAAACCAGGGAACCTCATGCAGCAGCATGAAGGGTAAACAGGATTTCGTTCATAAGCATGGGAGGTGATAGAATTAGACGAGTCATTATTCTGGAGCTGCAGGAAGAGGATGGGGAAGTTTTTGAGGACTTTCTTTCATTTTTGCAGGATCATCCCGAAATCGAGAACTGCAAACAGAACAAGGACTCCATCATATCTCTTCCAGGGCTTGAAATCTATCCACGGCAGCGCAGGGTTTTCCGCAACCAGCAGGAGATCCCGCTTACCAAAACGGAGTACGAAATACTTATTTACTTATTCCAGAACTCCAACCATGTCTTAACGCACAGCCAAATCTACGAAAGGATCTGGCGGGAACCGGACTATGGGGAGGCCCGTAAGCTGGTCAGCCATCACGTGCAGGCCATCCGGCGAAAGCTGAATTTGAAGCAGGACTCCGGTGTTTACCTGCGGTGCATCCGTGATGTGGGGTACAGCTTCGAGAGAAAGAAATGAGGGGCAGCAGCCTGAACCAGGCTGCTGCTTCCTTTTATCATTTAGCCCTGAAGAAGCTGAGAGCGTCGGTGCGCTGCCCGTTTTGCCACACCTCGAAGTGTAAGTGGTTTCCGGTAGAGTTCCCGGTGGTGCCTACATAGCCAATCACCTCGCCCTGCTTGACCTCCTGGCCTGCCAACACACAGATGGAGGAACAGTGGGCATACAGGGTTTCATAGGTGTCGTTGTGGCGCACTTTGATGTAGTACCCGTATCCGCCGCCCCAGGAGTCTATCCCGTTGGCGATGGTGACGGTGCCATCCGCAGCCGCAAGGATGGGGGTGCCGCCTGGAGCGCCGATGTCGGTGCCGCTGTGGTAGTCGATTTCCCCAGTGAAGGGATCCGCCCTGTAGCCGAACCAAGAGGTGATGGTGTAGCTCTGAGGCAGCGGCCATTGGAAGATGCCGCCCGTTCCTTCCCAGTTGGTATTGGGGTCTATGATTTGCCCGCCGCCGCTGACGTAACCGCCCAGCAGTTCAGCCCACAGGTTTTCATTTTCCGGCTCTGTCATCAGGGCCAGATATTCGTTCTGACGGTCATTGAAGCTGTATTGCTGGGCCATTTCCTCCGGTGTTTTGTGGGTGATGGTAATTTCCAGAATGGTTTCCGTCACCGTTTCCGTGCTGGTAACCTCGTTCCCATTCTCATCTGTGGAAGCCACCTCCACAGAACTGCTCTCCGTGCGGGTGGTGTAGCTGATGGCGTTCATCTCCCACATGATACTCCGCAGTTCATCCACCTGGGCATCATCCAGCGAGGCCACCTGGGAGCCATCCTCTGCGCCTGTCACTTTTGCGGAGAATACCGCAAGGACATCTTCCCAATTGACAGACAGCACCCCGTCGTTGGAGGTGATCTCCTGCCTGTCATGGGGGTTGGCAGCTTCAATCTCCTGAATGTGCGCCTGGTATTCTTCGTTAAGGTCAGCCACCGCCTGGGTCACGCTGGTCCCTGTCCCAGTGGACTCTGAACCGAAGAACAGGCCGAAGCAGGAGCCGACAATCAGAGCAATCAGGCATATCAGCAGGATAATCACCACAGCGACCCAGCCACCGGCAGCGATGGCGGCAATCAACCCCTTCACCGCCGCGATGGTCGCTTTTATAGCTGTGGCAGTCACCTTAACAGCGGCCTTGACCCCAGTGGCCGTAGCTTTCGCTGCGGCTCTGGCGGCATGGGCAACTGCTTTTGCCGCCTTTGCGGTGGCCTGGGCTGTTCTCTGCGCCACCTTAGCGGATCTCTGTGCGGTCTTGATGCTTTTGGCGCCCTGCTTAACCCCCTTCAGGGTTCTGTTGGCTGTTTTTACCGCTTTTGCCGGCTTCCCTTTGACACCCTTCACCACGGCGTTCTTGGTCTTGATTTTGGAGGCCGCACTCTTGGCGGCCTTTCCCGTTTGGGATGCGGCTTGGGAGGCGGGACCCTCGGCCCGCTTGCGTATGCGGGCTATCTCACGTTTCTCCCGCACTTTTTTGGCGGTGGTCTGCGCCAGCTTTTTGCCGCCCCGATAGGTCAAATCCGCCCCCTTCTTGGCAGTGCTCTCCATGCCGGACAGCATCTGATCCCCGGCAGTGTTGGCCGGGGCGTTGAAGGATTCCCCCTGCTGGCTGGCGAAGGGCGTTTCCTTTAACTCTGAGATGGATTTCTCCTTGGACTTCAGCCATAAATCCTTCATAGCGGTTTTCGGGGCTTTGGCTGCGCTCTCCAGCAGTTTTGGCTTGCCGCCCTCCGGCTTGGTCTTTATTTCTTTCAAAGGCATACCTCCTGCAAAAAAGAATACAGAGGGCCGAAGGAGGCCCCCTGGGAAATGGCAGATTCATGGATGTTACACCCCTCTCAGGGCTTCATCCGGCTTGGTGGTCATCAGCTGGTACAGGCGGGTGTTGCGGGGGAAGCTGTTCTCGAAGGGGACGATGTTCCCGGCGCAGCGGATGAGGCCGCATCCCGCCGACACATTGGTGATGTACCCCAGCTGGGTGTCGGAGATGTGCAGGAGGCCCGCCAACTCGTCACGGTCTGTGGCGGATTGATTCAGCAGGATGAGGAATTCGCTGTTCGCCAGCATGAGGCGGGCGGTATCGGAACGGAGCAGTTCCTCCACATTTTGCGTGAGCCCCGTCACAAGGCCGTTGTACTTGCGGATGCGCTTCCACAGCTTGTAGAAAAAGTCGGCGCTGTACTGATAGCGGAACAACAGATAGAACTCGTCCGCAAACACCCAGGTGGTCTTGCCCTTCTTCCAGTTCTGAATCACCCGGTTGAAGATGGCGTCCAGCGTGACCAGCATCCCGATGGGCATGAGCTGCTCCCCAAGTTCCCGGATATCGTAAGCGATGATTCTCGCCTTGGTATCCACATTGGTGAGCTGGGCAAAGGTGTTGAGGCTGCCGGTGATGAAGAGCTCGGAGGAAAGGGCAAGCCCCCTGGCCTCCGGCTCCGGCTGCTTCAGGAGGGAATGGTACAGATCCTTCAGGGTGGGCACCTCGCCCTGGTAGTTGTTGGCCATGTACTCCCGGTACACGTCGTAGGTGCAGCGGTCCAGGATGGATTTCTCCTTGGCGGAAACACCTCCGGCGCCCACCAGCTGTTCGAACAGGGAGAGGATGAACTCGGATTTCTCAATCAGCGGGTTGCGCTCATCCCCATAGGCTTTGTCCATGTCCAGCGCATTGATGTGGGTATCGGAAGAGGCCGACACCCGGATCACCTCGCCGCCCAACGCTTCCGTCAGGAAGCCAAATTCGGATTCGGGGTCCAGGATGAGGATATCGTCATCGGTGGACAGGGCAATGCTGACGATCTCCTCCTTGGCGGAGAAGGATTTGCCGGAGCCGCTGACACCCAAACGAAAGCTGTTCCCGTTGAGGAGTCTGCGGCGGTCCGCCACGATCATGTTCTTGGAAACAGCGTTTTGCCCGTAGTAGATGCCGCCGCCCTGGAGGATCTCCTGAGCGCGGAAGGGAATCAGCACCGCAGTGCTCTCGGTGGTCAGGGTGCGCAGGGCATGGATCTTCCGCAGGCCATAGGGCAGAACGGTGTCCAGGCCATCCTTCTGCTGCCAGCGCAGCGTGCTCATCTGGCACAGATGCTTTCTGGCCACGGTGAGGATGGTTTCGGTATCCGAGTCCAGCTGCTCCTTGGTGTCGGCCAGATGCACCAGCGTCACCAGGCCGAACATCATCCTTTGATCCCTGTTGGTGAGGTCGTCCAGCATCTCCTTGGTTTCCTTCCGCTGCTGCTCCATGTCGTAGGGCAGCACGGCGGAAAAATTGTTGGCGGCGTTCTGTTTCCGCTGCCAGTTGGCCGCATTGGTCTCCACACCCAGCAGCTTGTTCTGGATCTCCCTCACCGCCTCGTCGGTGGGAACCGGCAGGACGTCAATGGACAGCATGAGGCTGCGGTCCATGTCGCAGAGCTCGGCAATCATGGAGTCTTTGATGTAGGTGGCATAATCCTGCAGATAGAGCACCCGGCCCCATCTCTCATCGATGCGGAAGTGGTCCTTCTGAAATTCCATGGAGTCAGGGCAGAGCCAATCCTTGAAGCTGTGGCCCTTCTTCATGTGCTCTCGCAGGTCGAAGGCAAAGGCCGCAGGCTCCGAACCCTTGAAGAAATCCCGGAACAGCTGCAGCCTGGCGGCGGCGTCCAGTTCCCGCCCCACCGAGGATAGCTGAGACAAGTGATTGATGAGGTCCGTACCCACACGGGAGAAATAGGTGCGGGCTTCGTCGATATTCCGCTTGGCTACCGTGATGGTGATGTAGCGGTCCTGCACAACGCTGTTGTTGGTGCCGGTAACCTTGGAGAGCAGCATTTCATTGTACTCCCTGCGGAAATGGTCCAGGCCATCCTCCCGCATGGGGAGCAGCAGGGATTTCTCGAACTGCGCCTTGTCGATCCGCCGGTTGTGGATGGTGATTTTTGCGCTGGCCCCGGAATCCAGAGCGTTGAGGAGCTCTGAATAGTCCAGGAACATGGCGGTCTTATCGTCCTTGCTGGCAATGCTGTAATTGATGTCGGTAAAGGAGAAGGTCTTGGAGAACCGGCTCCCCACCTGAAAAATCCCATCCGGCCAGATGCGCTGGATGGGGATGGCGTCCTGTACGGACTTGGGGATTTTGAATTTCTCTTTTTCCAACTTCGTTGCTTTGGTAAGCGTTTTGATGATAGGCATCCGTCCTTTTCTAAGAGATTGTTGTGTTGAGAATTACCGTTCCTGCCCTTTACGGTGCGGCTTGTGGCTGGCCCGCATGGGCGGATCCAGCGGCAGCATATGAAGCCCGTTCTTTTCCGCCCACTTCGGCAACTCCTGAACAGCGTGGATGGAGCTTTGGCGCAGTTCATCGAACAGAACCGTCTGCTCCGTGTCCAAATAGCGGATGGTCCAGAAGCTGGAACGCCCGTTGGGAGACACGGCTTTCAGTTTTCCTCCATCCGGCATTCGGAACCGTTCATGGCCCTGCAAGTCCAGAATGGGGATGCCGTTTCGGGCCTCCCTCATGTAGCGATCCAGCGCCAGGAACGAAAAGGCGTTTACCCACAACCGGCAGTCTGTCGAGAGGAACGAGCAGACCATCCAGTAGGAGTACCTTCCGGTATTGATGCGAAACCCATGCCGTGTATCGGCATTGAGGTTGTCTTGCAGAAGGCTGTCCGGGTGAGCGGCACAATAAGCACGCAGTTCTGCGGGGCTTTTTAGGATCCCTTGGCGCAGGGCATCCATCATGTCGTTGAAATCGTCGGTGAATTCCGGGGTGTTGAGCCGGGGCGTGCGGTCATGCCAGGAGCTTTCAAACACCGGGGCGCTGGCATTGAGGTTGGCTGTCAGATAGCCGATGCAGCCGGTTTTTTCATTCAGCACACGGTTGCTATGCCCGCCCATGGCGGCGATTTCCTCCGGGAGGATGGAGTGGATGTTCATCTCCATGCCTTATTCCCCCTGTTCTTTCCCAGCTGGTGGCTGGGGCCTGCGGCTTTTGCGCTTGCGGGGAGGCTTTTCGCCCTCCGCAATGGCTTCCTCCATTGACTCGTAGTAGAGGCTGTCGGATTGGAACACCAGCTTCTTCGGGTACAGGAATTCCGACTTGAACCAGGCCCAGGCCAGCTTTTCCGCAGTCATGCCATGGTACTTGAAAAAGCCGCAGGCGGCAAAGGGCGCCGCCCCAAGGATGCACATCCAGCCCACTTCCTCGCTCCCCACAAAGGGGCGCAGGCCGAAGTAGATGCCCACCGCTACGCCCACCGCCAGAAGGGAGCAGAGAAACTGCCTGGTAGAGAGGCCGAAAAAGATGGACTCCTGGTAATCCCGTATTTCCTTTGGCACTTTTACTTCTATAATGCTTCACTCCTTCCGGCTCACAGGCCCAAGATTTCTTTCACGATGCGGTCACTCATCCGCACGGCGCCTACGAGGACAAGCAGATTGAAAATGAGTTCGCCCACATAACTCCACACGGCAGTCACCGCTGAGACGTTGGGATCTACCGCAGGCGGGGAGGCTGCCATGACGGAGAAAATGATGCAGGCTAATGCGATGATGGCCCCTTCCAAACACACCCCAGCGTAGGAGCGAAGGAAGTTTTTCCCCACATTGCTGGTGGGTTCCCCCGCAAAGCTGGAGAGTGGAACCGGGGCGATGGCGGTGTACATATAGAGTTTAAACATCCGGCTATACACCGTCAGAATCATGATGAACGACAAAACGGTGATGAACAGGCCGCCTAAGAGGGTCACCGCCCACAGGGGAATCGAGTCCCAAAACCCCACATCGTTGATCTTGTCGATGATTTCCTGGGGCAGGGTCGTGCCGGTGCTCCCCGACAGGCCCGATTGGGTGATGATGGTGGAAACCATACCCTGGACAATGCGGAACACCGCCAGCATCAGATCCAGGCCATAGGTCACCGCCGCCTTTGCCAGGGCGAAGCGAACAAACAGCTTGATAGCGTGTTCCGGACGCTTCAAATCGGCCACGCTGGAACAGGTCTTGACTACACCAACTGCAAAGAACAGCACCAGCAGCCCAAGGCCAATGGCTTTCAGTGCGTCGTTGATGTTGAGCATGACGCCCCAAATCCCACCGCCTTTGAAGGTAGCGGGGTCCTGTGTGAGCAAGGTCCAGATTTCGGCCAGCTTGTCGTTCCATGTTTCCAGCGCCGAATTCAGGTTATCTATGATCCAGTTTCCGGCTGGTCACCTCCTTCAGAAAAAATAGGCGGGAGCGCCCATGTGGACGCCCCCGCTGCCGGAACACAGAAACTCAGGCCGTGATGAGGTCGAGGATCTCCTTGGCAAAGGTCACGACCAGGCCGCCCGCAAGGGTGAGAAAACCCTGGGAACGCTGGGAGGGGTCATGGCTCTGGAAGGAGAGGCCCACCTGCACCACGCCCCAGCCCAGCAGAATCAGGCCGATGGCACGGATCAGGGAAAAGACGAAGGTGGAGAGATTGTTCACTACCGTCAGCGGATCGCTGGCGGCAAAGGCAGTGGTAGAAAGGCAGCCGACACACAGCACGGTGGCAACATAGGCGGAAAACCCGTAGCGGCCCTTTCTGCCAAGGGGCAGGGCGCCCTGGGGCTTGTCGTTCTTCTTGCTGTGATTTTTCTTGGAAATCCAATGATGCAGAATATTCTTCAGAAGCATTCCTCCAATTCATTGTGTAGTTTAAGGCTTCAAAAAGTCCTCCGGATCCAGCAGTTCGAAATCCTCGTACTGCTCTGGAGAATAGTCCAAATCGTTTGCGGCGTCTTTCGCCTGGGTGTAATCATAGGGCGGGGCGCCGCCATCTTCCGTGAGCTTGATGTTGGGGTGGCGCATCAGGTCGTACTTATCGTCCAGCATGGGGCGCTCCCCACGGACGAACAAAATCGCCTTGCGGTTGTCCAGCATCCGCACCTCATCGGGGGTGAGCAGTTCCCGACCCGTCTGTTGGTCGTTGACGCTGAAGCTGCCGCTTCGCCCACGGCTGTGGCCGTAGGTGTTGGTATCCAGCGTTTCCTTGCCCATGAGCTCGGAAACATACTTGTGGGTCTCCTTTTCATTGCCGCCCAAGTAGAGAAACTCGTCGCACAACCCCACCAGGGACTCCCACTGCTCCTTGAACAGTGCCTTGATCTGCGCCATGTTCTGAGCGATGTAGCTGCAGAATATGGCACGGCTTCTCATGGTGGACAGCCAAGGCAGGAAGTTGTCCGTAGGCAGGGCGATGTTAGGCGCTTCATCGATGAGGAGATGCACCGGCACCGGCAGGCGGCCCTTGTATTTCCGGTCTGCCACATAGTACAGTGTCTGGATGAGCTGCCCGTAGATCATGCCCACCAGGTAGTTGAGGCTTCGGTCAGAATCGGGGATGCAGCAGAACAGGGCCACCTTCTCTTCCCCCAATTCCTCCAGATGGAGGTCGTCGGTATAGGTGAGCCGGGCGATCTGCGGCAGGTTGAAGGCGGACAGCCGGACGCCAACACTAATTAAAATGGATTTTAAAGTTTTTCCGGCACCCATTTTGAACACATGGTATTGCTTCACGGCAATGCTCTCCGGGTCCCGCATCTCCAAACGGGCGAACAGGATGTCCAAGGGGGACTCGTATTCCTCATCTTCCTCCCGCACCTCGGCGGCGGCCAGCATCTCCATCACCATGGCGAAGTTCTGTTCTTCTTTTGGGGCTTCGTGCATGAGATAGAGCACCATGGCCTGGAGCAGCGCCGTTTCCGACTTGGTCCAGAACGGGTCGCTGCTCTGTGCTCCGGGCGGGGTGGTGCTCTGGATGAGGGTTTCGATAAGGCGAAGCACGTCTTTGTCATCCCGCACATAGGCCAAGGGGTTGTAGCAGAAGGAGGTGTCGGGGCTGAGAAGGTCGAACACCCGCACCTCATAGCCGTTGGCTTTCAGAGCCCCTCCGGTTTTCCGCAGGATCTCGGATTTCGGGTCGCAGATGACCATGGAGCAGTTCCCGCAGTTCAGGGCGTTGGGAATGGCATAGGAGCGGCTTTTTCCGGCGCCGCTGCCCCCAATCACCAGCACGTTGGTATTGCGCTTGTGCCGGTACGCATCCAGCCCCATCTGAAAGTGCTGGGTGAGGATGAGGTTTTCTTTCGGGTGCTTCTTATCCCGGTACCGCTTGGCGATCTGAAACACATCGCCCCATTGGGCGGAGCCGTGTTCCGCACCACGGCGGTGGTTCTTCCGGCTGGAGGCCACCGTCAGCGCCACGATCCCATACCCCATGGTAAAGAACAGCAGGCACCGGGCGGAATACTCCGTCCAGTGGATGGCAAAAGGATTGTTCATGGCCGCGGAGAGTTTCCCCAGCAGATCCACGAGATTCATCCCGGCGCTCCAGCTTCCGGCCACCAAAAGGGCAGCCCACCAAACGATGGGCAGCGGCAGCAGCCACACCCACCATGGATTCTTCCGTGCAGCTATACCGTCGAAGAAGCACCCACCCCTTCCTGCTTTTGAAGATGCTCTTTCAGCAGGCGGAAGAACTCACGGCTTGTGAGAGAGATGCCGGCTTGTTGGCACTGCTGTTCGAACTGAAAGCGCAGTTCCAGCTGCCGCACAGAGTAATCCGCCCGGAACTGCCGCCAGGTATGGTCGTCCATGGCTCGGAGCTTTTGCCACAGTTCTGGGAAAAGGGTGTAGAGCTTCCGCAGTCCACTGAGCGGCTGCAAGGGGCAGCACCAGCAGGACACACGCCGGAAAACATCATACAGGCCGCCCCAATCGAACCCTCTCTCCCGGCAGTAGCGCAGGCAGTCGGCTTCGGTCATGCCCCAATCCACCAAGGGATAGCAGTATTCCCGCACCCGATGGGCTTCGTCGGCGGCAATGCCTACATATTGGGCGATGTGGTATTCCTGCTTCAGCTCTTTCAAGTAAGCGCCAATGACCCGCTGCTTCAACCGTCCGGTGCACCAGCGTTGCTTGGGGCCGGGCCAGCTGAAACCACGGTATTTGGACAGGGCCGGGTTTTTGCGCTCCGGCGAATACTCATGGAAAAAGTATTCAAAGCTGTGGGGCGGTTTCAGCCGGGTGATGGCTCTGCCGGTGTACTGCTCCACCTTGTCCAGATGCTCGTACATCTGAGGAAACTCCAATCCGGTGTCGCAGAAAAGGATCACGTCCACCGGCATCTTTTCCTCCAGCATACGCAGCAGCAGAGCGGTGCTGTCTTTCCCGCCGGATAATGAAATTACGTGTTTTGTGCTTTTCTTATAGATCCCTTCTTTCCGCAAAAAACAAAAAAAGCCCCCGAAGCTCATGGGGAGAACCCACAGGCTTCGGGGGGAGTGAATGGATTTATCTGACCGGCGTATGCCGGTACTTGCTGTTTAACAGCTTGAGGAGAATGCGGTCAAACCCGACGCTGCTCCGTCCTGCCGACAGATAGGCGTTGCGCTTCCGGTTTAGGGCCTGTACCGCCCGCCCGAATTCCTCATCGCTCAGGTACAGCCTGCGGCGGGGAGCACGGACGGTTTTCGCAGCAAGGGAACGCATTTCCTCGGCCTGTTCAGGCTGCACATCACTCTGCGTATCGCAAAGGGCTTTGACCAGCATATCCTGTTCCAGCTGGCTCATCTTAAACATCCTTTGCTTTTCCATAGGTACCCCTGCCTTTCTGTTGTTTTTCATCATCACCATATCACA
>OLQR01001681.1_pt1 | contig 12213 bp, 9 predicted proteins | sample 1671881 | NCBI WGS metagenome assembly OLQR01 (sample SAMEA3136623, study PRJEB25190) | human gut metagenome | biome: human gut; feature: human-associated habitat; material: faeces | place: Austria | collected 2013 | reverse complement strand
CAAAACATAACGAAGTTGCTCCTGCACAGCACGAGCTGGCTCCTGTATTCGATACCACAAACGTAGCAGTTGACCACAACCAGCTTACAATGGAGATCATGAAAAAAGTAGCTGCCAAACACAACATGGTATGCCTGCTTCATGAGAAACCATTCGAAGGAATCAACGGAAGTGGTAAGCACAACAACTGGTCCATGAGCACAGACACAGGTGTCAACCTTCTTGATCCTGGCAAAACACCTGCAGAAAATACACAGTTCCTGGTATTCCTTGTAGCAGTCATCAAAGCAGTGGATGATTACGCAGATCTTCTCCGTATCTCTGTTGCAAGCGCAGGAAACGATCACCGTCTTGGTGCAAACGAAGCTCCGCCGGCAGTTGTATCTATCTTCCTTGGCGATGAGCTGACAGAAGTACTCAAAGCGATCGAAAACGACGAATTCTTCGTTGGACACGGTGCTGTTCAGATGGATATCGGAGCAAAAGTACTTCCGCACTTCGTAAAAGACAACACAGACAGAAACCGTACTTCACCGTTCGCATTCACAGGAAACAAATTCGAGTTCCGTATGCTTGGATCTTCTTCTTCCGTAGCAAACCCGAACATCATCCTCAACACTGCTGTTGCTGAAGTATTAAGCCAGTTCTATGAGGAACTCAAAGATGTTCCGGCTGACGGAATGGAATCCGCTGTTCATGAATTACTCAAAAAGACCATCAAAGAACACAAACGTATCATCTTCAACGGAAACGGTTATACAGATGAATGGATCGAAGAAGCAGAAAAACGCGGTCTCTACAACCTGGTATCTACTCCGGATGCACTGCCGCACTTCACCGATGAAAAGAATGAAAAACTTCTTACCAGCCATCACATCTTTACACATGCAGAGCTTCATTCCCGTTATGAGATCAAGCTTGAGAACTATGTAAAGACACTTCATATCGAAGCCGGCACTATGGTTGAGATCATCCAGAAAGATCTTCTTCCGGCAGTTACTACATATATGGAAAAACTGGCTCAGACTGCAGCACTTAAGAAATCAGTCGTTCCGGATATCTCCGTATCCGCAGAAGCTGCACTTCTTACCAGACTGACAGAACTTTCTGAGACCATGGTCAAAGATCTGGAAAGACTCAAAGAGGATACTGCAATGGCAGAATACGAAGTCGACAAAAATCTTCTCAAGAGTGCAAAACTCTATCAGAGTGTTGTACTTACCGATATGGAAAAAGTTCGTGTTTCCGCTGATGCAGCAGAAGCTCTGATCCCGGATTCTATCCTTCCATATCCGACATACGGCAAACTGTTATTCTCCATCTCTGACTGATTCAGAGGATAACAGACAATTTCATACCGGTAAAACCAGGGGATATCTCATGAAACATGAACTACTTCATAATTCATTATCGATTTCCTCATCCATTAATCACACGATACGGTATCCCCTGTTTTACATATACTTGATTCGTAAAGGCGCGAAAATGATGAAATTTCATTCTCGCGCCTTTTCTGAATATTGAAACCACACTAATCTTGTCAACTTTTTAGGGAAAGAGAGGTAACTTTATGTATTCATCAGTAAACACTATATGGGTGCTTTTTGGCGCCGCGCTTGTCTTCTTTATGCAGGCCGGATTTGCAATGGTAGAAACCGGCTTCACCAGAGCAAAAAACGCTGGTAACATCATCATGAAAAACCTTATGGACTTCTGTATCGGTACTCCTACTTTCTGGATCGTCGGATTCGGGATCATGTTTGGAGCAGGAAACGGATTCTTCGGAAAGATCGGCGGCATTGCCACAGAGGCAAATTATGGTTCCGCAATGCTTCCTGACGGCGTTCCGTTCTGGGCATTCCTGATCTTCCAGACAGTATTCTGTGCAACATCCGCTACTATCGTATCTGGTGCCATGGCAGAACGTACAAAATTTTCTTCCTATTGTATCTACAGCTTCCTGATCAGCCTGATCGTTTACCCGGTATCCGGACACTGGATCTGGGGCGGCGGATTTATCAGCCAGATGGGCTTCCATGATTTTGCAGGTTCCTGTGCAGTACATATGGTCGGTGGTGTTGCAGCATTTATCGGTGCCATCATCCTTGGACCTCGTATCGGCAAATACGGAAAAGACGGCAAGTCCAAAGCGATTCCTGGACATAACCTTACCATCGGTGCTTTAGGTGTATTCATCCTCTGGTTCTGCTGGTTCGGATTTAACGGTGCATCTACTGTAAGCATGGAAGGTGATGCAATCGTAACAGCAGGTAAGATTTTTGTAACTACCAACCTTGCAGCAGCTGTTGCTACAGTTACTGTTCTTATCATCACATGGGTAAGATACAAAAAACCAGATGTTTCTATGTCACTGAATGGATCTCTTGCAGGTCTTGTAGCTATCACAGCAGGTTGTGATACTGTTTCACCTACATCTGCTGCTATCATTGGTATCATCTCTGGTTTTGTAGTTGTATTCGGTATTGAATTTATTGACAAAGTACTTAAAGTCGATGACCCGGTTGGTGCTGTTGGTGTACATGGTTTAAATGGTGCATTCGGAACTCTCGCTGTTGGTCTTTTCTCAGATGGTACAGGCACAGAATGGAAAGGTCTTCTTGTTGGCGGTGGATTCCATGGCTTCGGTGTTCAGTTTATCGGTATGATCATTACAATCGCATGGGTTGCTGTAACTATGACCATCATCTTCCAGGCAATCAAACATACTGTTGGTCTCCGTGTAACTGCTGAAGAAGAAATCGAAGGTCTTGATTCCAAAGAACATGGTCTTACAAGCGCTTATGATGGATTTGTTGTACATGATACAATGACAGTTCCGACACCTATGGGTGTTGCCAAAAAATCTGTTTCTTCAAATACTTCCGCAAATGTTGCACCTGCTGAAGTTGTTGACACCATTCCTGACCTTCCAAGAGAAGGCGTACATAAACTGACAAAAGTTGTTATCATCACACGTCAGAGCAAACTTGAAGAATTCATGCATGCAATGAACGAAATCGGTGTTACCGGTATCACTATTACAAATGTTATGGGATGTGGTGTACAGAAAGGTGCCCGCTCCTACTACCGTGGTGTTGAAATGGATATGAACCTGCTGCCAAAGATTAAGATTGAGATTGTTGTCAGTCTGGTACCAGTCAAAACAGTTATTGACACTGCTAAAAAAGTTCTTCATACCGGCCAGTATGGTGACGGCAAGGTATTCGTATATGATATCGAAAATGTTGTTAAGATCCGTACCGGTGAAGAAGGATTCGAAGCACTTCAGGACACACAGCCTCTTGAATGATTTCTCGGTAAAAAATATATTGATCCCCCTTTTTAGCACTAAAAAACAGCTCTTCAACTGAAGGGCTGTCAGACTGTAGACAAACTTGGTGTTGGGTGTTATACCCAGCACCATTTTTCTTTTAAAACTTCTTTTCTTTTTATTTTTTTCGAAATCAACAAAAATCTGACTGTATTCCAGCCTCGTTTTTCCAAAATCTTTGTCAGTTTTTTCAGATTCATGCATGCGAAGGTAAGCCCGGCTTTCATTTCCATCCGCGCCTTTCCTACATACTGCGTATATCGAAATCCATGTTGTTCTTTTGCTGTACCGAATATCCTCTCTATGGTTTCTTTTCTTAACTGATAGATCTGTCTGTTTCCTATCGTGTGCCGAATGTCTTCTGCCACTTCCATATATTCTTCCCATACATGACGTGTGATCATTTTTACATGGTCCTTACTTTCTGTGCATTTTGAAAGATATTGGCATTCAGCACAATGTTCACCGCAGCTTTTATACTCTTTATATCCACTTCTGTTTGTTGTACTGTATGTCAATATATGTGCTCCCGGACATATATAACAATCATAGTATTCATCATATGCGAATTCGTGTTTTCCGAAAAAGCCTTCTTTGGTCTTGGGACGGGTATACGGAAAAAGTGGTTGAATTCCATCTTCCAACAGCTGATGGGCGATTGCCGGAGTTTTATATCCTGCATCTGCAACTACCATCTGCGGATTCAGTTTAGATATCTTATCGTATAATGCCTTAAAAGTACGACTGTCATGCTCATTACCAGGATGTACTGTATATCCAAGGATCCAGCCATGTTTATCACAGGCAGTTTCTACAGCATATGCAAAAACGTGTTTATGTTCACCCTTTCGAAACCATCCACTTTCCGGATCGCTGATGCTACATTTTTGTGTTTTCACATCTTCAGGAAGTTCTTCAGATATAGAATCCTTATCATTTCCGGTTCCACCGGATGCAGGTGGCTGGTTATCATCTTTTTTCTTCAATGGCTTTTTTCCATGTGCCAGACGATCTTTTTCAATCTCTTTATTTAATTCCTCTTCATACCAGAGAGCCTGTTCGTGTGCAACCCGCTTACGCATTTTTTTACTGTTTGCACAGGCTTTTACATGTGTTGCATCCACGAAGAACTGTTCTGTATTTACAAGCTTATATTTCATACAATCTTCCAAAATCTTTGAAAAGATCTGCTCAAAAAGGTCTGTATCTTTGAAACGGCGGGTATAATTCTTTCCAAATGTAGAAAAATGAGGTACTAGATCTAACATGTCTAGTCCGAGAAACCAGCGGTATGCAACGTTTACCTCGATTTCTTTCATGGTCTGACGCATGCTTTTTATCCCATAGAGATACTGAATGAATGGTATCTTTATCAGCATGACGGGATCCATACTGGGACGGCCGTTATCCGGACAGTATTTTTCTTCAACCAGATCATAAATAAAATTCCAATTGATTGCCCTATCAATTAATCGCAGCATATGGTTTTGAGGTACCATGTCATCCATGGAAAACATCATCATTTGTTCTCTTTTTTTATCTGCATTTTTCGTCATCATAAAAAACACCGCCCTTCTGATATTTATTATATCAGAAAAGCGGTTCCAACAATAGCAAAACCCTGCAAAAGCAGGGCTTTGTCTACAGTCTGAAGCCAGAAAATCCTTTACTGATTTTCTGGCTTCTGCTTTACCTTATTCCATATCTTTTTGTAATCCGTTCATCCAACAATATCTATCTGGCACGCTTTCATGGCCTTCAGTGCAGTCTCATGACTTTCTGGAGTCACTCCTGCACAACATGCAGCATCTACTTTGATTGGGACTTCTGGAAGTTTCTTTCCCTCCTGCGTATCTCGTGTAAAAAAAACTGTTCCTTTGAAATTTCTGATTTTCTCTTCTACTTTAGGAACAATTGCGACGGCTTCTTTCGTTCCAAGAGCTCCATCAATAAAATCATTCTGCATATATCTTGATTATTAAATACGAGCTACACCGGTTCTCTTTGCTGCCTCAGCAACCGCTTTGGCTACCGCTGGTCCTACTCGCTTATCGAATGCCTTCGGAATGATATATTCCGGAGAAAGTTCCTCATCTGTGATCAGATTTGCAAGTGCTTCAGACGCTGCCAACTTCATTTCGTCATTGATTTCTTTTGCTCTCACATCAAATGCACCACGGAAGATTCCCGGGAAAGCAAGTACGTTGTTGATCTGGTTCGGGAAATCACTTCTTCCTGTGGAAACAACTTTTGCTCCGCCTGCCTTTGCATCATCCGGGAAAATCTCCGGAATCGGGTTCGCACATGCAAAAACAACTGCATCTTTGTTCATGGTCTTAACCATCTCTGTTGTAACAGCACCCGGTGCAGAAACACCGATAAATACATCTGCGCCAACCAACATATCTGCAAGAGAACCGGATTTTTTAGCCAGGTTAGTAACTTTAGCCATTTCATCTTTGACCGGATTCATGCCTTCCGGGCGTCCCTCGTAGATTGCACCCTTTCTGTCGCAGAGAGTGATATCTTTGAATCCTGCTGTCAGAAGGAGACGTGCAATAGAGATTGCAGCAGCTCCTGCTCCGTTCATAATGATACGAACATCTTCTTTTTTCTTTCCTACAACCTTCAGTGCGTTGGTCAGACCGGCAAGAGTGATAATCGCTGTACCGTGCTGGTCATCATGGAAGATCGGAATATCACATTTTTCTTTCAGTTTTTTCTCAATCTCAAAGCATCTCGGAGCAGAAATATCTTCCAGATTTACTCCGCCAAAAGAACCGGAGATCAGATAAATTGTATTAACGATTTCATCCACATCATTGCTCTTGATACAAAGAGGGAATGCATCTACATCGCCAAACGCCTTGAAAAGTACACATTTTCCTTCCATTACCGGCATTCCGGCTTCCGGTCCGATGTTTCCAAGTCCAAGAACAGCAGAACCGTCGGTAACTACCAGACACATGTTCCATCTTCTTGTGAGTTCGTAGGATTTGTTTACATCCTTCTGGATTTCCAGACAAGGCTGTGCAACTCCAGGTGTATAAGCAAGTGACAAATCATCCTTATTTTCTACAGGTACTCTTGTTACAACTTCAATCTTACCTTTCCATTCTCCATGCAGTCTTAAAGATTCTTTTGCATAATCCATTTCTGTTGTCCTCCCTGGTATCTTAAATTTTGTGAAGCCGTATGATTCCGGCCGCCTTCTGTTGTTACTGTTCACTCCGTTCACAGCAACCATCTATTCTAATCTATTAATAATTTCCTGTAAAGAATTTACTGTCTTTTGGAAGCTCATATCCTTCAAAATATTTACCAAAGTCAAGTTTGAGATATCCACACAGATTTGCAAGTTCGACCATCGTATTGTCGTTTACCGGAATTCCATGTTCTCTTCTTTCTTTTTCTGCAAAGACTTCTTTTTCACCATGTGTATAAATACGGTCTTTGCCTTCTGCCTTCGGGCTTTCTCTCAGAGCTTCCAGATATTCTGAAAAATGTCTGCGGATTGCCTGAGGATCACCAAATGCAGCCGGATCGATTGCCATAAATCCATGACAGATTCCTGTTTTATCCGGGAATGTACAGCAGTGATCTGAAGTAACACCCATGGAAAGAATGGAACTGAACAGTTCACACAGCATACCATATCCATATCCCTTGTGACTTCCTGTAACTTCTTCATTTCCACCGAGAGGCATGATTCCGCCGCCCTTCTTTGCAACAATATTGGCAAGGACATCCGGTGCGTCTGTACTTGCATGTCCATCCTTGTCCAGTGCCCATCCATCAGGAAGTGGTTTCTCCATCTTGTTGTACATTTCGAGCTTTCCTCTTGTAACTACTGTGGTAGAGCAGTCAAAGAAAAACGGATACGGGTCTGCCGGCATAGCTACTGCGATCGGGTTTGATCCAAGCATGGCTTTTTTGCCAAATGTAGGAACCATAATAGCCTCTGAATTTGTACAGGCCATTCCCAGAAGTCCCTCATCGCACGCCATCTTTGCATAATATCCGGCGATACCGAAATGATTGGACTCACGGACAGTTACAATTCCAACTCCGGTTTTTTTGGCTTTTTCAATTGCTTTTTTCATTGCATAAACGGAAATAAGCTGTCCCATTCCATTATGACCATCAATCACTGCAGATATCGGTGTTTCAAATACAATTTCAGGCTTTGCCTGCGGATGGATCGTTCCCTTTTCGATTCCCTTATGATAACGCACCATTCTCTGCATGCCATGACTTTCTATTCCATAAAGGTCAGCCGTAAGAAGCACATCCTTGATCTGATTGCTTTCTTCCTCTGTAAAACCAAACGCCTTGAATACGTCTCCGCAAAAATGATTCAGTGTCTCATATGACCATTTCACATATCCCATTGTTTCGCCTCTCTTTCCGGTATTGCCGGTTTTATTTATTGGCATTACCAATTTGCATTTTGATTATACCACTGGTATTACCAAAATACAATAGAGGTCATATCAATTCATCCTGTAAAAATGACCAAAATTTCTCAGAATTTTTTTTGCATTTCTTCCATATAACGTTCAATCGTATCCATATGTTCGGACATACATCGTTCCGCCTGTTCTGTATCTCCGTTGATGATTGCATTAACAAGCCGATGATGCTGGTCATCAACCTCTCTGGCAGAATTATTCTTTTTCATAATGTAGTCTCTCGTCCCGGAAACAATACTCTCAGTAAGCTGATCCGCTGCCGCAAGGACACTGTAAACCATCGGGTTATCTGCGATCTTTGCAATCTTCTTATGAAGTTCGCGATCCAGTTCACCCCGTATCTTTTCATCTTCTGCGGCGTCCAGCCGTGCAAGAATCACCCATAATTCTGCTGCATCCAGCGGTGTGCACTTTCGCGCCGCAAGAATTGCCGCTTCTCTCTCCAGTGCCGCACGGAACTGCTGATTCTGGCGCAGATATCCATTATGCCACTTACGACATAATAAGTCACATATTGTATTACCCATAGCACACTTCATTTCGTTTTATAAAATTTGCAAACATATTCAATTCTATAATTATTATGCCTTTTACAGAATAATCTGGATCCATTGCCTTTCTTCTGGTTTACCCAAAACAAAGCTCCTTTATATGTAATAATATAGTCTTTATTCCAGAAGAAAACCTATCAAATATTTACTTTTATGAATATGGTTTCCTCCTAAAAGTTGACATCAACTTTTATCAAAAATTTTCCCATTTTCGCATCAGAGCCACCTAAAAACGCATTATAAAACACTCTTTTAAAAACTTTTATTTTACAAAGTATCAACTATTATCCGAAAAGGGCAACTTTTTCCCTGGAAAAACAATTCTGTTTCCCTAGAGGCGTGCAACTTTTACTCTCTTAAAAGTTGATGTGGTCGAGTAGATACATCCGTTACCGAATGTATCCCTCACAGAATTCCGGACGTGCGGCTTTTCCGCATCTGGCTCTTTACGAAACGCATTATTCAACAATTATCCGTAAATACTGACATATATTTTCGCCCTCGCTAAAGGATAGGCTGTATCAATCATTTCAAGAAACCCTGACCATGTATAGCTCTTTTTCTGACTTCTTCTATTAAGCCAGTAATGAAGACTTCTCATGACCTGGTATCTAAAAGCAGACAGACTCCGCCCATTATCAGTAATGCCGTAGTAATGATAATAACCAACAAGTATCTGATTCAGCTTAGATATAATGTCTTTCAGTTTATTCGCTCTCATTGACCGAATTTTCTGACGAACTTCTTTGCACTTTTTATTAAATTTTATTCTGCTGGTTTTCCTCTTCACTCTGAATTTCCCATTCTTATTACAAGAACAGTAATGCGTAAAGCCAAGGAATGTGAAAGTTTCTGGCTTGTGTCCATTTCTCTCACAGTTTTCTTTTGCAAACCGTCCAAACTGTATCAGTCTGCTTTTATCTTCCTGTAGGCTCAATCCAAAGTGTCTCATTCTACGTTTAAGTAGTTCATAGAACATTACGGCATCTTCTTTGTATTGAAAGCATACAACAAAATCATCCGCATATACTACCAGACCACTATATCCTTTAAGTTTAGGGACAATTATCTCTTTGTACCACCATACCAGTACATAATGCATATATATGCATGATATTATTGGTGAACAGACTGAGCCTTGTCCTGATCCTTCTTCCGTCACCTCATATCGAAAGTTTTCCATCACTCCCGATTTTAGTATTCTTTTCAGGAGTCTGGCAATATTAGGATCTTTGATCTTTGATTCTACGAACTTCATTATCCATTTATGGTCAAGATGATTGAAGAACGATTTGATATCTGCATCTAATATATAACTGCTCTTTTCCCTTCCAATCATATAGTTAAGTTTTCTCAAAGCCATGTGACATCCTCTGTTAGGACGAAATCCCATCATCTCATCATAAAAGCATGGTTCAAATACTGCTTCCAGTATTCGTTTCAGTGCTTCCTGCACCAGTTTGTCTTCATAACAATAGATGCTAAGAGGCCTTGTTTTCCCATTATCCTTCGGAATTTCTATTCTTCTTGCTGGTTTCGGCTTATATGCCTTCTTCCTCAGTCTGTCCACAAGGTTTTCTATATTTTTATCAAGGTTCTTATCATAGTCCTTCTTTGTTATCCCATCAATTCCAACTGCTTTATTTCCATCCATCTTATTATGACATTCTTTCAGCAGTGATGTTGAAATCAGGTGTCCTATGGATGTAAAGACCATATCTGGATTTTCTCTGGATAATTGTGATATTCTCTCCAATTTTGTTTCCATTATTGTCCCTATCTCTGAGTATAGATAATGTTTCCTTTTCGATATAGTTCCGCAGGCCTGAACTATGAGGAATAGTTCATTCTCGACTTCCCTCCAACACTTATCTTATTCATGCTTTCACTGGTACTATTCGGGCCTCCGACTACCTGTACGTCATCTGACATCCTTATTTATTTGTTTGCCATACCATATCTATACGCAGTATTTATGGAACGTACAGGTTCTCTCCAGTTGATGCAGCATCATTGTGTAACATGAATAGCTCTACGACACCGCAGCAGAGTACGAAATCTTGCCATAACGATAAACTTACCTATAGCCTTCTGCTATGTCAACAGCATCGGCCTGCTGGATTAGGGTCTTTCGATGCTCAATCACTATCCCTATTACCTATCTTCCTACGCTTAACCTTCCCGATTGCTCTGGCTGGCTCAAGGTCGTTACCGGCGGTGTGGCTAATACCTTACCGGATGGGATTTCCACCCATTAAATGCTTCACCCTTAGCTGGACGCACTGATATACTTCCACCACTTCAAAATCTATAAGATTTAAGTGGTGGGAGCATATCACTTAAGGAAATGTGTATACTGTCCATGCTTCTTTGTATTTTCACCATATTGAATTGCAAATTTAGGGCAGTGATGTAAGCAAGCTAAGCACATTACGCACTGCTCTTTGGTCCATTCAGGTTTGCGGTCTTTGAGCTTAATGGCGGAAACCGGGCAGTTTTTGGCGCACAAACCACACCCAACGCAGGTGTCTTCAACTGAAAAGTGCTTTGTTTTACGCATCGAATCATATTCGATATGATAGCCTATCTTTGCAATCGGATAAGGCAGCTTATTTTTCATAAAATCACCGACGACCAAATTTTTTATCTGTTCAATGATATAATCGATTTCAAGCTCTGCATAATTATTTATACGCTGAACTTTTTCTTTATTGCTCAAATCAAAAATCGGAGTCCAGGTGTCCGGCATTTTCACGCTGAATTTTGCGGACAATGGCAGACCTTTAGGAGCAAGAATATTATCTGCAAATCTCCCAGCTTGTCCCGGGGTTGTTCCATAGGTTGCAATAAAAAATATATAGTCCGGCTTATGGCTTAAATCTAGTCTTTGTAAAAATTCAATTACGATAACAGGCAATCCCCAAGAGTATGTAGGGCTTACTATACCAAGTGTTTTGCATTTCTCATCAAATGAGAAAATTTGTTTTTTATAGCAATCTGTAATAGAAACGGCAATGTCACCGGTTTCGGCTGCAATCCTTCTGGCAACATATTCGCTGTTTCCGGTTGCTGAAAAATATGAAATCATAATCCATCTCCTTATCCAAGGCCTGCAAATTTAACAAGAAATGTATGTGGAATAAGTTTTGCAAGCAATTGGCAACATTTATAAAATGCTCCGGTAGTGTAAACGGCTCTGCCTTTCCTTGCTGCTTTTAATGATCTCAAAGCAGCAGTCTTTGGGTCGATTGATTGCTCAAGATTAAAAAGGGCGATTTATCAGAAAACCAGCCGCATCTGGTGCCACACAACATTTCCATGGGTGGATTTGTCAGATATACCTTCGTCGGAAAAGCCAAATTTTGTATAATACGGGATAAGCTTTTCTTTGCAGGTCAGGACAAGTCCTTTACGGCCCTGCTGCTTTGCATCGTCGATCGCGCGGCGTATCAGTTTGCCGGCGTATCCATGTCTGCGATAATCCGGTAATGTATTAACACCAAAAATCATCTGCCACGCACCATCTTCGTTGTGCATGGCAGCCTTCTCATACATTTCATCCGTCAGGTCCGGCTCATCTGTTACAAAACCGTCTACAAATGCGATCAGCTTTCTATCTTCATACATTAGCCAGAAGTAATTTCCGTAATATTTCACTCTTTCGATGAATTCCTCTTCTGTTGCTGCTTCCGCAGGCGGGAAACATTCTGCCTCAACTGCGGCAATCGCTGTAATATCTTCTGTTGTTGCGTATTTTATTTCCATACTATATTCCTCTCTTGTCTCTTTGAATTCCATCTCAGTTCATCCAGTATAACACGAAAATAACGATATTGCATGTGTGATCTGATCCATGCAA
>OLQR01001680.1_pt1 | contig 12237 bp, 10 predicted proteins | sample 1671881 | NCBI WGS metagenome assembly OLQR01 (sample SAMEA3136623, study PRJEB25190) | human gut metagenome | biome: human gut; feature: human-associated habitat; material: faeces | place: Austria | collected 2013 | reverse complement strand
TTTACTGAAATATCTCTTCTTCCAGCAAAGTCTGTTTCTGTCTGATTGCTTACCTGTGAATCTGCCGGCACATATATTTTCCGTCCTCAGCAACAACCCCGTCACTGTCTGTCTCTGCACGCGGGCTTTCATCTTCCACCATAATCCAGCCAAGGTATCCTGTCTCTGCCAGATATTTGATAATTGCAGGATAGTCAATCTTTCCTTCTCCCATAACAGCCCATTCATTCTGAGCAATACGGTCTTTAAAATGTACGTGGCGGATCAGATCTCTGTGTGCTTTCATCTGTTCAATTGCACTCATACCACCATTCTCAATATGTCCTACGTCCGGAGCCCAGCCAATAGCAGTCGGCTGAATCAACTCAAACATGGCTTCATAGTCTTCTTCTGTACGAAACAACGAATTCTTTGCACTGTTCGGATGGAAACAACATACGATTCCTGCCTCTGCTGCCTTAGCCGCTACAGATGCCATGCAGCTGATCAGACATTTTCTTCTTTCTGCCAATGCTTCACCTTCGCCTCTAGGTACATTTCCTGCATGATGACTCAGCATAATCTTGGCATTTGGAAAATGTTTCACGAATTCAATTGCTTCACGGCTTAACGCTGCTTCTTCCACAGTCTCCTCCATGCCATTCCAATCCTGATGAAGAACAAGTGCCGCAAATTCTATGTTATATTTCTCAAGCTGTTTTTTCACACCTTCCGGGTCATGGAACCATGTTCCAAGCATGTCAATTTCGCACTCAATGCTCTGAAATCCTGCCTCTGCTGCCACTTTAAGCATTCTCGGCAACTGACCAAAATGCTTTCCCATCTTCCATGGATAGGACTGACAGCCAAATTTTAAATTGTACACTTCTTCCGACCTCCTTTATAATTTTCTATAAATATCCGCATCAAGCTTATTGTATAAAATACTGAAAAATGCATAAATATTCTTATTTATTGCAAAATTGTCTGGATTTTTTTACAAAAAAGGCTCTCAACACATAATCTCGCATAATTATGTCGTAGAGAGCCTGTTTTATTGTCGCGATGCAGCTAATGCATTACGTAAGATACTATACTAAAGCTTTGATAGCAGCAATCTGATCTTCCTTCAGATCTAAAATATCGCTGTTGTCCATGGATGTGTTGGAGTCCTCAATCAGGATCATCTTTGTATCCTTGCATGTTACTGTGTTATGCCACAGTGTAGCTGGGATATTGTAAACCTTGTTTGGCTCCATCTTAACTGCCTTGATATCAAGACCGCCTTCTACTTCATTTGCATAGATCAGTGTGCAAGATCCGGCAACAAGTACGAAAAGCTCATCAGTCTTGTTGTGACGCTCCAGATTGTTGATTCCTGTGATGTCGTTAGCTGGTTTCCAGTTTTTGATACCAACTGTCCATTTCTCGTTCTCGAATACTCTCTGCATTCCTTCCCCGTCAAATGAATAATTTAAAATTTCCATGATTCTTATCTCCCTTTTATATAATAAAATGAATTTGATCAGATTCTTATGCTAATGTTGCTTTGCATTTTTCAACAATGTTCTCAGCTGTAAGTCCATAAGCTGCAAACAGTTCAGCTGGTTTACCGGATTTTCCGAATTTATCCTGGATACCAACTCTTTCGAATTTAGCTCCGGCATGTCCTGCAAGGACTTCTGCTACAGCAGATCCAAGTCCACCGATTACAGAATGCTCCTCAGCTGTTACGATACCTTTGCACTTCTCGTTCATAGCAAGGATTGTCTCAGCATCGATAGGTTTTACTGTGTGCATATTAACAACTGCTGCAGAAATTCCTTCTGCTTCAAGCATCTCAGCTGCTTTTAATGCGATTGGTACCATAAGTCCCATTGTGATGATGCAAACATCGTTACCATCTTTTAAGATGTTAGCTTTTCCCGGGATAAATGGTGTATCCTCTGTTGTGATATCCTCACAAACAGGTCTTGCAACACGGATGTAAACTGGTCCGTCTATCTCTGCTGCTGCAAATACAGCTTTCTCCATCTCTGTAGGATCACATGGTACAAAGATTGTCATGTTCGGCATCTCTCTCATAAGAGCAACATCCTCGATAGACTGATGACTTCCTCCATCCTCTCCTACTGAAAGTCCGGAATGAGATAATCCAAATTTAACATTTGTGTTTGTGTATGCAATAGAGTTACGAATGATCTCATAAGCTCTTCCTGTTCCGAAAAGAGCAAATGTGCTTGCAAATGGAATGTATCCTGTATGAGCAAATCCAGCTGCCATACCCATCATATTACACTCTGCAATTCCTGCGTTAAAGAAACGATCTGGAAATGCCTCAGCAAATGTAGCTGACATTGTTGCATGTGCAAGGTCTGCATCTAATGCAACGATCTTATCGTTCTTCTGTCCTAATTTAACTAATGCTTCTCCGTAAGCAACTCTTAATGATTTTCCCATCTTCTTACGCCTCCAATTCTTTCATAGCTGTCTCGAACTCTTCTGGTTTCAACGGTCTTCCGTGCCATCCTACCTGATTCTCCATGAAGGATACACCTTTACCTTTGATTGTGTGGCAGCAAATGAATTTTGGCTTACCAGATACTGGAGCCTCAATTGCTTTGTCAATTTCTTCGATGTTATGTCCATCTACTTCAAAGCATTCGAAACCGAAGGCTTTAAACTTCTCAACGATGTTTCCAAGTCCCATAACCTGATCGTTAGTTCCATCAATCTGAAGTCCGTTATAGTCAAGTAAAACGCAAAGGTTATCAAGTTTGTAATGAGCTGCTGCCATAGCTGCCTCCCATACAATACCTTCCTGACATTCGCCATCACCAACTACTGCATATACTTTGTAGTCGGCTTTTGCATGCTTAGCTGCAAGAGCAAGTCCTGTTGCCAGAGACATTCCCTGTCCAAGAGATCCTGTGTTCATATCAACACCTGGAGTCTTGTTACAGTCCGGATGTCCCTGAAGATGGCTGTCAATCTGACGAAGGTGTGCCAGATCCTCTTTCGGGAAATATCCCAGATCTGCCAGGATTGCATATAATGTAGGGCAAGCATGTCCCTTACTTAATACGAGACGGTCTCTGTCTGCTTTTTTAGGATCCTTAGGATCAAGATTCTTCATTTCATCATAGTAGAGAGCCATAAGAATCTCAACACATGATAATGATCCGCCCGGATGACCTGACTGGCAGGCAAATAAACTCTTCAATATCTCTTGGCGCAATTCCTTTGCTTTTTTCTCGTAATTCATTTTTCTTCCTCCTTATATTAACCTTTAACAGCTCCTGCTGTTAATCCCTCAACTAATCTCTTCTGTGCAAAGAAGAACATGATACATACTGGAATGATTGTAATAATTCCACCTGCTGTTAACAGACCCCAGTCAACTCCAAGCTGACCGATCAGGCTCTTCAGTGCTACAGGTATTGTTCTTGTCGCATTGTTCGTAAACATTACCGCAAATGTATACTCGTTCCATGATGTCATGAAGATATATACACCGGTGGCAACAAGGCAAGGACCTAATATAGGTAAAATGATCTTGAAAAATGCCATCCTTCTATTACATCCATCAACCAATGCTGCTTCTTCAAGTGGCAAGTCGTTAAAAAATCCATTCAGCAACCATACAGAAAATGGAAGTGTGAACGTTGTATATGCGAGTACAAGAGCCCATGGAGTATAAAGTAACCCCAGATTTCTCATTATAGAGTATAATGGGATTAAAAGCAATACCGTAGGGAACATATTATTGCTTAAAAACAATGCCATCATCGCTCTACGTCCTGCAAATCTGTATCTTGAAAACGCATATGATGCTAATGTTGATGCTGTCAGAGAAACAACTGTTGTTACTGCCGCAACAATAAAGCTATTCTTCATGGCAGCCAGGAAATTTACTGTTGTAGTAAACAGTTTCGTGTAGTTCTCCCATTGAACTTGTCTTGGCCAGTATGTAACTGCTCCGTATAACTCTGTGTCCGGTTTTATAGATGTAATAAATGTCCAATAAAACGGGAACAGGATGAAAAGTAATATTACGATCAGTGGAAGATATAATGTTAAAAATCTCTTTAAGAATGATTCCCTCTTCATACTACTTATCCTCCTCTCTAAATGTAAAGATCAAATACGGAACTGCAACCAGGCAAAGTACAAGTGCAAGCAAGATTGCCATTGCTGATGAGTATCCTAAGTTCAATGCCTGAGCTTTATTAAACACATATACACTCAGCGTCTGTGTTGCATAAGCCGGTCCACCTTCCGTCATGTTGAAGATAACATCGACTGAGTTTGCAACCCAGATAATTCTCAGAAGTCCTGTAATAAAGATTGTATTCTTAATACTTGGAATTGTAATCTTAAATAACTTCTGGAATTCTGTCGCGCCATCCATGTCGGCTGCTTCATAAAGTTCTCCTGGAATTCCCTGCAGTCCTGCAAGAATCATCAGTGCAAAGAATGGAATTCCCTGCCAGATAATCGTTACTACAACTGCCGGAAATGCTGTATTCGCCTGTGCTAAAAATGGTATGCTCTTATTAATTATGTGTAATTTCTGAAGAATGTCATTGAGTACACCATAGTTACCGTCATACATCCATCTCCACATAAGACCGATCAAAATACCAGGTGTGACCCATGGAATCAGGCTGACTGCACGGACAACACCGCGGCCTCTGAACTTCTTGTTAAGAAGCAACGCCAGTATAAAACCAAATACAAACTGAAATCCAACGCCAAATACCACCCAGAGAATCGTCTTCCAAAGTGCTTTCCAGAACAGCTCATCTTTAAATGCCGCGATGTAATTTGCAAGTCCAACAAACGCAATGTCATTAGGTCTTCTCAAATCATAACTCTGGAAACTCATTCCAATCGCATTAACAACCGGAATGAATACTACGCACAAAATGATAATCAGAGCAGGTGCTACCAATAAATATGGATAGATACTTTTCTTTTTTACCATCGTGTTCTTTCCCTTTCAATCATACTGCCCTGCCAGTTGCCTGACAAGGCAGTTTCATAAATCAATTATTATCTAGTTGTTACAAAATCTAGTTCTACTCGTTAAGAGCTTTGTCCAGCTTATCCATACACTCTTTAGCTGTAATCTCGCCTGTCAGAGCCTGAGAAATTGTTGCCGGCCAATTACTGATCCACTCAGTTGTTGTATCTTTTACCGGAACTGTACCCGCGATATCGACACCTTCCATAGATACTTTCATGAATTTGTCATTCTGGAAGTAATCTTCCTGCTGAACAGTCTGGCTTACTGGAACCTGTCCTGTTCCTTCACACCACATTTCCTGTCCTTCTTCTGTTGCAAGATATTTCATCCACTCAAATGCTGCTGCTTTGTTCTCGCAAGAATCGAACATTACAGTCTCTGTATCTCCCATGGATGTCCACTGTCCTTTTCCTTTTGGAATGATGAATGCATCAACATCATCACCAAGTTCTTCTACCATACCTTTAGAAGATCCAATATGATGTATGAACATAGCTGTCTTTCCAGACTTGAAGTTAGCAACTGTCTCGTTGAATCCATCGTTCGTAGCTGACTCCGGAACATATCCGTTCTTATACAGATCGATGAAGTCCTGCATACCCTGTACAGATGCATCAGATGTCAGATCATCAAAGCTTCCACCTTCACCATAGATGAAACTTCCCCATGGCTCCTGTCCACCGGAAGCACCACGCATACCAAATCCGTATACGTCTGTCTTTCCATCACCATTTGTATCCATTGTACATTTCTTAATGTCTTCAAGGAACTCATCGTATGTCTTAGGTGTCTCTGTGATACCAGCCTCTTTGAAGATTGATGGTCTGTAGTATACATAGAGTACCTGAATGTTCCATGGCATCAGATAGAGTGAATCGTCAGATCCGCCTGCCTTTTTCATTACGTCGTAGATGTTGTCAGAAATGTCATCTTTCTTATCCCATGCATCAACATAAGGTGTTAAGTCTGCAAGCAGGTTATTGTTTGTGAACATCGGTGTTGCGGAAAGCTTAAAGGTTGCTACATCCGGTGCTCCACCACCCATAGCTGCGTTGAACAGTGTGTTGGAATATCCTCCACCATCCCAAGGAACTTCTTCACCTTCAACAGTGATTCCGTACTTATTCTCCTCGTTGAACTTCTTGATGATGTCCTGCATCAGGGAAGAATAATCTGTGTTATCTGCCCAATACTGGAACTTGATTGTGCACTCTTTGATATCATCGGTTGACTGAGCTTCTTCTTTTTTGTCTGAGCTTCCGCTATTGGATTTAGATCCGCAAGCTGTCATTCCGAGTACCATAGCTGCTGTCAGTAATACTGCTAATAACCTCTTTTTCATTGCTTGTCCTCACTTTCTATATTTTGTTGTAACTAGGATCTCTGACTGATAACCTGTGCTTTCCTGATTCCCCGTTTCAGCCATCTTCCTAACGCAACGAAGAACTTTTCGAACTGAAATGCTTTACGAATTGTAAACGCTTACATTTTAAATTTAAAAAAAATCGTAAGGCATTTACCGTCCTTGTAAGCTCTTACATTTGATAGTTTAATTATATCCTTTTGACACTTTCTCGTCAATAAAAGAATGTACCAAAATAGGGAAAGCTCTTTTGTTACATTTCACTAAGAGTGCATTGTATACTCCTACACTTCCTCACGAGTTTCACAAAAAGCACGCATAGAACTGACCACCATTCGATAGATAAAATCTGCTGCGAACTCTGGTGTACAAGACTTTTTATCGGCAAGCCAGGTCTTTACAAATCCAAGACAGCCATTCAGACAATATGCATAAAAGTAATCCATCTGATCACTTTTTTCCGGAAACATCTGCTCTAACACTTCCCTGCTGTTTCTTGCCAGAATAACTTCCACTTTCTGAATAAATCGCATATCTCCGTAAGGTCCGACCAAAGCAGAAACAATCTCTCGATTATTGTCTAACACTTGAAATATGTCCTGAAGAAAATAAAATCCATTGTCCTCTCGCTTTTCAATTGGATGCTCTCTGATCGCACGTTCCATCTCCTCTGACAGATCATTCTCAATCTCATACAACAGCCCTGATATATCTGGATAATGCAAATAAAAAGTAGATCTGTTAATATCTACCTGATCTACCAATTCTTTTACTGTAATCTCACCTACACTTTTCTCCTTCATAAGCATGGCGAGCCCATTTCTAAGCTGGGTCTTTGTCTTGCGGACCCGACGGTCTGTCTTCTTCTGCATATGTTTCCTGCTCTTTCTTTCATTATAATGTTAAATTTTTATAACATATTGATATAATGCAACATTTTTAATATTTTCTGTCTATTAATCAGCACTTTTTAACCTTTTAACGGTTGTAAATCACTTTCTTCCTTAATATAATACTTTTTGATAAGATAATCAACATCGTATCTATTACTAGAAAAATATTTACACAAAAGGAGCATTTTACTTATGAGGAACGCATTTCGGATTTTCCGCCGGGACATGAAACGTCTGCTTTGCAGTCCTGCTGCCATGCTGGTCATGATCGGCGTATGTATTATCCCCTCTCTGTATGCCTGGTTCAATATTGCAGCCAATATTGACCCATACAGCAACACCTCCGGCATTAAAGTAGCCGTTGCCAATAACGACAAAGATGCAACAAGCAATGATCTTACAATCAATGCCGGGAATGAAATTATTAAAAATTTAAAAGAAAATGATCAACTCGGATGGACTTTTACGGATGAAGAAAATGCTGTTGAAGGAGTCAAATCCGGAAAATATTACGCGGCAATCGTAATTCCGGAAGATTTTAGCAGTTCTCTTCTGAGTATCCTCTCCGGCAAGATGGAGACTCCGAAACTGGATTATTATCTTAATGAAAAAATCAATGCAATTGCACCAAAAATCACAGACAGTGGTGCCAGCACAATCCAGCTTCAAATCAACAATACCTTTTCATCCATTGCATCTGAATCGGTTTCAAATGTATTAAAGCAGTCTGTTACTGACCTGGCCGGTACTATCGATACTGTCAATTCTGATCTTGTGTCAATGCTTGACAAAGTAAATGATAATATTGCCGAGTACCAAAAGATTCTGGATTCCTTCAATTCCAGTGTCGGTGGTACACAGACTTTGATCGATAACGCAAAAAGTGCCACATCTGCTTTAGGCAACGCAGCAACTTCCGGTGCAAATGCACTTTCCGATGCAGACAGCGTATTAAAGGAGACACGAACAGCTACCGGAGACTTCACTTCCGCATTATCCCAGTCTATTTCAAATGGTCTGAGTATTATTGAACAGGCTTATGGCCAGGCTTCTGAAGGATTCGGCAAGCTGTCTGGCCAGGCTTCTGATATTAATCAGAAAGTGGGAAATGCTTTGAATAATGCCCAGGAAGTCAATACCAAAAACGGTGAAATTATTGCAACACTGCAGCAGCTTGCTTCACAATTACCGGCACAGTCCAATACAATCAACTCTGCTCTCGCAAAACTTTCTGAGCAGAACCAGAGCAATCAGCAGTTGATCAGCAGCCTGACTGCCGGAAACGATGGTATTAGCAACGCACTTTCCACAACAACCAATACACTTTCACAGTTGGAAACAATCAACAAAGCAAACTTAAGTGGTATTCAGAGTCTTCGTACCTCTCTTGATGAGAACGTATTTCCACAGTTAAATCAGACTATGGATATTTTTTCCAGTCTGACAGGTGAACTGAACGGAATACTGAACGGTGTACCTGCTACCACTGAGCAGTTAAACAGTATTCTGACACAGCTTGGCACAAGCCTCACAGAACTGAACAACGTACTGAATGGAACACAGTCCTCTCTGAATGCCGTAATCAACCGACTGGACAACGTCCGTACCGACATCAATGCGATTACAAGTTCTGAGACATTCCAGAAGCTTACCTCTTTAGAAGGCATTGATTCCGATACGATTGCTGAATTCGTATCATCTCCAGTAAATGTGAATACAGAAACTTACTATTCTGTTAAAAACTACGGTTCTTCCATGACACCATTCTATTCGAACCTGGCAATCTGGGTTGGAGGAATCGTCCTGATTGCTATCTTCAAAATGGAAGTGGACCGTGACAGATCCATGCGTTCTTACAGTGCCACAAATATGTATTTTGGGCGCTGGCTTTTATACATGCTGCTAGGTCTTGTCCAGGGACTGATTGTATGTGTCGGAGACGTATTTCTTCCAGGCGTTCAGTGCCGTCACCCATTTGCGCTGGTACTGACCGGGCTTGTATGCTCCTTTGTATATGTCAACATTATTTATGCTCTGTCACTGACATTTAAGCATATTGGAAAAGCGTTATGTGTAATCTTTGTCATTCTTCAGATTCCAGGATCTTCCGGAACCTATCCGATTGAAATGACACCGGCATTTTTCCAGAAAATACACCCGCTTCTTCCATTCACTTATGGAGTTGCTGCTATGCGTGAAGCAATTGCAGGCATGTATGGAAGTGTTTATATCCACAACCTTTTAACCTTGCTCTGCTATGTTCCGATTGCGCTTTTGATCGGACTTGGAATAAGACCTCTTCTGGCCGGACTGAACCGCCTGTTCGACCTGAAGCTGTCTGAAACAGAATTTATGGTCTGTGAAGAACCAGATGAGCAATTAAGCAGGAGCGCTCAGTTGTCTATGCTTTTAAAAGCCTCTCTTTCACAAGACGACTTACGTACACAGACCGCTGAGAAAGCTCAGAATTTTGAACAGAATTATCGGAAAATGATTCGCTATGGTTTCCTTGCGATCATTATTATTCCGTTAATCTTCCTGATACTGATGTTCAGTCTGGAATCGAAAATTGTATTTTTGGTTCTTTGGATCATATCTATCATCGCCATCGCAACATGGCTTATTATTGTAGAATTCATTCACACAAGACTCGCCGAGCAGCAACAGCTGGCTGGAATGTCTTTTGATGAAATGGTAAAAAGATTTCACGGAAAGGAGGAGGAATAATCATGAAAAATATTCTTCGCATTTTTAAGTATGATTTAAAGAAAATCCATAAAAATGTCATTGCCATGATCGTTATTATGGGAATCACTGTTATTCCGACTCTTTACGCGTGGTTCAATATCGCTGCAAGCTGGGATCCATACGGAAATACAGGAAACTTAAAAGTTGCTGTAGCAAGTTCTGATGAAGGTTATAGTGGTGAACTTCTCTCAGTAACCCTTAACCTTGGAGATCAGGTTCTTACAACTCTTAGAGGTAACTCGCAGCTTGACTGGACATTTACAAGTGCTAAGAAAGCGAAAGAAGGAGTAAAATCCGGAAAATATTATGCGGCAATCGTAATCCCAAAAGATTTCAGTAAAGACATGATGAGTATTTTCACATCCAATGTAACACATCCTGAAATCAAATATTATATCAATGAAAAGGAAAACGCAATTGCCCCGAAAGTCACCGTAAAAGGCGCAAATGCCGTACAGCAGCAAATTAATGATACATTTGTACAGACGGTATCCCAGACCGCATTAGAAGCCTTTCAGCTTGTTAATAACGTTGCTGACGAGACCGATGATCAGACAATCGCTGACAACCTCTCAGCCGCACTGGCGCAGATTTCAACAGACTTATCCTCTGCCGCCGGCACTGTACAGGCATTTTCCGATATGGCAAATTCTGCGGCAATTATGTTGAATACCACTACAGAATTCTTAAGTCAGTCCGGTTCCGGTACAAAAGCCAGTGTAAATGCTCTGGGCGTGGCTGGAAATGGTATTGATTCCCTGAATTCAGCTTTAACAGGAACAACCGATTCCATCAACCAGGCACTTTCACAGAGCGCTTCCTTCTACAGTGCGGTATCCACCTGTGTCGGAAATGCACTGGATTCCTATAATTCAGACGCACAGGCTTGTGCAAATGCACTGAATACCGTAAGTGGACGTGTGCAGAATCTGATAGATGGTTACCAGTCACTGGAAAACTCTCTGAGCCAAATTGCTGACTCTATTACTGAGCCTCATTTAAAAGGTATGCTTATGCAGGCAATCGGCAATATTCAGAAAGCGAAAGCTTCTCAAGAAGCAATCCGTGATGCCATTAACGATGCAGCTACTGGTATTACTTCCGCAACTGCAAATGCAACCGAATTAAAGAACAATATTGACAGCTTGATCGCTCAGAGTAATTCTTCAATCAGTACTGTGAAAAAAGATTATGAAAACAATGTTAAGGGTAGTCTGGATGATCTGGCAAATGATCTGACTAGCACAGGCAGCTCTATTACTTCACTGCTTGGACAGTTAGATAACAGTCTGAAAGACATTTCCGGGGTGACAGGCTCTGCAGCCGGAAATCTCACAGAGGTACAGAAAGCTTTATCAGATTCCGCTTCTCTTTTAAATGAAGCATCCGGTAAAATGTCTAATGCAGCAACTGCAATGCTATCTTCCGATGACAACGGCATTCAATTACTGACCAGCCTTCTCTCTGAGGATCCGGAGGCAATTGGTTCATTCCTTGCATCACCGGTCAAGCTTAATGAAACACATATTTACCCTATCGAGAACTATGGATCTGCTATGGCTCCATTCTACTCAACACTCGCGATTTGGGTCGGCGCAGTTGTAATGGCTGCCATGTTAAAAGTAAATGTTTCAGACAACTTAAAACACAAATTAAATAATCCGAAAGAACACCAGTTATATATTGGACGCATTCTTCTTCTCCTTTGTATAGGATTTTTACAGAGCGCATTGATCTGTCTTGGCGATCTTTATTTCCTGGGCATCCAATGTGAACATCCTGTATTATTTGTACTGGCAGGATGCTTTAGCAGTCTTGTATATGTAAACATTATTTACGCTTTGACTGTTTCCTTTGGAGATATCGGTAAAGCAATCGCAGTTGTGCTGATGGTCATGCAGGTAGCCGGAAGCGGTGGAACTTTCCCAATCCAGTGTGCGCCGGAATTTTTCCGGAAAGTATATCCTTTACTTCCATTTGTCCACAGCATGAATGCAATGCGTGAATGTATCGCCGGTTTCTATGGCATGAACTACTGGATTGAACTTGGAAAACTGGCACTCTTCCTGATTCCGGCATTGTTGCTCGGTCTGATTCTCAGGAAACCAGTCATCAAGTTAAATGATGCATTTACAGAAAAATTGGAAAGTACACACCTAATCTAAAAAGAATCTGGCTTTCTAGATTCTCCGCCTGCGGCGGATCGCAGTATGCAACATACTTCT
>OLQR01001668.1_pt1 | contig 12285 bp, 10 predicted proteins | sample 1671881 | NCBI WGS metagenome assembly OLQR01 (sample SAMEA3136623, study PRJEB25190) | human gut metagenome | biome: human gut; feature: human-associated habitat; material: faeces | place: Austria | collected 2013 | reverse complement strand
TCTGCCGGATCATACTGCAATTTTAATCCGAATTTGTGTCCCTTTTCACCCTCTAAAACTTTTTTCTGATCACCCGGAAGATATTCTTTATTGAGTTTTCTCTTTGCAGACTCATAAATATCAATTGTAAATTTTCCCGGCATCCTGTAGGTATGTCCCTGATATTCGATCACACATTCCTCCGGTTTTAAAAAACGGTAGGTATAACAAAACATCGTCTGTCTGGTTGTTTCCGTAATTGCAGGATCGTATTCAAAATCCCCACCGTTCACAAATCTCCCGCTTGGTCTTACGCTCTGGCGTACTTTCTGTGTCCTTTTTGCCTCTATGATCTCAACCTGAAATTCTTTTTCACACATCCTATGTGCTTTCCTCCTTCTGTAATGTTATTTTTTCACTTTTATGCTCTTTACCGCACTGTAACTTCCCTTGATCTGCTTTCCATTTGATTTCTTATATGTACAGACACGGACATAATAGTTTTTGCCGCCTTTCAGTTTCCCAATCGTCTTAGATGTTGTCTTGTTCTTTGTGATCGTAACAGTCTTAACACCCTTCTTGAATTTCTTATCCGTAGAATACTGAATCACATAGCCCGTCGCCTTCGTATCCTTTTTCCACTTTACAACCATATTTTTGGATTTTGTGGATTTTACGGATGCGATCCTGGTCTTTACCGGTTTTACTGTCAAAGTGATCGTTTTCTTTGCTTTTGGATATTTTCCTTTTGCAGCCGACGTAATCGTGATCTTAGTCTGTCCATATCCTTTGACTGTTACTTTTCCTTTTTTATCTACGGTAGCAACTTTCTTGTCTGCTACGCTATACGTCAGTTTTCCGCCGCTCTTGCTCTTTGCGCCAAGGGAAAATGCTTTGCAGCCGTAGGTTTTGGTAATGTTTTTTGCAGTGATCAGGTTGGAATTATTATCTGTATTTCCGGCAGAATCTTTCTTCTTTACCGTAATCGTGATCACTTTCTTTGCCGCAGAATAATTCTTTGTCTCAGATGCAGTGATCGTAATATGCGCTGTTCCCACACCCGTCAGTGTTACCTTGCCTTTTGCATCCACCTTTGCAACCGATTCATTATCAGAAACATATGATAATTTACCGTCGCCGCTCGTCACAGCATCGATGGAAAAGGCTGCATCGCCATAGGTTTTTGTGAAATTTGATGCAATAATTATCTGATTGGTTCCTGTTATATCTGTTTTAATCTTATAACCATGTCCATATGCATAACCATAAACATAAGAACCTTTCTCGCAGTGAATTGTAATATTATTTTTATTGCATCCAGCAAACGGCTCATATCTCAGATTACCAACAGCAGTTGAATAATCAACTATTTCTGTTACACTTGATGGAATAGTAATATCCGTAAGACCGGTGCAAAATTCAAATGCAAGCCTACCTATAGTTTCTACCCCATCTTTTATTATTACTTTTTTTAGTTCCGTGCAACAGCTAAACACACTCTCTTCTATAGTTTTTACACTTCCTGGAATTACCACACTTTTCAGACCGCTATTCGCAAATGCACAATATTCTATAGTTTCTACACTTCCTGGAATTACCACACTTTTCAGACCACTATTCTCAAATGCATGAGATTCTATAGTTGTTACACTCTCTGGGATACTGATTGCCTCTAATTTACTACATCCAAGAAATGCACCCCCTTCTATACTTGTTATACCATCTGGAATGATTAATTCTCCTTTAAATCCTTGAGGACAATATAACACTTTAGTCCTCGATTTATCATATACAATTCCATCTATCGCCAGGTATGCCTGGTTATCACTGTCTATCTCAATCATTTCCAAAGAATAACATTCCCTACATATTCTTCCAAAATCTATATTTCCCAAACTTTTGGGAATGGTTATTTTTTTTAATTTTTTACATCTTGAAAACCATCTTCCATCCTTGGTCAAAACTTTTGTAATCCCATTAGAAAAAGTAACATATTGCAATTCATTACAATCACTAAATATATAATCTCCAAAGTCAGTTACACTTGCTGGAATCACTACGCTTTTCAAACCACTTCGCTCAAACGCGCTATCACCTATACTTGTTACACTCTTTGGGATACGGATTGCCTGCAATTTACTGCATCCATAAAACGCACTGTTTTCTATGCTCGTTATACCATCTGGAATATTAATATCTGTCAGACTGCTACAGTCAGTAAATGCACTATTCCCTATGTTCTTCAACCCATTCGGGAGCATAATACCTGTCAAGCTGCTACATCCTTCAAATGCTTTATCCTCTATACTTGTTACACTTTTAGGAATACTTATGTTTGTCAAGCTGCTGCATTCAAAAAATGTACTCTCTTTTATTGTTTTCACCCCATGTGAAAGCACAACACTTTTCAGGCTGCTACACTCAGCGAAAGCACGTTCTTCTATATCCGTTATTCCATCCGGAAGAGTGATACTACTTAGATTCGTACAACCGGCAAAAGCTGCGTTTCCTATACTTGTTACTCCCTTGGATAATTCAATACTTTTCAGACTGCTCCACGCAAATGCGCCCTCTCCTATACTTGTTACACTTTTAGGAATACTTACACTTGTTATACTATCGCAATCATAAAATGCGTCATCTCCTATACTCGTTACTCCTTTCGGGATCACGATATCCCCACCAGATCCCGTATAATCTGTCAGTACACCATCCTCAATGATAAATCCATTTTTGTCTGCCTTGGCATCTGCTGTTTTGTAAGCATCCTCGGTTGTTTCTTCCTCTTCTGTTTCTGTGACCTCAATCTCCGTTGCTGCTTCTTCCGTTTCTGTTGGCACCGCCTCTGTCGCTAATTCTTCTGTCAGCCGTTCCTCATTTGCCTCCGTTGCTGCGATTTCCGACGGCTGGTTCTCTTCTGTCTCTGTTACCGCAGTTTCAGTCGTCTCCTCCACTTCCGTTACCGCAGACTCCGTCGCTAATTCTTCCGTCTCTGTTTCTGCAGGCACTTCTGTCACATCTGCTGCTTGCGCGCCCTGCACCATTGCAGGACTGACATTTCCAAGCAGCATGGCTGCCGTCAACACGCCGATTAACATTTTTTTCTTTCTCATGCTTTTCCTCCGTTTGTAATATAATTGTGTTCATTTTTTTAAATTGCACTATGGTTATTATATTATGCAAACTAGCAGTTTGCAATAGCATTATTTTAGTTTGTTTATTGTTTGCCATATTATGTATAAACTTATCAGAAAGGAGATTTGCCATGACATCGAAACACGAACAGGAATTTAAAATGATCGGTCTTAATATTGCTTATTTTCGAAAATTGAAGGGTATCAGCCAGATGAAATTAGCAGAAACAATCGGTATCAGCCGTACTCATATGAGCAATATCGAAGCCCCCAACATGCCAACCTCCGTTTCTCTTGAGACACTTATGGATATTGCAGATGCACTTGATATCCCGGCATATGTACTGTTGTCCTTTCACTCAGATGTTGAGATTGATACACCTTCTGTTTAATTGCCGGCAAATCTGTCACACCTTGTTTTTCTGATTCAAATGATTCCCACCCACAATACACATCCTATCCTCCGGATACATTCTTCTTGTCTATTATGATGTTTTTATGCTATACTACATCTATCGCAATTCGATTTTATTTCCATAAGATCATTTTCTGAATATCACTCTTTTTCATTCCGGCATTTCGCCAGCTATTTCAGAAAACTATTGTGAAAAACGTTTAAATTTTTTATAATCAAAGGAGAAAACTACATGGGGAAAAACAAAGGAAAACGCAGTCACACAAAACATGTTTTTGTGCAGAAGAAGTACCGGGATGCCTTGTTCCGCAGGATTTTTAATGAGAAATCAGTTTTGCTGGAGTTATACAATGCCCTGAATCAGACAGATTACGATGATGCAGATGAACTGATCTTTTACACGATCGATGATGTGATCTATCTCGGATATAAAAATGATGTGTCATTTATCGTCCGAGGCACGCTGAATCTGTATGAGCACCAGAGTACCTTAAACCCAAACATGCCGATCCGCGGACTGATCTATTTCGGCAAACAGTATGAGAGCTACATTAAACAAAATAACCTGAACATTTACGGGAAAAAGCTGCTTTCGCTGCCGTTTCCCCAGTTTGTTATTTTTTATAATGGGGTTGAACCGTTGGAAGATAATAAAGATTACATAGAGCTGCATCTTTCAGATGCGTTTATATGTGCTGAATCAAACCACCTGACAACAAATGCTGCACCCAGGCAGCCAGTCGTTACTACTGATATGCCTGTTTCTGATATTGATGTCCCTGACTCCGCTGCGCAAAATACGTCCAGCCCCATCAGCACCCACCCCTGCTTAGAGTGCACTGCACGGGTTTACAACATTAATTATGGACACAATCAGGAATTAATGGCACGATGCCGGACTTTAGAGGAATATTCTATCCTGATTGGCAGAATTTCTTCGAAGGTCAGAAACGGTATTCCATTAGAACCGGCAGCGGATGCTGCTGTACAGGAATGTATCAGGAACGGTATCCTAAAGGATTTTCTTATCAAACACAGATCGGAGGTCGTTGGTATGTTATTGGAAGAATTCGATATGGATGAGTATATTAAGATGGAACGCAGGGACAGCTATGAGGATGGACATGAGGATGGCTTAGCGATGGGTTTAGCGGAGGGTTTAGCGGAGGGCAAACGTCTTGAGCAATTACACATCATCCACAACATGTTCCAGGAAAATATTCCTGCACAAAGCTGTGCTAAACTGCTTAACAAGGATACTGCTTTTATTGATAAAGTATATTCACTGTGCCAGGCTCACCCTGACTGGTCAGATGAAGATCTTTACAATTCACTAAAAGAAAATTAAACTCATTATTTCAAACAACAGACTACACACTCCACGCATATTCTATTTTCAAAAACACCTGTAATTACATGCCCAACAACATATAATTACAGGTGTTTTTATTACTGAAATATTTCTTTTTTACAGATCACATAGGAAATCCCTGCCACAACCACTTCCGTGATCCAGAACGCATGCCAGACGCCCGCAGCCCCCAATATTTTACTCAAAATAAATGCCAATGGTAAAATAACTGCTATGTACCTGAGCACAGAAATTACCAACGATTCTTTTCCCTTTCCCAGTCCTTCCAACGCACCTGATACCGTGACGGAGACCGATGACGCAATAAATCCAATGCTGATCAGACGAAGCGCCTCTTTTCCAAATTGTATCGTCTCCGGATTACTGGTAAACAATCCAATGAGCGTCTGCGGCACTGCCATACAAAGTATCGTTCCGATTACCATGACCCCCGCGATCAATACCAGCGCTGACCGGAAAATTTCTCTGACACGCTTTGACTCTCCCGCACCGTAGTTATATCCGATCAGAGGACGCATCCCCTGCACGACACCATTTCCTGTCAGATATAAAAATGTCTGTAATTTAAAATAAGCCCCAAGTACAAGTACATAGCTGGCAGAATAAACCGCAAGAATCGCATTTAATGCAGAGACCTGTACAGACGGCAGCGCGATGCTCAATGTTGCCGGGACACCGATCGAATACATTTTCCTGCTAAGTTCCGCTTCCGGTTTCATATCTTTCCATCTTATTTTTACCGGAATCGGTTTAAAAAAGTAAAACAGCAGATAGCTGACAAGAGAAGCCATCTGACCGATCCCGGTTGCGATAGCAGCTCCCCGGATCCCCATTTCAGGAAAGAAACCAATTCCAAATATCATAAAAGGATCTAAGATAATATTGGTCACACAGCCGATCAGCATACAGAGCATGGACGTTTTCATGCGCCCCACTGACTGAAAAATTTTTTCAAAGCAAAGCCCTGCCGCATTGGGTACTGCAAAAAGAAATACGATCTGCGCGTATGCTGCGCCCATGTCTATGATCGACCTTTTATCTGTAAACATGGCAAGAAAAGGTGCTGTGATTGCAATGCAGACTACCGCTAAGATCAGTCCGTGGATCATATTAAAAAGTGTTCCAAGCGACGCCGCCTTATCCGCCGTGTTCTGCTTTTGTGCTCCAAGAAAATATGCGATTGTCGCATTGATTCCAATTGCAAATCCGATAACAACTGCATTGACCAGATTCTGCAATGGGAACACCAAAGATAGTGCCGTCATCGCATCTTCGCTGATGCGCGCCACAAAATAACTGTCAATGATATTGTAGAGCGCATTGACTAACATGGAAAATGTCATTGGCAATGCCATGGAGATCACAAGCGGCATGACCGGTTTTTCTTTCATAAAATTCTGGTTCATTTTTCATTCCTTTCGTTTCATGACATGAGGACACATCGTGGTTTCAGACTTCTTAATTGGCAGATTCCACAAAACCGGGACTGCTTATGTGCAATCTGACAACAAAAAAACGCCACACAGTTGCAAATCATTGCAGCTGTGTGGCGAAAAATAGAGTTCATCACTCAAGAAAAGTCCACTCCATAAAATGGTTTTGGAACTATATTATAACCAGTAAATTTTATTTCTGTCAAGTAAATCTTATTTTGCAATATCAATACGCACCAGTGCTTTGCGAAGTGCAAATTCAGCACGTTTGACATCGATTGCCTCTGTCCGGTGGGCAAGCCGTTCCTCGGCACGCTGACGCGCAGCTTCAGCACGGTTCTTGTCGATCTCATTCGGCCACTCTGCAATCTCTGCGAGAAGTGTTACCTTATCCGGCAGAATTTCCGCAAAGCCGGAATGTACTGCCGCGATCACGTCATCTTCACCCGTCTTGTGGATCTTTACGATGCCGGGTGCTAACACGGTCGTGAGCGGAATATGCTTTTTATACACACCGATCTCACCGGAGGCAGTGGTAAACTCGATCATATCACCCTCACCTGTATAAAAAACACGATCCGGCGTAATGATCTCTACCTGAAAGAGTCTGTTTTCTTCTGCCATACACACCCTCCATTATTACTGCATCTTTGCGCGGACATCATCGATCGTACCTGCATTTAAGAAATAACTCTCCGGTACATCATCATGCTTTCCTTCAAGAATCTCCTTAAATCCGCGGATTGTCTCTGCAATCGGAACATATTTTCCATCCAGACCGGTAAACTGTGTTGCAACGAAGAACGGCTGGGATAAGAATCTCTGTACCTTTCTTGCACGGCTTACAACCAGTTTATCATCCTCGGAAAGCTCGTCCATACCAAGGATTGCAATGATATCCTGCAATTCTTTGTATTTCTGTAAGATCTCCTGCACACCGCGGGCTACCTCAAAGTGCTCCTGGCCAACGATACGCGGGTCTAAGATACGGGAAGTAGAACCAAGCGGATCCACTGCCGGATAAATACCGAGTTCTGCGATAGAACGCTCAAGTACGGTCGTTGCATCCAGATGTGCGAACGTGGTTGCCGGAGCCGGGTCTGTCAAGTCATCCGCAGGCACATAAACCGCCTGAACGGAAGTGATAGAACCGTTCTTTGTAGATGTGATACGCTCCTGCAGAGCACCCATCTCTGTCTGTAATGTCGGCTGGTAACCTACGGCTGAAGGCATACGTCCTAACAGCGCGGATACCTCAGATCCTGCCTGTGTAAAACGGAAAATATTGTCAATGAAGAGCAATACATCCTTACCGCCTTTATCACGGAAATACTCTGCCATCGTAAGACCTGTTAAGGCAACACGCATACGTGCTCCTGGCGGCTCGTTCATCTGTCCGAACACCATGGTGGTCTTATCGATAACTCCTGATTCTTTCATTTCATAGTAAAGGTCATTTCCCTCACGGGTACGCTCACCAACGCCGGTAAATACGGAATATCCACCGTGCTCGGTTGCGATATTGTGGATCAGCTCCTGGATTAAAACGGTTTTACCTACACCGGCACCACCGAACAATCCGATCTTACCACCTTTCTGGTAAGGGCAGAGAAGATCTACGACCTTGATACCTGTCTCTAACATCTCCTGGGATGTTGCCTGTTCCTCAAATGCAGGAGCAGGTCTGTGGATCGGCCATTTTTCCACGCCGGCCGGAGGATCGATCTCGTCGATCGGATCTCCTAATACATTAAACATTCTGCCCAATGTATTCTCACCTACCGGCACACTGATCGGTCCGCCGGCTGCAACTGCATCCATGCCGCGGACTAATCCATCGGTTGATCCCATTGCGATACATCTGACTGTATCATCGCCCAGATGCTGGGAAACCTCAACGGTCAATTCTTTTCCCGCCTGATCGCCTCTTAACGGGATACGAATCGCATCGTTGATCTCCGGCAGATTGCCCTCTGTGAATTTAATATCCAGAACGGCACCGATAATCTGGGTAATCTTACCGATATTATTTGCCATCGCTTCTTTCTCCTTGTAATCAAATTTTGTGCTGCTGTCTTTTTATTCGATTGCAGATTACCTGCAGCTTCATCTGCTTATCCAGAGATTGCCGACGCACCGGCAATGATCTCTGTTAATTCCTGTGTAATCGAGCCCTGACGTGCCCGGTTATATTTGAGCGTCAGATCACTGATCATATCCTCTGCATTGCTCGTTGCAGAATCCATTGCCTGCATTCTGGCACCGTTTTCACTGGCAACTGCCTCCACAAGTGCCCCGTAAAACAGGCTTGTAACGTATTTTGGAATGATCATATCAAGTGCTTCTGTCTCATTCGGCTCATAATTCATCAGAACATTTGCCTCTGCTGCTGCGCCGAGTTCTTCTTCATCAAACTCGATCGGAAGCAGCTTCATCAGCTTCGGTTCGTGTACGACTGTATTTTTAAAATGTGTATACACAAGATAAATCTCGCCGATCGTGCCGTTGGTATAATCCGCAAGCACCTTCTTGCAGAGTTCTGCCGCATCGTCATAAGACGGGGACTCAATGATATAGGAGTCATCTTCTTTGATATGATAGCCGCGGCGTTCTAATACCTCGCGTCCCTTTCCACCGATAGCATAGATCTCTACATCATCTTTGGAAAAGTCACTTCCCGTAACCAGCTTGATCAGGTTGGAGTTGTATCCACCGGCAAGTCCACGGTTGGATGTGATCACAACGATCGCTTTCTTTGTGGAAGTACCTTTTTTCAGATATGGATGATCGATCCCGCCTGATCTTGCAAGCATGGAAGTAACGGTCTGGTACATATAGTTCGAATATGGATTCGTCTGTTCTGCCCTGCTTTTTGCTTTCTGCAGTTTTACGGTTGAAACAAGCTTCATGGCTTTTGTGATCTGCTGCGTACTCTGTATGCTGCTTTTTCTTCGTTTAATGTCCCTCATTGAGGCCATAACAACTTCCTCCTTTTTTTGGCGAAGTCCTGCTTGTTACGCTTATTTCAAGAAATCTGCCTTACATTCTTCGATTGCTTTGACGAGTTTTGCCTCGGTCTCATCACTGATGACTTTCTCTGTGCGGATCGCTTCCGGTACATCCGGATATTTGGTATCCACATACTCAAACAGTGCTTTTTCAAACGGTAAAACCTGTTCTACCGGAATATCCAGAAGGTATTTTCTGGTTGCAGCATAGATGATGATGACCTGTTTTTCAACCGGCATCGGCTGATACTGCGGCTGTTTTAACATCTCACGGATTCTGGCACCCTGTGCTAACTTCTCTGTCGTGTCGGCATCGAGCTCAGAACCAAACTGTGCAAATGCTGCAAGCTCTCTGTACTGTGCCAGCTCGACACGGATCGGTGCTGCAATCTTCTTCATAGCCTTGATCTGTGCGGAACCACCTACACGGGATACCGAAAGACCCGCATTGATCGCCGGACGGAAACCGGAGTTAAACATCTCTGTCTCAAGATAGATCTGACCATCGGTGATAGAGATAACGTTTGTCGGGATATATGCCGAAACGTCACCAGCCTGTGTCTCGATGATCGGCAGTGCAGTCAGGGAACCTCCGCCAAGTTTGTCGGAAAGTCTTGCCGCACGCTCTAAGAGTCTTGAGTGCAGGTAGAATACATCTCCCGGATAAGCCTCACGTCCTGGTGGACGTTTTAAGAGCAAGGAGAGTGTACGGTATGCGGCTGCGTGCTTACTTAAATCATCGTAAACAACGAGAACATCTTCTCCGTTCTCCATCCATTCCTCACCGATCGCACATCCTGCATACGGTGCAATATACTGTAATGGTGCAAGCTCACTTGCAGTGGAAGCAACCACTGTCGTGTAGGACATTGCCCCAAATTCTTCCAATGTTTTTACCAGAGCGGCAACTGTGGAAGCCTTCTGTCCGATGGCAACGTAAATACATTTTACGCCCTGTCCCTTCTGGTTGATGATCGTATCGATCGCAATCGCTGTCTTACCGGTCTGTCTGTCACCGATGATCAGCTCACGCTGTCCACGTCCGATCGGCACCATGGAATCGATTGCCTTGATACCGGTCTGTAACGGTGTATCTACGGATTTTCTGGAAATAACACCCGATGCGACACGCTCGATCTGACGATATTTGTTCGTCTCGATCGGTCCTTTGCCGTCGATCGGCTGTCCTAACGCATTGACAACTCGTCCTAACATGGCGTCACCGACCGGAACCTCTACTACTCGTCCGGTGGTCTTTACGGTATCACCCTCGTTGACATTGCGCTGCGCACCTAAAAGTACGGCACCGACATTGTCTTCCTCAAGGTTTAATACCATTCCATATACTTCTCCCGGAAATTCCAGAAGCTCGCCCTGCATTGCGTTGTCAAGACCGTGAATACGTGCGATACCATCTGCTACCTGAATAACGGTACCAACGTCAGCTACCTCTAACTGCGCTGCATACCTTTTGATCTGTTCTTTAATTACGGAACTTATTTCTTCTGGTCTTAAATTCATGAAGCGCATTCACCTGCTTTCAACTGTATTTTTGACAATTCGCGTGTCAGATCATTTAATTTGGTCCGGACACTGGAATCAACGACTCTGTCGCCGATGCGAATCACCATTCCGCCTATCAGTGCGGAATCCACTGCATAATGCATCTCAAATTTCACATACTTTGTAGTCTCTAACAATCTTTTCTCCACTGCTGCTTTCTGCGCTTCGGATAATTCCATTGCCGATGTCACATAAGCGGTTCCGATGTTCTTATACTCCTTGACACAGTCAATGAAATAATCCAGCACCGTATCCACTTTTGCGAAATGACCTTTTTCTACAATCAGGCGGAGCAGTCCAACAAACTCCGCGGAAATCTTTTCTGCAAATATGTCTTCTACGATTTTTACTTTTTCTTCTTTAACGATTTTTGGATGACTCATTAATTTGAAGAGCTCAGGATTCTCATTCAAAGCGGCTTTTACTGCCACTGCCTCATCCCGGAATTCATCCATCCTTCCGCTCTCTAGCGCAACTTCAAACAATGCATCACCGTATGTTTTTGATACTAGCTTTGCCATGTCGAATCACCCATTTCTTTCAATGTTTCTTCTACCAGCGTATCCTGCACGGTCGCATCGATATTTGCTGCAACAACTTTTGCCGCCATCATGGATGCAACTGTGACCATTTCCTGTTTTACTTCATCCATTGCACGCTTCTTAGAAAGCTCTGCTTCTTCGTTGGCTCTCTTTATGATGCGCGCCGCTTCTTCTTTTGCGTCACTCTCAATGCGGGCTGCATTTTTCTGCGCCGTCTTGCGGGCCTCGCTTAAGATCTGCTCTGCCTCTTTATCGACTTCTTTTAACTTCGCATCATATTCTGCTTTGAGTGCTGCTGCGTCCTGTTTGTCCGTTTCTGCAGTCTTAATATCGGCTGCGATACGGTTCTTTCTGTCATTCAGCAGCTTACGTGCCGGTTCAAACAGCATCTTGGACATGAATAAAAATAAGAAAAATACTGCTAACGCCATCAAAACCACATCATGCAGTAACTGAAAATCCAGTCCAAAAAGTCTTGTCATTTCCTCCAAGGTTCGGCCTCCTTTCCAATTTTTTTATTCCAAGAATGGAGCGCCATTCATTAGCCTAAAGGCTGTACGAACAGTAAGAGCATTGCGATCAAGAGTCCGTAAAGACCTGTTGTCTCTGCAACCGCCTGTCCTAAAAGCATGGTTGACATGATATCTCCTTTTGCACCCGGATTGCGTCCAACTGCTGCTGCACCATGTCCTGCTGCGATACCCTGTCCAATACCAGGTCCGATACCGGCGATAACTGCCAGACCTGCACCGATAGCTGAACATGCCATAATTAAATCGTGTCCTGTGATATTCATATAAATCCTCCTTGTTTTGCGAAGCAAAATCCGAACTCATTAG
>OLQR01001665.1_pt1 | contig 12318 bp, 7 predicted proteins | sample 1671881 | NCBI WGS metagenome assembly OLQR01 (sample SAMEA3136623, study PRJEB25190) | human gut metagenome | biome: human gut; feature: human-associated habitat; material: faeces | place: Austria | collected 2013 | reverse complement strand
CTTCTTTTATACGCTGTTACCCTTGACCGTGTGAGCTGATAAGGGCAAAATCAAGGGAAAACCCCGTGCGGGAAACACAATTATTTGACAAACGGCTGACAGTGATGTGTTAAGTCAAACTGAATAAGAATCCACCGGCAGGTCCGGTTACGGTAAGGGAGCATTGCGCGTCAATGCTCCCTTTTACTATACCACAGACCGCCGTTGAGAGATATAAAAAACTGTGGCAGAACGGAGGTGTCAGATATGCCGCAGGCGATCTTTGCATACCATCTCGGCATGGACGCCGAGCAATACGCCTTTTTCCGCATCCCCAAGCTCCTGATCACCGAGCCGTACTTTCGACGGCTCTCCACCGACGCGAAGCTGCTGTACGGCCTCATGCTGGACCGCATGAGCCTGTCCATGAAAAACGGCTGGATGGACGATGATGGCCATGTGTATATCTACTTTACGCTGGAGGAGGCGTGCGAACCGCTCTGCTGCAAGACGGATAAGGCGGTCAAGCTGTTCGCGGAGCTGGACAGCGCCAAAGGCGTGGGCCTCATAAGGCGGGTCAAGCAGGGGCTGGGCAGACCGGCGAAAATCTATGTTCTCCGCTTCAATTTGCCGAAGATAGGTCGCGTTGACATTGCACGCCTCGGACAGACGCTCACTCGTCCAGCCCCGTTCCTTGCGTGCCGTATTGATTCGCTTTCCGAGCAGCTTCTTATCCATGGTTTCGCCTCCGATTGTGTGCTATCAGCATTTATTTTGTATGCTTATAGCTTACATTCGCGTTGACGCGAAAAATAGCGGCTGTTAGAATACTAATTGTAAGCCAATAGACTACAATAAGAGGTGGTGGAATGATGAAAAAAATGTTCGCTGTGCGGTGATCGGTCAGCATCCCCTGCGGTTTCCGTGGGGCTTTGACGAGGAGGACGATGGCTGCCGCCGCATGAAGCTGGAGATGGCGCAGCGGATCATGGAACTGCGCCAGCGCGGTGTCACGGAGTTTCGGGTAGCCTGCGACCCCGGCGTGGGGCTGTACGCTGCAGAGATCATCAATATTCTGCGGGAGAAGGATAAATCCCTTCGGCTGGTCTGCGTCATACCCCATGAGGAGCAGGCTACCAAATGGACGCCGCAGCTTCGGGAGCGCTACTTCAATATGCTCGCGGGATGCACGGAACTGGACTGCATCGACTTCCATGAGCAGCCTGACGCCCAGCTTTTGGCCTATCAGCGGATCATCAAACAGTCGGGCGTGGTGCTGGCCGTCTATGCCCCCGACCTTGCGGATGGGAGCGCCGAGGATAAGGCTGTGTCCTATGCGCTTGCACTGGGCAGACCGGTCATGCTGATTCATCCCGAAACTATGAAAACAAAATGGCTGAATGTGCCCACTGAAAAGGCCCCCGGATAGACTGTCCCGCAACCAAAATCACCGGTCTCATACTTTGGAATGATTTACATTTCCGTCAGGGGCTGTATAATAAACTTAAATGATTATAAATCGTGTCGAAAGAAGTATTGACAAGGGGGCACGCCCCCTTGTCCCGTAGGGTTCCCCTACGGGACAATTCCACTCTGGTGCAAGGGAGGGACACGCTTGCAGGACAACATCATCGTAAAACCGTCCGTTGAGAAGCAGTTTGACCGTTTTCTGCGGCAGGGGCGCGTGCTTTTTTTCAGCGCACCCTGCGGCTTTGGAAAAACGGCGGTGGCGGAGGCGCTGCTGTCCAGCCGGGAGGTATTGCGCCTGTCGGCGGACAGTGCCGGCTTCAAGCTGCCCTCTGTGGAAGCTGACTGGCAGATTTTACTGCTGGACGATTTGCAGAATATGCAGGAGGAGCAGGACTGGAATGCCCTGTGCGAACTGATCCGTGCCTGCCCCGAGCGCCGCTTCGTCCTGCTCTCCCGCGGCACGCCGCCGGGGAGCCTCATGGCCTTTCAATACACGGGGCTGATGACGGTGCTGGAGGCCGACGACCTGCTCTTTGATGCGGACGATGTGCGGCGGCTGCTCCGGCTTTACGGCGTGGAGGCGGCAGACAGTGAGATCGACGGAATTTTGAAAGAATCCGTGGGCTATCCGCTGGGCGTAGCCATCACCGCCCGGTGTATGTCTCCGGGCAAGCCGTGGACGCCGGAGTTGGTGGCGCGGGTGTTCCGTGAGGTGTTTCTCTACTTTGAAACCGCCATCTACCGGCGCTTTGACCTGCCGGTGCGGCGCTTCCTGTTGGAGCTGGCCCCCTTTGAAAGTTTTGACTTGGAAATGGCACGGATGGTCAGCGGCGATCCCCGTGCCGGCGAACGGCTGGACTGGCTTCTTCGATACACCACTATGCTACTCTACGACGACTGCCAGCGCTTCCACTTCTGGTCGGGTTTCCGAGCTTTTCTCCTCTGGGAGATGGAACGGGAGTATACCGAGGAAAAGCGCAAAGCGCTCTTCAGCCGGGGCGGGCTGTACTATGAGCTGAAGGAGGACTACGCCCACGCCCTGGAATGCTACACCAGCGGCGGTGACCATTCCAAGGTCTCCGAGCTGCTGGTGCGCAATGCAGAACTCCACCCCGGCATGGGTCACTATGCCGAGATGGAAAAATACTACCGCAGCCTGCCGGAGGCGGAAATTCTCGCCTCTCCCTCGCTGATGCAGGGCATGAGCATGCTCTGCGCGCTGGCGATGGACTACGAAGGCTCGGAGCGCTGGTACGGCGAGCTGCAAGCATTTGCCGAGCGCTGCGGCAGGCAGGACGCCGCCGGAAAGCAGGCCCGCAGCCGCCTTGCATGGCTGGACATTTCGCTCCCCCAGCGGGGCGTGAACGGTCTGACGGAAACCATTCCCGCCGTGTTCCGGCTGCTGATGAACAAGGAAGTGACGCTGCCGTCCTTCTCCGTCACAAGCGCGCTGCCCAGCATCATGAACGGCGGCAAGGACTTTTCCGAATGGAGTAAAAAGGACGACCTGCTCTACAAGACCCTCCGTCTCCCTGTGGAGACGGTACTGGGGAGGGACGGCGTGGGTCTTGCGGACTGCGCCATCGCCGAGAGCAAGTTTGAAAAGGGGGAGGACGTGGCCGGTCGAATGCTGTCCCTTCTCCCACAGCTGAACGAGGTCCGCAACCGCGGCACGCCGGACATGGAGTTCGCCGTCAGTGGACTGCTGGCCCGCAGCCAGCTGGCAAGCGGACAGCCCGCCGACGCGCGGCGCACCATCGAGGTGCTCCGTGAATGCTTTGCCAAGCGCGGTTTGACACGCTTTCTGCCCAATATGGACGCCATGCTCTGCCGTATTGACATGCACACCGGCAACCTTGACGCGGCGGACGCGTGGTATCGGGAAAAAGCCCCGCGGGAGCCGACGCACCTGAACGTCATGCGGCGCTACCAGTATCTCACCCAGGCCATGGTGGAGCTGGAGGACGGCAGGCCGGACACGGTGCAGATGACGCTTGCCCCGCTGGAGCCGTATGTCCAAAACTGCGCCCGCATCATCGACGGCATTCACCTGAATGTCCTGACTGCCATTGCCCTGTACCGCAAGAAGGACGAGCGGTGGCGCGAGCGATTGACGGTGGCGCTGGACGCGGCGGCGGAGTACCGCTTCATCCGCACCGTCAGCGTATACGGCACGGCGGTGCTGCCGCTGCTGGAGGCACTGGACTGGGACGGCAACAAAGCATGGCGCAAGCGGCTGATGGCGGCGGTGCGGACGCAGGCGGCGTTCTACCCGCATTTCCTCGAACCCCGCCTTGCCCCCGGTGAGGAGTTGACGCCCACGGAGCTGCAAATTCTCCATCTGCTCTGCGCGGACAAGTCCAACGCCGAGATCGCACAGATCATGGATGTGAAGCTGCCGACCGTGAAGACCCATGTCAGCCACATCCTCGACAAGCTGGACGTGAAGCGCCGGGCGGAAGCCAAGACAGCAGCGAAGAAGCTGCATTTAGTGCAGGACGACCTGTAAAAACAGCATCCGGCAGATGTCGGATTTCCATATAAAGGCAAGATGATTTTTCAAGGAGGAAAGATATGAAAAAACGAGTATTGAGTATGTTCATGGCGCTAGCGCTCTGCCTGACGCTCCTGCCCACAGCGGCTTTTGCCGAGGGAGAGGACGTGAGCATATCGGGCGGTGTCATCGGCGGCGGTGAGACCGGTGGCGAGGGCGGTGGGATCTATGTAGCCCCCGGAAGCCCGACAGAAGGGGGCGGCGGCACATATATCCCCGGAGAGGACACGCGAACGGAAATCTGGTGCGTCAGCAAGCCTGATTCCATTGGCCGCACCTATGACGGCACGACGGACGGCGGCACGATTCCAATCGACTTGACATTTACAGACGGCACAAATAACATCATACTCAAAGAAAGAACGGACTTTACCGCCAAGAAGACGTTCGATTCCGCGGACGCGGGATGGCATACCGTCACTGTGGAAATCGCGCTGACTGGCGAAACTGCGAAGAAGTACAAGCTCAAGGCGGGCGAAGAAAAATTTGAGATCGGCGGCAACATCAACAAGGCCTATCCCGATTTGACCGTATCTCTTTCCAAGACGGCTTGCACGGCGGGCGAAAAGCTTCTTCCGCTTCTGTCTGTCGAGGGTGCTCCAGAAGACGCCGAGGTGACATATTATTATCTGGCTTCCGCGTTAAAAAGCTGGGCGGGCTCTTCTGACGTAGAGGGTGGCGAATCCATGCCCAAGATTGACGAAAACACCGCAATCAGCGAGCCCGGCACATATTATGTCTACGCCAAGTCCGGCAAGACAAAGAACTACGAGGAGGATCGGTCAGCAACCGTGGCACTCACGGTCACCGAACCTGCGGCTGCTTCGGTGTCAAAAGCCGATGGCACGGTTAGCGGTACATACAAAACTCTCCCTGCGGCGCTGGACGCGGCGCAGAACGGCGACACCGTCAAGCTGCTGGCAAACCATACGACACATTGGAGCGACGTCGATGCGGGCGACGAGCAGATGGCTGTCGTCAGGAAAACCTTGACGCTCGACCTGAACGGCATGACGGTGGATTATCTCACTGTGGGCGATGTGGTTCCTGACGAGGCAGGCGGAATCCTTGAGTCCTACGACGGCAATCTGACCGTCGTAGATAACATTCAAGGGGGCAGCTGCGGCAAAATCAAAGACCTCGAATTTGTAAAAGGTTCACTGGCGATTCAGGGCGGCCGGATTGGAGATGATGACGGAAGCAACCTTACCTGCGACGAGAACAGCGGCAGCGTGATCATCAGCGGCGGCACGGTATGTAACGTCACAGTAGGCGATGGCGCAGCCGTTACCGTCACCGGCGGCACAGGGCACGCGGGCAAATGGTTCAACGATGGTACGCTGAACATCACAGACGGTACGTTCGGTAATGTAAACTTCCGTAATAACGGTGGAACCATTGCCATCAGCGGCGGCACGTTTGGTACAATTACGAACACCAACGGAAGCAGTTCAATCCCACTCATGCCCCTGCTGGCAGATAACTATGCCTTCTACCAAGGCGACAACGCGCAGAACAGCACTGAAAAAACGCTGACCAATGTAACGGTCAGGCCCCACACCCACAGCTTTGAAAACGGCAAGTGCGACTGCGGCGTGGCAGCAATCGTCGTTGACAATAACAACAGTTGCTACAACACGTTACAGGCCGCTTTGGATGCAGCGGCGGATAACGCTTTTATCACGTCGGTAACGCTGGGACAGGATTTGACCGAGGATATCACGTTCAGCGGGTCGGCGGCTGGGTCGCTCACGCTGAACATGAACGGTCACAAGCTGGAAACAGAAGCAGGCGTTCCCCTGACCGTCACCGGCGGCACACTGCGCATCGAGGGCGCGGGCGAGATCAACCAGAACACCGCTTCCAACGCGACCGCCTTCCCTGCCATCTCGCTCACCGGCGGCAAGCTGGTGATTACGGGCGACCTCACCGCGCAGGGCGGCTACGACAGCAGCAGCGGCCGCAAGCCCGCGATCTATGCCACGGACGGCGAGCTGGATTTGCAGGGCAACGTATCCTTGAACGGTGGTCTGACGATTACCGGAACCGCTAAACTGACCAATCCTCTGACGCAGGGCACGTTCTACGTTGACGCTTCTGAAACCGGTAATGCCATTGCCATCACGGACAGCGAAGTCCCCGGCGGCGAAGTCTATAAAAAGGCACTTGAGCTGCTAGCCAAGGATTATGCCTTCTATAGGGCGAATGGCAGTCTTGCGGACGCCGGTGGTGCTAAACTCAGAACTGGAACATACACGATCAAGTCGCATACATGCAGCTATACCCATGATGAAACGAATGGCATTGCCTACTGCAACTGCGGCAGAAGCCACGCACACAGAGACTTGAGCGATGAAAAGTCGGTGCTGGTAAACGGCGTCTGCCCCATCTGCGGCTACCATTGCCCGCACAAAAATATAGGCGATGACGGCGTTTGCACGGACTGCAACGCAAAAATGGTTGCTAAGGTAACGGTCGGCGAAACGACCACCTACACGGCCGACCTCGCCGATGCGTTGAACAAGGCCGCCAACGGCACGACCATTACGCTGCTGGCGGATATTGAATGGGGCGTGACTCCTCAAGACAGAGCGGCTATTACCGGAGATGGTAAAATTGTTACGCTGAATCTGAACGGGCATACGATCACCGGCGGATGGTTTGATATTGGGAGCAATGACAATCCTACATCCTGCACATTGAAAATCATCGGAGAAGGCAGTCACGAAAGTTTAGGGGGGAGTGGCGGCTGCAGCGGTGTTTCCCCGGAAGCTACGCTGGATCTGAGCGAGTGGAAAGGCGGTACGATCAACGCGATCAATATATCGGATAACTCGAAATATGACGAAACAACGCGGGAAGCCGCAGTGATCGTAGGGCCGAAGGCAGGTACGATCGGAAAACTGACATTCGGGAATAATCAACTTGACGAACTGAAAAAGACTAAATTGAGCGGCGGCAGCTTTAATGAGATTTGGGCAGCGAACCACAAGCCGGTTAAACTTGGCGAACTGCTTGCAGATGGCTATGCCTTCCAAAATGGGGATGGGTCGTATGTGAAGTACGAAACGACACTTCGGGGCGCGTCTATCTACAACGTCAAGGTCGTAAAATGCCTGCATCCGAACATGAAACCGGATGAAACTGGCGTAGCGACGTGCGAATACTGCGGCAAGAGCGGCAAATTCGTAGCCTCGGTGGATGGCAATCTCTATACCAATATGGATGAAGCCGTCACCGACTGGCTGGCAAACGGCGGCACATTGAAGCTGTATGCCGATTATACCGCTACGGATGGTACATGGAGCATTGGCAGCGGATCGCATACGATCAATCTGAACGGACATAGGATGTCGGTTCAAGGTGATGGCGCATTCAAGCCCACCAACAATATGCATTTGACGGTTACCGACGGCAAGAAGATCGGTCAGATTACGAATATCCTCCTTGATGGGAATCAGGGCGGGAGCTTTACGCTGGAGAGCGGTTATGTCTGCAATATGGAGATGACCGACGGCGCTGTCGTTGCGCTGAAGGGCGGCAGCGTTGACAATCTGGATGTGCAGAATTGCTCCGCAAGCACAAATCTTTCCATCCAGGGCGGCAGCATTGGCAAACTGAATATAAAGGATTGGGCTGATGGCATGCATGTTTCCGCCACGGGCGGCAGCCTTGGCGCGTATAATCTGCCAAGCGGCAAGATTCTCGCGGATGTGCTGGATCATCAATATTACGCCGAAGGCACAAGCCTTGATAGACAGGTGGATACGGCGCAACCTGTGGAAAAATTCGTTATCAAGCAAGCCCCTTACGACTTTGGATCGACTTCTAAAGCGGCAGATGTTCCCATTAACGGCAGCATCCCCTTCATGGTTGACTCGCCCAGTGAAAATGTGGGCGTGTACGATGTGAAGTGGTATCGCAGAACGAACAGCGGCGCAGAACATATGACGGAGAATAAAGTGGCTGGCGTGAATGTCAATGTCAATGATACGCTGGATGTATTCTGCGTGATTACAGGGTTGGATAGACCCGGCGGAGCAATGCAGTGGCAGGTGGCAGTCAAGGACTACACGATAAATGTCGTGCCTGCCAAGCTGAACGGCGACCAAACGGTCATTACGCAGAAGCCGAACACGGGCAACACCGGAAATCCGGCAGACAACCGCCTGGTGGTTACTCCGGTTACTTCCTACATGCTTAGCGGTGTAGAATACAAATTTGAGGTGACCTACAACGGACAGCCGCTGGAATTGGATAAAGATTACACCATTAAAGATTCGAGCAATAAGGCAATGAATGCCGGAACGCACACGCTGACCATCGAGGGCAAGGGCAATTATACGGGTGAAAAGTCGGTGACATGGACGCTTGAGCCGTATGAGCTGTCGGTTGAAAACTTTCGTCATGCCCATATTAACAAGACATACGATGGTACAGATGCAGTGACTGACAGCACAAACGGAATCAGCGGGTTAAACAGTTTTATGCTTGATTCGAAGAACCCGCGGAATCCTATATTGTCGACTGTGAATGTTTTTTATTTGGGCAAGAGCGACTACCAGTTGAGCAATATGAAATTCGACTCCGCGGAAGCCGGAGACAGAACCTTCACCGGCACAATGACGCTGACATCCGGCGGCAACTTTGTCTTTGCCAGTGGCAGCAGGGTTATGCCGATCGAATACGGCAGCGTCAGCGGCAAGCAGTGTGTTTGGATCAACAGTGCGATCATCGCTGCCCCCGCGGCCAAGGCGCTGCAAGTCGCGAACAACCATGCGGCGACGTATACGGTTGATCTGTCCGCGCTGCTGCCTGCGCTGGAGGCTCCCAGGGAGTACGGCGCGGTGACCTACGGCGCACCAACTGTCAACTTGTCCAGCGACTATTACACCAGCGGCGCGAGGGTGGAAGACGGCAAGCTGATTTTGCCCATTCAGGCCGTGAACACAGAGACGACAGGCAGCATTGGTTCTGTCCAGGTCAAGGTCTCTACGACCAACTACCATGACTTCACCCTGACCATCAACGTCAATGCTGCCAACAAGATCGTCCCCACCGGCGCACCGACCCGAAGCAAGACCACGCTGGCCTGGGGCGAGCAGCTTAGCACCATCACCCTCTCCGGCGCAATGAAGGACGGCGATACCGAGGTCAAGGGCACGTTTGCATGGACGAATTCTGCCACAACGCCGAGTGACATGAACGATTTTGAGGCAGAGTGGAAGTTTACGCCCGAAAATACCGATGTCTATGCGGAAATCACTGATACGGTGACAATCAAGGTCATTAAGGCCACCCCCACCGGCGCGCCCAAGTACACCGCCATCAACGCTTCCGGCAAGACGCTTGCCGATGCGGCCTTGGCGGTCAATGAAGCCTGGCCGGAGGGCACGGTGCAGTGGGTGGACGAGAACGGCGTGGAGCTGAACGTGAGCGCTGAAGTCAAGGCCAACACGGCCTACCGCTGGCGCTTTGTCCCCACAGACGCTGAACACTATAACGAAGCCAGCGGCGCTATCACCCTCTACACCGTTTCCCACAGCGGTGGCGGCGGCTCTTCCTCCGGCAGCTCCGACAACAATCCGATCATCAAGACGGAGACGAAGAACAATGCCGACGGCTCCACCACCAAGGCTGAGACCAAGAAGGACGGCACGGTGATCGAGACCACCACCGGCAAGGACGGCTCTGTTTCCAAGACGGAGACCAAGCCTGATGGCAGTTCCGTCACCGAGAACAAGGCCGCTGACGGCTCCACCGGCACGGTGAAGACCGACAAGAACGGCCAGACCACGGCGGAAACCGCCCTCAGCAGCAAGGCCATCGAGGACGCAAAGAAGTCCGGCGAGGCCGTCAAGGCTCCTGTGGAAGTCGAGGCCACCCGCAATTCCGACACCGCCCCCACCGTCAAGATCGAGCTGCCCAGAAACTCCGGCGAAACCAAGGTTGAAATTCCTGTTTCCAACGTGAAGCCCGGCACGGTGGCAGTCCTCGTCCACGCGGACGGCACCGAGGAGATCGTCAAGAACTCCCTGCCCACCGAGGACGGCATCCAGCTGACGGTCAACGGCGGCGCGACGGTCAAAATCGTTGATAATTCTAAGGATTTCATCGACACCCGGAGCCACTGGGCCAAGGACGCCATTGACTTTGTCAGCGCCCGTGGGCTGGTGAACGGCATGAACGATTCCATCTACGCCCCCAACAACTCCACCACCCGCGCCCAGCTTTGGACGATTCTGGCGCGGCAGAACGACGCAGATCTGAACGGCGGCAATACTTGGTACGAAAAGGCGCAGTTGTGGTCCAAGAATAAGGGTATTTCCGACGGCACGGAGCCCAACGCCGCCATCAACCGCGCCCAGATGGTCACCATGCTGTGGCGCACCATGGGTCAGCCCACGGCGGGCGGTACGGCGAACTTTACCGACGTCCCCGCTGACAGCTACTATGCAAGCGCAGTGGCCTGGGCCGTGGAAAACGACATCACCGACGGTGTCGGCGACGGTCGCTTCGACCCCGCCGCCACCTGCACAAGAGCACAGATCGCAACCTTCCTCTGGAGGGCCATGGCTGAGTAAATCAAGCAACTGCCAGATCATCTATTCGCTGGCATAATTCCACAACAGGCAAAGGACAGCGCGGCGGACGGTCAACAACACCGGCCTCCGCGCTGTTCCCTTTTCGCCACAGGAAACTCTGTACGCCATTCACACGCTGACCATTCAGGCCCAGTCCTCCGGCGGATCTTCCTCTGGTGGCGGTTCGTCCTCTGACCGTGACAATTCCGGCAGCACTGAAAGCCGCAGACCGCAACCCGTATTCCTGGAACATGGATTTTATCGAATACCCCGACGGAAGCGGCTATGAGGGACGCTTTACCAAGTGCGGCATCTGTACGCTGATGCGCGAGCTGGGACTGTACGACCTCACGCCTGCAATGTGTCATTTGGATTACACGATGGCAGAGGCAGGCGGTGCGGCAGATTTTGTGCGGGAGTATACACTCGCCTCCGGCGGCCCGTACTGCGACTGCGGATATAAAAAGAAAACGTAAGATTGATACCGCCATAAAAAGCGCTATGCATGTATTCTGCTGAATAAGATTTACTTTGCCGATTGACAGACCATTACGGATAGGAGACCCGCTCGTTTCGATAGGAAACGAGCGGGTTTTATGTATAAAAATTCGATCGCGTGGAAAACTGAAATGAGAGTTTCGGGAGATATATATTATACCAGAAAGCTCAGAGAGGAGAGTTTTCATGCAGGGTATAGAGCAGGCAAAAAAACAGGCTGCAGAGGAGATCTGGCTCAGCTATTTCAACGAGCAGGCGTATGCGGCAGGACTGATCGATGAGAAAACGCGGAATAGAATTCGGGTGGCTCTGGTGCGGGCTAAAGCAAAGAAGCAGGGCACGTAAGTGCCCTGCTTTTATGCTTGCGGTACAATTTTCACTCGGTGATATGTTGTCTTTTACAGAAGTGTCAGGAAATCAACAGGCGTCCAAATGTGGTAGACAATCCCATTCTTCTTTAGAACAGCCTGCTTGCCGCCGGGCTTAACAGCGATATAGTTTTTTGCATGGTTATCATATTTGCCAGAGAAATAAATGTATGCTGCAGCGCCATTTGATTTATCGAAAAGAGTTCCCAAAACACTCCTTGAAGCATAAAGATGATTACAGGTTTCCAAGATGGTATTGCTGTGTTCTTGGCTCAATACACCATCGCCTGGTGCAGCCTTTTCAATAGAAGTTAGACCAATCTGCAAAGGTTCAGCATTTTGAAACATATTCCTGTGCGGAAAATAAAAAAATGCCAGGAAAGAAAAACAGCATAATAACAGAAACTTGGGCGCTCGGGAGAATTTCTTATCTGCTTTTCGACGCAGCAAAAACGCAAGAGAAAAAACTGTGATTATCCAACAGATGACAGTGCATATACATAGGATCATAATCTCTCCCTCCTCAATTTGTGCTTACGGTAAAAATGGGTTTGTGTATTTCTTCTGCAGAACGGCAAGCAGTGTTTGGACCGTTGTCGTGAGCGGGATAGTTATAATTATAATATATCATATTATCGGGAGAAAATATACGGGATATATCGAACTTGTAGGTCTTTTGATGATAAAGCTATAACAATGAGAAAATTGCTGTATTGGTGTCCAATATGCTGCTTGCCGGATGAGGTGGAGGCGAAAGTGCTGCTGTCTCAGCTTCGCGTCCAGCCGATGCGTATCTATGTTTACCCGGCAGGTTTACACGGCACAGACGCAGTACCAAGAATTGAAAAACGTATACTGCAGAGCA
>OLQR01001654.1_pt1 | contig 12374 bp, 18 predicted proteins | sample 1671881 | NCBI WGS metagenome assembly OLQR01 (sample SAMEA3136623, study PRJEB25190) | human gut metagenome | biome: human gut; feature: human-associated habitat; material: faeces | place: Austria | collected 2013 | reverse complement strand
AGAACGTTCCCTAATTTGGGGAATGCCTCGGCTTTCCCTTAGGAGGGATCCGTTATATCCGTTTAACTAAAGGAACATACTGTATTTTCGTCTCAAAGTACCTCGGAAACAACTTTTATTCTATCATAAAATCAAGCGATTCTCAATAGCAAAATTCATAGCATTTTACGATAGCATTTTCATGCACATTTTCATGTGCTTTCAGATGATAAATTCACCCTTTTATGTCACAAAATATGAGAAATACATTGAAATAATTCTGCTTTCCAGAAGTGTATTTATAATTTAATATTTATTATACTTGAATAAATCCGAAACAGCAAGAAACATGAAAAATGTAAGTATTCAAAAAGAAAATCTGAAAAAGAACTTATGAGGAGAAAAAAGAATGAAGAACAAAAGTAGAAAAAAGAAAGGTGCTGTTCCCAAGATCAATCCTTTGAAAGTACTCACTTCCATTCCAGGATTGATAAAAGGAGTTATAGGAATTATAGTGATCGTTCTGATCGTATTTGTTATAAAAAAAGGATTTTTTGATTCAAAAGAAGGAGATGTAACAACGATCAGTCAGTCATCGATTGAAAAAATTTTAGATATCAGTGAACTGTCTACACTTGAGTATACGTATAATGCGGTAGCAGCCGGTTATGATGAAGACGGAAAGACGCTTCTTTATCATGTGGCATATGAGGGAACTGTGAGTGCGGGAATTGATTTTGATAAACTGAAAGTGAAAGTGAATCCGGATAAAAAGGAAATAAGGATTACTGTTCCAGAGGCAAAAATTCTGGACTGTAGTGTCAATGAAGGGTCATTGAAATATATTTTCGAGAAAGATGAATATAATACTGCAACAATTTCTGCTGATGCGTACAAAGTCAGCAAAGAAGATCTGAAAAAGAAAGCAAATGAAGAAACCCGGATTACGGAGCTTGCAAAAGAAAATGCGATTTCTGCAATTTCCGGTCTGATTGAACCATGGGTTGATCAGGTGGATGATGAATATACAGTTATAATTAAGTGAGGTGGATACAAATGAAAAAGAAGATCATAACCCTTTCCCTGATCGGAATCCTGCTGATCAGTCTGTTAAGTGGATGCGGAAAATCAGAAGACAAAGAGGCAGCAAAAAGTACAGAGCCGGATATTATGCAGGTCCGTTCCATCTGTAAACTTGCAACAGTAGAATGTTATTATCATAATGTGGCAAAATCCGAAAAGCCGGCAGGTACGGGAATCTGGCATTTTGGGGAAAAGGACCGGCAATTCTGGATTGAATATACCGGAACGGTGAAACTTGGCATTGATATGTCGAAAGTGCAGATGAAAGTAAATGGAACCGATGTAACGGTCACAATTCCTGAAGCTGAAGTACAACAGGTAAATGTAGATGATGATTCGTATAATTCTGACTCCTATATTTTCAGTGAAGACGGGATTAATAAAAATGAAATTACTGCGGAAGATGCAACCGGTGCGGTAGAAAATGCAAGAAATGAAATGATAAAAACAGCAGAAGAGAATACAGCACTTCTTGTAAATGCACAGGAGCGGGCAAAAAAGATGATTGAGAATTATATCATGCAGCTTGGAGAAACGACGGGAACAGAATATCAGATCACATGGAAATATGAATGAGAATCTGAAAAAACAGTCAGTAAAAATATGATAGAAAAAAATTAATTATACTGGATTTATGCAAAAAAGTGATGGGGAGTTTATGCCACAGCTTATCAGATAAAATGGACTTTAGAAACCATTTAAAAAGCAGTTTGGAAAATATTAAGGAATGAGAAAATTAAAAAAGAACAAGAGGAGGATTTGTATGAATTATTTAGTAATAGACTTAGAGATGTGTAAAGTACCAAAGGATTATAGAAATAAGAATTATAAATACGCCAGTGAAATTATTCAGATTGGAGCGGTTCTCCTTGATGAACGATACAGAAGACGGGATGAAATCTGCTTATATGTTCATCCTGAACATGGAGTGATTGATAACTTTATCGCAAATATGACTGGAATCAAGAATCGGCAGATCAAGAATGCACCGAAATTAAGAGAGCGTCTTTTAGAATTGACAGAGTGGATTGGAGATAGAGAGTATCAGGTGTTTGCATGGAGCAACAGTGATTTTTCACAGTTGTCACATGAGGTCAGATCTAAGAAACTGCAGGATGAAAAAATCCAAAGCTTTATGGCCCCGGAAAGATGGATCGATTATCAGGAAGTTTTTGGAAAGAAATACAGTTTTGAAAAAGCAGTCAGTCTTCAGGAGGCTTTGATGCTCTGTGATCTTACGCAGGACGGAAGGATGCATGACGGACTGGATGATGCACTGAATACTGCTAAGCTGATCCGGAAGTTGGAACTGAATCCGGAGTATCAGTTGATTTGCCGGCAGACGCTGACGGAGGAAGAATCTGATCCGCTGAATATATGTCTGGGAGATTTATTTGCAGGATTGCATATTGAGTGTGCCTGAGAGGGGGCTGAAGAGCAGCAGGAAAGAGCAGTTTCAGGCACGGATTCAGGTGTCAGAAATTCTCTGAATGATAAAAAACATCGTAGATAAAAAACATCGTAGTCAGAAAGAGTTGAAAAAGTAAGAGCCGAGATTTATAATAAAGAAGATTATCGGAGGAACTCTTTTATGATAAATATAAAAAGATATGGCACGCTCTGTCTGTCCGCAATACTGGCAGCAGCGTTTGTTCTGACCCCGGCAGTAAAGATATTTGCTGAGGAGGGGGATACAGCGGCGGATCGTGAAACCCAGCGGCAGACTTGCTATGCAGAGCCGACGGATTCAAATGGACTGACGAACTGGCCGCAGGGACCGGCAGTTTATGCTGATTCAGCGATTGTGATGGATATGAACAGTGGAGCGATCCTATATGGAAAGCAGATCGATAAGCAGCATTATCCGGCAAGTATTACAAAGCTTCTGACTACACTTGTTGCACTGGATCATGCGAAACTGACAGATAAAGTAGAATTTTCACAGGACAGTATTTCTTTCCTGCAGTACGGAGATGCTCATATTGGGATGCGTGCAGGAGAGGAATTGACGCTGGAAGATTCTTTATATGCCGTGTTGCTTGCATCTGCCAATGAAGTGTCGTATGCAGTTGCAGAGAGCGTTGGAAAGCAGATGGGCGGAGACTACAATACCTTTATAGAGGCGATGAATGAAGAGTCAGATGCACTGGGATGTACCGGCTCACACTGGACGAATGCAAATGGACTTCATGATGAGCAACATTATACGACAGCTCATGATATGGCTCTGATTGGGGCAGCAGTATATCAGAAAGAAGCATTTCGGACGATCGCACAGTCACTGACACATCAGATTCCACCGACCAATCTGGTAAATGAGGTGAGAACGGTCAATCAGAAGCATAAGATGCTCTGGCCACAGAATGCAAATTATTATGAGTATTGCAAAGGTGGAAAGACCGGTTATACAGATCAGGCAAGAACGACCCTGGTGACGATGGCAGATAACGGAGAGCTGCAGTTGGTTGCAGTGGTGCTATATGATTTCGGGTCAGATGCGTATACGGATACCAGAGCCATCTTTGATTATGGATTTAATAATTTCTCGAAAGTGATGCTGAAAGATCTGGAAAAAGCAGACGGAGTACGGTCATATAAAGATGAGGAAAATGCTTATGTAGTACTGCCCCCCAACGTGAAGTTTTCAGATCTGAAAGCGGAAGTTAAAGCAAAGGATGGTTCCGTCAATGAGGGAACCGTTACATATACCTATGAAGGACAGATCGTAGGGAAGGCAGATGTAACGCTGGATAATAAAAAGTCGGTAGAGAAACCGACAATAACAAAAGGAACAGAAAAGACTGGCACAACGACAGACAGGAAGGAGAAAGAGAGCAGGCCGGTGGTGCTTATCGCTGTGGTCGCAGTGGTTTTGGTACTTGTGACGGGAGCGGTTGCATGGATAAAATATAAGCAGGCAAAAAGCAGACGGCACAGGCGGAAAAGACATCGCAGAAAGCTAAGTTGTAAAATCAAGTGCGACAAGGGTTAATAACTCTATCGCACTTGATTTTTTATTGTGGAAAATACGAGTGCTACAAGAGAATTAAAAAACTCTTGTAGCACTTTTTATTTTGCCAATTTTTAAGGAAAGGTGGGCGGAAACGTGAAAAAAGGAGATAAGCGTATTACATACGCCGACAGACAGAAGATTGAAGCAATGGAGCGAACCGGGGCAAAGGTTACAGATATTGCAAAGGCGGTTGGGTTTCACAGAGCAACGATTTATAACGAATTGAAGCGTGGGGGAACACCATACCGGGCAGAAGTAGCACAGAGAAGTTTATAAATGCCAGGCGGCAGCAGTATAGAAAGGAACTAAACATGGAAGTGTGGATATTACGAGGGACAGACCCGGAAACATTGGAAGAAAAGATAAATAAGCAGTTGGAAGAGATGGAAAAGGTAAAATCATTTTTCTATACGCCAACGGTTCAGTATCAAACGGCAGTAGTGCCGCAGATGCGAGGGGATAAGGTAACGGGTTATAAGGTGGAGTATTCAGCAATGGTTGCAGTAGAAGCAAAACCGTTATTCTGGGAAGCGTAGGTGGCAGCAGATGAAAAGAAAATTAAAGGTTAATGACTTCTTTTGTGGATGCGGCGGAATGGGTATTGCATTTAAAAATGCCGGGTATGAAATAGCCGGGGCATGGGACTTTGATAAATACGCCGTGGAGAGTTACCGGGCAAACGTAGGGGACCATGTACAGAAAGCAGACATAAAGGAATTGCACCAAGCAGACATACCACAAGCGGATGTGTGGGCGTTCGGCTTTCCTTGCCAGGATTTGAGCGTTGCCGGAAAGCAACGGGGCATGATTTTAAAATGCGAGGATTGCGGCGAGGAAATAGAGATAAACCCGGAAGAGTACACGGGCAACACCATTTGCCCCAAGTGCAGCAGTAACAATTTTAAGGCGGCGAGCCGTAGCGGATGCTTCTTTGAAATGATGCGATTACTTGAAGAAACAGAGAGAGAGAGAGAACACGCCATGCCGGCCGTTATCATTGCGGAGAATGTGCGAGGGTTACGCCCATATCTGCCAGTGTTACGCCTGGAATATGAACGCCACGGGTACACGGCACATATTGAAATGTTTAATTCCAAATATTGGAACGTGCCACAGAACCGGGACCGTTACGCAGTAGTAGGGACCAGGAACAAAAAGAACCTATCATTTACATTTCCAAAAGAGCAACACGAATTTGTACCGAAATTATCGGATTACCTGGAAAAAGACGTGCCGGAAAAATATTACTTGCCGGATGAAAAAGCACAAACCATTATAGCCCAGGCAATGGAGAAATTAGAGAAAATGGGAAAGTGCCATGCGTGCATTACGCCGGACCGTATCAACAAGCGGCAGAACGGACCGAGGGCAAAGGCAGAGGACGAGCCAATGTTTACACTTACCGCCCAGGATTTACACGGCGTTATCATCCTGGAAGATGAACAGACGGAAGAAAGCGTGGTTACGGACATTGCAGAGGAAACCGGGCTTTTAGACCCCAACGGTTGCGGTAAAACATTACGAGTTGGGGGGGGCGGAAGCATCACAAAGAAGCATAACTACCAACACGTTATCATCAATCCAGGGGGGGGGGCAGAGAGCAACAGAGTTTCCCATAACAGTAACGGTCAATAAGTGCGGAAGAAATGTTTTAAAAATTGCGGATGTTTCCCCATGCCTTACCGCAAGGGATTATAAAGGGTACGCCGGAAAGAAAGACATGATAGCAGTTATAGAAGAGCGAAAGGAACAAGACAATGGAAAGAACCAATAACCAGGGTTGCCAAATGGTGGGGATGCTTGACATAAAAGGTCAAGACCAATGCCGCCGGGTGTATTCAACGGACGGAATAGCACCAACCCTTACAACATCCGGGGGGGGGGCAAAGGGAAGTGAAAATATTTGATACAAAGCGGTTGAGGGTGCGAAAGTTGACACCTAAAGAATACGGAATTTTACAAGCGTTCCCTATGGACGATTGGAAACAAGTTGTTTCAGATAGCCAGGCATATAAACAATTTGGCAATGCAGTAACCACAACGGTTTTTACTGCAATAGCGGAAGAGATAGCAAAAAGCATTTATGCAGCAGAAGAAAGCGAGGAACACAACATGGAAGCAGAAAACAAGACTTTTACCGGGATGAATGAACCGGAAGAGAAGCCAACGGCGGAAAGTATTTTGGCGGCAGCAGAAGCCCAGGTGGAAGCAGACCAGGAAGAAACAACTAAAACCGCAATTCCGGCAGAGGAAACCATAACGCCGGACACATTAGCCGCCGGGATGTTACATTTTCTCCTTGATAGTGGAATTGTAGCGAGTGCGTGCGTGACAGATGAAACAGAAAAGATGTTTGCAAAGCACATTAAAGAGGAATTGGACGGAATGACGATTGGGGAAGCACCGGAGATTTTAAGAGATTGGGAAGCGGCACAAAACGCCGTCAATGATATGCTTTCAAAATATGCACCGGGCGGATATATGGGGAAAATCATTTATCCATTACTTACCCCATTAAAAGAGCGGTTGGAAGCCGGAGAAAGAACACCGGATTTATACAACGCCATTGTAGAAGCCACAAGGTAGGTGCGGCGTATGACATTGGCGGACACTGTGGGCGTTATGTCCGGCCCGGACCGTGTGCGGATTACAAAAGGCAGAGTGGAATTATTTGCCGGATATTTGTTCTATGAATGGGAACGCCTGGAAGCAACGGCGTAAAAAGGGTCAGAATAAAAAGCCGTTCCATTATATGATTTACTTGTAAAAAACAAGGAAAGGAGCATGGAACAATGGAGAAAATGTTTAACTTTATTTCCGTGATTGGCGGATTGGTTGGCGGTTTTATCGTTTCGTTGTTCGGCGGTTGGGATGTGATGTTATACACAATATTGCTTTTTGCTATCCTGGATTATTTCACGGGCATTTTGAAAGCAGTCTATAAAAAAGAACTTTCAAGTGCAATCGGATTTAAGGGGATTGTAAAAAAAATCATGGTATTTGTGGTTATCGCAGTTGCCTACAACGTGCAGAGAATGACCGGGGACACAATACCATTAAGGGAAATTGTTATTGTTTTCTTTATCTGCAATGAAGCACTTTCCATTTTGGAAAATGCGGCGGAATTTATCAACATACCGCAGCAGTTAAAAGATGTGCTTTTGCAGTTAAGGGACAAGAACGCAGTGAAAGCGGAAGAAAAAGAAGAAAGCGAGGAATAAGACATGGCAACAAAAGACCAGGTAAACGCCTTTATTGCAAAATTGGCAGCAATCGCAAGAAAAGAATATTTAACCCGTGATAAATGGGTTTTACCGTCCGTATGTATCGCACAGGCCGCATTAGAAACCGGGTGGGGAACATCCGGGCTTATGACAAAAGCCAATGCGTTTTTTGGCATTAAGGCCGGCAGTGGTTGGAAAGGAAAGGTTTACAGTAGCAAAACAAACGAGTGCTATGACGGTAAGACATACACGCAGATTACCGCCGCTTTCCGTGCTTATGATAGCCTGGAAGAGAGCGTGGCGGATTATTACAATCTGATTTGCGGAAGTTCCCGTTATGCCGGAGCAGTAAACAACGGAAACGCCGAAAGTGCCATTACCGCAATCAAAAACGGCGGATATGCAACAAGTCCTACATACATTAAGAATGTAATGAACATCATCAATTCTTACAACCTTACACAGTATGATACATGGGACGGAGAGAACCAGGGACCGGCGAACCAGGAAACCCACGGTTACAAGGTGGGGGACAAGGTAAGAGTGATTGACAACATCACATACAACGGGGTGCGTTTCGCAACCTACTATGATGAATATGATGTTATCCAGGTAAACGGGGACCGTGTTGTTATCGGTATCGGCAACACCGTGACGGCAGCAGTAAACGCCGCCAACATTGCAAAGGATGAAGAGATTGCAGAAGCCCCGGCAGATGCGGAAGTACCAACCGACATTCCGACCCAGGAAGAAACAGAGAACGCCCACGGTTTCAAGGTAGGGCAGAAAGTAAAGGTTATCAATGCTTACGATTACTACGGTAATATGTTTAAGTGTTGGTACAGTAAATATGATGTTATCGAGGTTAAGAATGACAGAATTGTTATTGGTATCGGTAACACCGTAACGGCAGCAGTAAACGCCGCCAATTTAGCAGTAGCATAAGCAACGCCGCCTTTAGGAATTTGGCTACCAAAAGAGCAAGGAAATAATGTATATCACGGAATTAAAAGCACACCTTAAAAAAGTGTGCTTTTTCTTTATTTAAAAGATTTTTAAAATAGTACGGAATATGTATTGACATAGTACGGAATATGTAATATAATAAAGACAGTTAAGAGAGGAACATAAAGAAAGCGAGGAACACAACATGACATATAGCGAATTAGTAAAGGAAGCAATTAGAAAAGCACATGAGGAAGCAAAGGCAGCAGCCGAAGCAACCAAAAACCAGGTAGCACAATTTGAGGTTGGCAAAACCTACTATACACGCAGCATTTGTAACCATGATTGTATCTTTTCCGTAAAGGTTATAAAAAGAACCGCAAAGACCGTTGTAGTCTTAAAGGACGGAGAAGAAAAGCGGTGCAAAATTGGGCTTTCCTGGAATGGCAAGGAAGAAACAATTACACCGTGGGGCGTTTACTCCATGTGTCCGGTAATTGGAGCATCCGACATAGCAGCATAATAACACATAAGACTGGGGCAAACGTCCCGGCAGAAAGGAAAAGAGCATGAAAACATATTATTGTGTAACATCATCATTCGACGATAGGGGAAGAGCAACGGCAAACATTACAGATATGATAAAAGCAGAAGAAAAGCCGGAAAGTACATATACAAGTACCAGGAGAAAAGATATATATAATGATTGGTTTGAAAGCGAAAAAGAAGCACAAGAGTATGTGGAACAAACAAGAATTGCATAAGGCAAGGGCGGAACAATAGCCGCCCGGCAACTAAAACGGCCACACCGTGAACGGGTGCGAGTGTCCCAAGCCACTATAAACCGTTGAGGGGTTGCAACAATAGGCGTTGCGGTACTGTCTGACAAGTTTTAACCCACGTTTTAATGTGAAACGGGGAAGCAATGAGGAATACACCGGGCAAGGGTGCATTGCTTATATACACAATCGTTTAGACCAATGCCCGGAAACCCAAAACGCCTATATGATGCAACTATATATTGAAACCCGTTGTTTCTGCGATTTTATCAATGGTAAATACACGCACTTTTAAGCCCGGCACATTCCGCCGGGCTTATTGCACATAAAAAATAAATTTAAAATAGTACGGAATATGTATTGACATAGTACGGAATATGTTATATAATAAAGACAGTTAAGGGAGATACATAAACTTAATGAGTAATGGGCAAGCATAGAAAGGAGAACTTCATGGACGAGGATATGAACGTAGGCGAGTTACTTAAAGAAACGGCAGAAGAAAATCAGACCAGGAAAATACTTGAAATCTTAAACGAGTGTAAGGACCTGGCAGAAGCCAAAGAAAGAGTAAAAGCCCTACTTAATAAGTAAGGCTTTAGGGAAACAGAAAGGGCGGTGGACTTGCCAAAACCGCCCTAAACTGTAAAAAGTATTATACACCATTTGGCAAGAGAAAGGAAGAGGGCGTAAATGCCAAAAATAAAAAAAGAGTTCGACCAGACGAAATATCAGAACGAATATAAAAAGAAAACCTATGACCGCATGGAATTACTTGTGCCAAAGGGAGAAAAAGCAGTAATAAAGGAAAAAGCGGCAGCAGTAGGGACAAGTGTAAATGAGTTTGTGTATTCAGCAGTAAAAGAAAAAATGGAAGCAATGGAAGCAGTAACAGAAACGGAAGAGTAACACGGAAGAAAGCGAGGGAACACAACATGGGATTATTTAGTAACCTATTTTCTAAAAAGAACACGGCAGCAGTACAACCGCAGCCCGTACAGATGCCGGAAGAAAAAAAGCCGAGGTATATTGTAAAAAGCCAACGGTTTATCCTGGACAATGTAAAAGACCACATGGGAGATATTATGGACCTTGTGGAGAAAAACGAGGATTACAAGTTAAAAAAGAAAGACCTCATAGAAGAAAATAGAGAAGATGAAAACATCTATGAATATGAATTGAACGAAAAAGCAACAATAACCACTATATCTTGTGAGGGGGGGGGTGGAGCAACTACAAGTATTTGTGCATAATACCCACATTGGAGATATTAAAAAGGGCGGCATAAGCAGAGTTAAGAACCTTTTGAAAAAAGGAAACATAGAAAATATATGGTCCGAAGTTTCCGGCGGCAACTATAAACATTTAAGGTATGATGCCGGGAAAGATGTATATTACTATGATGAATTAGAAAAAGAATTTAGTATTACCATTGAAATAACCTATAAAGAAGAAATCACAGAATAAGTAAAGGAACATAGGAAACAGACGGGGACAACAACGGATTATTCCGGGTTGTCCCTATTGCCGTATCAAGGGGGTTATTTTTATGGGTAGAAAATACAAACAGTTAAGCCAAAATGATAGAATATCAATGGAAACACTACTTAACAAAGGCCATTCCGTACAAGAAGTTGCGGACTATTTACACGTTCACAGAAGCACCATTTACAGAGAAATGAAACGGGGCGAGTATGTACATAGAAATTCAGACTATACGGAAGAGGTGCGTTATAGTAGTGATAAGGGGCAGCAGACCCATGATTGGAACGCCCAGGGCAAAGGCAGAAACATTAAAATAGGCAATGATATTAAATTGGCGGAATACATAGAAAATAAGATTGTGGAAAATAAATATAGCCCGGAAGCGGCATTGGCAGCAGTGGCAACAAGCGGAATAGAGTTTAACACCACTATAAGCGTAAGAACCTTATACCGCTATATTGATAACGGCATATTCCTTAAACTTACCAACAAGCATTTACCCGTTAAGGGCAAGAAGAAAAAGAAAAACAAGAAAGTCCAGGTACAGAAGAGGGCAGCAGCCGGGGAGAGCATAGAGAACCGCCCGGATGAAGTGTCAACCCGTGAAACATTCGGACATTGGGAAATGGACACCGTAAAGGGTAAACAAGGCGTTACAAAATCATGTATGCTTGTATTAACAGAGAGAAAGACCAGGGACGAGATTATATTTAAACTGAAAGACCAAAAGGCGGAAAGCGTGGTGGATGCCCTGGACCGTTTAGAAAGAAAATGGGGAGATATGTTTTCTAAGGTGTTTAGAAGCATCACAGTAGATAACGGCGTGGAGTTTTCAGATTGTAAGGGCATGGAGCGTTCAGCATTGACACCAGGGGAGAAACGCACATATTTATTCTATTGCCACCCATACAGTAGTTGGGAGAGAGGGACCAACGAGAACACCAACAAGCTAATCCGCCGCCATATCCCTAAAGGGGAAGATTTTGACGAAAAGCAAGATAGGGATATTGAATTTATAGAAAATTGGATAAACACATACCCACGGGGTATTTTTGGCTTTAGAACATCAGAAGAATTATTTAAAGAAGAGTTGGAAAAAATCACGGCATAATATTTTTTCAAAAACTTGTCGCAAAACTATTGACAAAATATACAAGCTGCATTTCCGTAAGAAAACCGTTGTTCTTTCGGAATGAAAAAGATATAATAAACTATGGAAGACAAAAAGACATAGATTCAGGAAAAGAGGAAAATTATGGCGATAAAAAAAGCTACAATCGTACTTGAAGGCGGGGCGACAAGAGGAATCTTTACCTCAGGTGTGCTGGATTGCCTTATGGAGAAAGAAATTTATATGTCAGATGTGATCGGGGTATCGGCAGGAGCGTGCAATGCACTGGATTATGTATCCAGGCAGCCGGGGAGGACAAGAGACTGTATGATTCCCGATGAGCAGTATGGAAAATATATTTATGGGATCAGGGATACGATCCGTACAAAGAGCATGATGAATATGGATTTGATCTTTGACCGGTTTCCGAATGAACTGATCCCGTTTGATTTTGATACATATTTCAGTTCACCGATGAATTGTGAACTGGTTACGACAAACTGCCTGACCGGAAAGGCAGAATATATGTCAGAAGAGGAAGATCGGGACAGACTGATGAAAATCTGCCGGGCGTCGAGCAGTATGCCGCTTCTGACTCCGATCGTAAATATTGAGGATGTTCCGTATTTAGACGGAGGACTGGCTGATTCAGTACCGATCCGCAGGGCAAAGGAAATCGGGAATGAGAAGATTGTAGTTGTGCTGACAAAAAATGCCGGTTACAGGAAAAAAGTACTTTCTCCTGCAATGCAGAA
>OLQR01001640.1_pt1 | contig 12453 bp, 8 predicted proteins | sample 1671881 | NCBI WGS metagenome assembly OLQR01 (sample SAMEA3136623, study PRJEB25190) | human gut metagenome | biome: human gut; feature: human-associated habitat; material: faeces | place: Austria | collected 2013 | reverse complement strand
TTGGTTTCTATTTTAAAAGAATTAAGTTTTTCGCATACTTTTTCGTATGCTTTTTGAAAATCTCCGTCTATACCTCTGTCTGTGTTGGGAGTTACAAACCGCTCCGTATCTATAAAATCCGCATCCGTAAGGCATGAAAACAAATATCTTGTAAAAAAAGAATACCTTTCAATAATTTCTCTCTGATTACTGACATCAAAAAGTTCTCTCAAATTATCTTTGGGATATTCAAGTTTAACTTCATTTTCATACGCAGAATAATCGCCGGTTTTTCGTTTCATTCTGCCGTGCAATGTCGAATCTTCTTCACCGTCAACTTTCGTTCCGCCGTCAGGTAAACCCGAATGATGTCCCGCAACGCAATACTCAATCATAGGCACATATGATTTCGGCGGTGCTTTCGCAACTTCTTTTGCACCGCATATTGCGTGTTCCACTCGGATATTTTCCGCACCGTTTATACGTTTTTGAAAACCCGCTGTATACTTGCCTATATCGTGTATTTGCCCCACAAATTCGGCTATATCCGCCCAAAATTCATTCGCATTTTCACGACATAACTTCGATGTTCCGTTCAAGTGGTCCAAAAGCGGTTGTTTCCGTCCGTCGTCTGATGTATGTCCAATATATTCCATAGCAATCATCCCTTTTGTACAAATTATACTTTTATCATATCACTTTATTCGTGCAATTTCAACATATATTTTACTTTTTAGTAATTATCTATTAAATATACCTATAATTTTTATATATTTGCACCAAAAAAGGAACACATAAACAAAGCATACGCATTGTTTATATGTTCCCCAATAATTAGCTTAATTGAGTCTGCAGACAAATCCGCAACGATTTTGACTGCATTCTGTTTAATTATTATTGATATTAAAGCAATATCTCGCCTTTTCAGGCACTGAGCCTATCATACAAGGATTATGAATACTGAAATAATCCATAACATAACCCTTGTCGGTATAGATGTTTACACTCTTTTTGTCTTTCATCATTCCCGTATTATTTTCAATAACAATCTTCTTTATTTTTTTACAGTTGATTTCAATGTCCGAACGAGTGTAATTGCAAGTAATACTTGCATCTGTATTTTCCAAATTCACAGAATTGTTCAAAATGTATATTCCCTTGTACTCATCATCTCTGTTCGAATAAGAAGAAAAGCATCTCAAACCTCTTGTTTCGATAGTATTTCCTATATATTTCTGTTCAAATTCAGTCGTCAGCTTAATATATATCGCCTCTGTAGAGCCGGTATAACGCACAACGGAATTTTCGCCTGTATTTTTTACTGTATTGTGATAAACCAATTCATACGGACCTTCGATACCCGTTTCAACACAATTTTGTACAACATTATTTTTCACAATCGTATTAGGGAGTGATGTTCCCATACCCGCGAATATCGCCGCACAACCGACACCGCTTGTAAGTGCATTCGTATCATTTACGGACGGTTTGCCGAAACCGATATTTTTGCACACATTATTTTCAATAATGTCTGCATATTTGCCCGAAACAGTCGGAGTCCAATAATCAATCGCCCCCCAAACACTGTTGTTAATCGTGTTATTTCTTATAACATAATCGTCAACATCGCCGACAAAACTTATCGTCTTACCGCAGCTGTTCTCGAAAGTACAATTTTCAATAAGCACATTTTCAGCCGGGCTTTGTGCATCACCGACTATTCTTATACTGTAACCGCTGTTTGAACTGTCCGAAATCTGATTGCCGCAATTTGTGAACTTACTGTTCAAAATCGCGATATTACTGCAATCTCTGAACACAATTCCGTTGTTTTCAAAATCGGTAAAAGAACAGTTGTTGAAAATAATATTATCGCAATTTTCAAACTTTATCATAGGAAAATTTTCAAAATCTATATTTTCGACATATAAATTCTCAACATTCTTCACAATCTGATATGACGGCACATCGTCCGAATAATCTGCAACAAATGTTGCCCGTTTTCCGCCGGAAGTTTTTATCACCGTGTCTGAATTGAATATTGACGGATATTTTCCGTATTTAATCGTACTGTGAACTTTGTATTCATTCGGAGCAAGTGTGTTTATTGTTCCGTCTTTGCCTTTTATGTCGTTTGAAACACTGCCGGCAGAAAACTCATACAAGTCAGTTCCCAACAGTACTGATGACGTATCATAATTCTTAAAATCCGCTTCGGCGATTTCTTCGGGTGTAAGTTTGAACAGTTCACCGTTTTTCGATTGAATGTTCGACTTGTGACTGTCTATCTCCTTACGTATTTGCAAAACAGCATTGCGTGCCGAATTACCGTCCGACGCGTATACAAAATTCGCACCGAATGTCATGCACATCATCAATACCGTTAAAAGAGCCGTAATTTTTTTCATTTTCAACTCCATAGCCTTTCTCAAATAAAAAACCAACTTTAATAATAGCGTCTGTAAAATTGCAAATTCAATTCATACAAATTTCAACCGCCATTACATACATTTTATCATTAATTATTCATTTAATCAAGACTTTTCGATTAATATTTTCAAATAAAAAAGCATATCATTTCCAAAAATGATATGCTGAAATTTTTAATAATTTTCTGCGTGAATTTCAAAATATGCTTGCGGGTGATTGCACACAGGACAAACCTGCGGAGCTTTTACGCCTACAACAATATGACCGCAGTTACGGCACTCCCAAACCTTGACCTCACTCTTTTCAAAAACCTCTTTTGTTTCAACGTTGTGAAGTAATGCACGGTAACGTTCTTCGTGAGTTTTTTCTATTGCGGCTACCATACGGAACTTTTCAGCCAATTCGGTAAAGCCTTCTTCTTCGGCAGTTTTTGCGAAATCGGCATACATATCTGTCCATTCAAAATTTTCGCCCTCTGCCGCCGAAACAAGATTTTCTGCCGTTGTTCCGATTCCGTTTAATTCTTTAAACCACATTTTTGCGTGTTCCTTTTCATTGTCGGCTGTTTTCAAAAACAAATCCGCTATTTGTTCAAAGCCGTCTTTCTTTGCCTTCGATGCAAAATATGTGTATTTGTTACGCGCTTGCGACTCACCCGAAAAGGCAGTTCTTAAATTTTCCTCTGTTTTTGTTCCCGAATATTTGTTTGCCATTTATATTACCTCCGTAAATTTACTCATATATAATATATACCACTATACACGAATTTTAAACAACATTTTTCTATGTCTTGCATTTTTCCGTTTTTTGTATTAATATATGTTTTGGGGTGATGATATGAATGTTGAAAAAAATATGTTTACGATCGGTGAAATGGCAAAATCAATCGGAATTACAAGAAAAATCATATTGAATTACGAAGCAAAAGGATTGATTACTCCGGATGTTAAGGACGGCAAAAACGGAAATCGTTATTATACCGTAGATACGTTCACTAAAATTCGTACAGTACGTATTTTTCAAAAGCTCGGTCTGTCGCTTGATGAAATTCACAACTATTTAGACGGCAAAACCGATTTATTACCGCTTATCCGCCGCCTTGAAGCTATGCGTGACGAAATAAATTTGAATATTGAAAAGTTATATGAAAGAGCAAACACCAATCTCACACAAATCAAGGAAATCCACATTGACAAGCAAACGATTTATCGACGAACTTTTACTACGGAAAGTATTCTCGATAAAACAAATATTCTGCGTGATACCGCAATACTTGCCATGCGTGAATACGGTACCGATATGACAAGGAGAATGTATTTTTTAGAATACCCATTGTCCACACCCAACGAAATTTCTTACTGTGTTGCCGTACCGCCCGAAAGCATCGGCGAACATATCGACGTGCTGACACCCATGCGTGCAATTTGCATTTATCATCACGGTGCATATGAGGAACTCCCAAAAGTTCGCGAAAAACTTTTGTCGTATGCTAAAGAGCATAATCTCACACCTTTGGGAATGTGTCGTCATACATATCTTGAAGGTCCCCCGCAACATAAGGATAAAAAACTGTTCATAACACAAGTAGCTCTGCCGATAGAAGAATAAAAAGCTCCCGAACATATAAGTTCGGGAGCTTTTGTTTTTTACATAAAGAACGGGAAAAAATCGTTCTGAACCATATATCTGTTATTTATTTCTTCGATTTGCAAATCGGTATAACCTCTGTTTACCGCTTTTCTTGTGTTTAAATTAACAGCTTGTACCAAACCGATTACTTTTTTTGCATTATTATCATTTAATTCAACATTATACTTGTCAAACAAACTAAGAATATCAGGAGCGTTTTCATTGCTCATTTTACATTCCATTTCAATTTCAAAGCATAAGTTTTCGCCCTTTACTTCATCCATACCCATTCTCTTAATCAAGTAATGTCTAAGCGCAAGATATTCGTTGGTTTCTTCAATATATCCCGGGTTAGCCATTTTCATAATCTTTTTTCTTGACGGAATATAGAACGGCTTGTTACCTTGCGTTTTCAACAAATCATCATAAAAACCTTCTTCCAAAACATAAGTGTTTACAATCGAATTGTTGTATATTTCCCACAAATCCATTTTACCGTTGACAGTATTAATCAATTCCATAAAATCTTCTTTTGAAATATCATGATTTTGCTTGTCGTATATTTCAAAAACCTTGTCCAACGGAACAATTTCGTAAAGTTCCGCAAAAACATTGCAGTAATTTATTATTTTATCTCTGACTTCCAAATCGCCTTTTGATTCGTTTGTATAACATTTAGCAACTAAGTCTTTTACTTCGTCACACAAACTGTATTGTTCGTTTTCAAATGATATATAACCTAATTCCAATAAAAGTCCGATTTTGAAAACATCCAACTTTTCAATTTCGTTGTTCTCGCACCAATTTACAAGACATTCCGTTTGTTCTTTGTCAAGCGCCGCAAGAACTGTCTTAAAATACTCGTCTGATAATAATATTTCCGATATGCTTTCTGCCACTTCGCCCTTGTTCATTTTTGAACGACCTTTTATATTAAGCTCTTTTGCCAAGTCAAGCATTTCGGGCTTTTTCCAAGACATTATATTATCAAATATTTTCATTTTTCTACCCCTTAATATTTTTTTAATATTATATCATTAAATTTTCACATATACAAGCCATAAAAATAAACAATACTTTCCGCAATTTCTATCCGACAAGTCAGCCACAGTATATAAAAAAGAAACGATTTTTATATCGTTTCTTTTTTTCATTTAAGAATCAGCTGTTATTAACAATTAGATAAATTTCTTTAGCTTCGGTTTTATTTACAGTTCTCACTACTGCGAATACTACATCATCTATAACAGCTTCATCTATAAGATTAAGATATTCTTTACCATCTATTGTTATCTTTGCAGTTCCAGCCTCAGGTGTTGAAGCAATCCCTTCATCAAGGAAAACTCTTGAATGTTTTGGATTTGCTGCAAAGTCATATGTATAGATTTTAGCATTTCTGAATTTGACTTCAAGTCCGTCGTTATAGTTTACTAAACAATCACCCTCATCGCTTGTTGTAATTTTACCGATTGTGATGTTGTCACCTTTCTTATTAACAACTGGGCCAAAAACAATATCTACATTATTATCATCCAACAGTAAATCATTAAAATCGGTATTTGAAAGAATTGAATCTTGGTTTCTAAGTGCAGTATCTCTGAAGGTGTTATATGATGTGCCGTTCAAAACATCTTGACCCGCAAACACCGAATAGATTTTTGTGATCAAACCGTCTATATTAGTAGTGAATACTAATACATCACCATCATAAAAGTTATCTTCGTTAATCGATATATTATTATTGCCTCTAATTACAATATCATCATCTAATATAAATTGTTTTTCTTCTCCGTCCACAATTAAGTTATATGCTGTCTTATATCCGTAGCCGTCATATTCAACAACTTCACTGCTATTAAAAATAGCAAGCTGAGTATTTGAATTAAATACATTTGATACACCACCTGTAACAATTACAAAATCGTATGTACCATCCGAATCGGATTTACCATAACCGTAAGCAGTATATGAATAACCGTCATTAAGTGACGGAACAACCGAACACTTGTCTTTTGAATCAACTTCCGATATATCAAGAATTGCAGTTGAATTATTCATCTTAATTGAACCAATATTGTTATCTGATTCAATATATTTTGAATCAATCTCCACAGCAGGTTCAGAATAAATATTATTAATTGTTATCTTGTTTGAAGATACATCTACCGAATATTCAATAACTTGTTTCGGATAAGCCTCCGTCTTTTTATTTGCCCCCCAATAATCAGTACCTATATCATCATTTGGCTTTACAAAATACGAATTATATTCTTCAACATTTCGGCTGTCTATTATATATTCTTCAGTAATACCATTCTTAGCAATAACTTGCGCAATATAGTCACCGCCTACTTTTTTGTATATATTTTTCAATATACCTATATCATTAATATATTCCTTGTCATTTTCCGTAAACTCTCCTGCGGTAATAACAGTAATGCTTAAATTACTATCGTCAGTCTTATATCTGTATGCCGTATATTCATTGCCGTCTATGAGGTCATTTACAGAAACACTTCTTTCGTCATCTGTTATGCTGGCAACAAACTCATTCAACTGCATTTCACCGATTTGATTTAATTCTTTATTATATTTTGCCGTCACCGTTTGTTCTGGTGTATCTATAATATCCAAACTAACTATGGTATCTGATATTACACCGATTGTTCCGACTTTTGACGGTTCCCATACTTTATAGTGTACAACTTGCTTTAAATATGAATCAATTCTATTTGAACCATTATATTCATTTACAAGCTTACTATACTCCTCAAATTTGTCATAAGGTACGCTATATTCTTTTAACCCTGTTTCTGTTATAATACAAGCAACATAACTTCCGCCAGCGTTTTTGTATATATTCTTTAATATACCTATATTTTCAACATATGTTTCTTCCGATGTTTCTGTATTTACATTTCCGTCTGTTATAATTACATAATTATATTTATTATCCCTTTTTGATTTACAATATCCATATGCCGTATATGCTTCACCGTCATGAAGATCCTCAAATGTGGCAATTTGAAATTTATCACTATCATCTACGTCCGTAAAATCAAATATAATTACGTCATCAGACATTTTTATGTTGCCAATTCGTTTATCAGACGCTATATATTCCGCATCAGGTGACGAATGTGCACTGTAATTATATAGAATGGTAATTTTCTTTGATACTTCATTGACCCTATACTCTATCGCTTGTTGTGGATAAGCAACTTTTTTGAGATTTGAGCTATCATAACATGCTTCACCATCATCTTCTGATTTTACAAAATATTTTCTGTATTCATCAACATTACTCGGATCTACTTTATACTCTTCAAAAGTACCATTCTTTGTAATGACCTGTGCAATATAGTCACCACCGGCTTTTTTGTATATATTATTTAATACTCCTATGTTTCTTTTGCTCATATCTTCATAAGCATATGCAATTCTTCCAAATGCGTCAAGTCCGATATCGTAATATGTAGTTGTTTCGCAGCCCGCATAAATGCCATCTGCCGGTTCATAATTTATACCATCAATCCTATATATATTATAAGGATCTGAATATACTGCTGAACATCTGCCGTTTAATGTATCTCTTGATACAAGAACGTCATAGAATGAAGATTCTGCGAAATTATTTCCCACATCATAACATATACTTAATACATCATTCTTTTTAAGTTCCTTTGGATCTATCTTCTGATCTCCTAACACAAAATCATACGAATAATTATCATCATTATTATCAATACGCATTTGAGATTTTATACCGGTACTGTAACTGTCAAAATATATTGTTAACCCCTCTGACGTTTCAACAACTTCATCTACAACAGCCGTTGCATAACTAAGTATTGATACAATATCATATTCCGATGAATTTATATCTTTTTCAAGTGTTACAATTGTCGAATTGCTATTAGCTAATAAATTTTTTATTTCTTCAATGTTCAAATCACTCTCGAGTCCGTTAATATAAAATCTAACATCATCTGAAAAATTATATTTCTTTGAATGTTTAGTTTCACCTGTAGGATAGAAATATAAGCCGTCAGATATATCGCTTGATTTAGCCTCATCAAAGTCTGACGCACTGAGTTTTACCATATCCTTTTCTATCGCTTCTGTTTCCGGCTGACAGCTCTTTAAATCGTCCCATAGCATAAACTTAACTTTGTTATCATAATCCTTTGCATCATTCAGCGGTATTCTGAAATTTATGGCATTATTAATATCGTAGCTTTTCAACTGCGTCAATAATCCGTCAGTATTATATTGTGCTGTAATAAGTTTACCAGAACATTGTGCTGTGGTAATTTTATCAGAATCCGCATTTTCCAAAAAAGCGACACCCCAAGGGGTATGGTCCATTGTTAGTCCTTCATCTGCATAAGCAGTCATAAAAGCACCGAATTGTATGATTAATGCTATCATCATACAAACACCTATAAAATATCTTTTTTTCATTTTGTCCTCCTTAACCATTCGTATGAATGTATATCTTTTCCAACATCAATGTTATCATACTTCTGTTTCTTTGTCAACTTTTATCATATTTTTGATATTATCTTCGTTTTTGTACACCATACTTATCACAAACTTGAATATAATAAAAACCTCCCGCATAATTACAGGAGGTTTCAGAGTGTCATCAAAAACGTTGCTGTTTCGGCCACTTTACTTTTGCGTAGTTTAATGGCATATTGAAAAGCAGCCTCATTAAAAATCATTTATGGCAACATGTGGTGTGTAGTAAAACAATACTTCATATATTTTATCAGCCTACAGCCTCATTCGGATCGTCATACGCAGTCATACCCGGTATTATCCAAATTGTTTGGTTCTTTTCTTCCCAGTCAACTCGGCAATCCAACACATCTGTTATATCTCGAAGTTTAAAGTAGTTGTTACCGTCGATATTATAGCAAGTTGCCTGAACGGGAACTCCGTCAAGAGTTAGAAATGCCGATGAAGAAACGGCTGTTCTCGTTTCACCGTCACCTGCCGTCAACTCACCTCCGACCGATGTGTAATCAAAATAGCTTAACATATCAATCGAATTTGTTGACGCGTCATACTTAATATCAAATGTTTTAATTGTTCCGTTAAGCATTTCCGCAATATCTCTGAGTTTGAAATAGTTACTGTCGTCAATGTTGTATGCAACGGTGTTATATTTGCGGCTATCCAGACAAATAGTCTGCGTTTTGGCAACAGAGTTTTTGCTGAATCCGTTTCCGGGATAATAAGTAAATGTTTCCCGACTTTCATCCTCTTGAACCAAATAGCGAATCTCTCCGTTATAGTAAATAGTATAGATTTTTCCTGTTATAATCCAAGGCTCTATTTCTGAAGGATCTATTCCGGGAATGTTCCTCATATCCTCATCACGGTCGAACGAAAATTCTTCAATGCCGTATACATTTACCCAGTCTTTGTCTTCTATTTTATTGATTTCACCGTTGTTTGAACTAACCCATTCACTGTATTCTAAGGCCTTATCCATATCAGCGTTGATATATCCGAAACGATACTCTTTCAGTTTTGCAAGTCCTTCGGCAGAATAGGTCAACGCACCCCATTCACCCCAAGCCGTATCTACGGACAGAACGCCTATAGGTGCACCAAGCTTTGCTACGTCATCAGCTGACTGTGTTTTGGTTAAATCGACAAGATTACTTGTCGGAATATAACATACCTTTGAGTTGAACCAGATTTTTGAATTTGTTCCGTCATAATCTTTCTCGATAACATCTATTACTGTACCTTTTTTAACCGAAGAACCGTCTGAAATATCACAATCCGCATTTGCCTCAGCTTTGTAGGAAATTAGCGGTTTTTCGGTGTTTGCAAGTTGTATATTGACATATTTGGATTCAACATAATATAAACCGTGCTTGTAATAAATTTTATAATGTCCGTTTTGTGGTGTTGCATCAACTATTTGAACAGATTGATTTATTTTATAAACACCCGATTTTACATAATCCGTTTCGTCAGGAGTGGTTTTTACCATCAAATTAGCGGTTGCCTTGCCGACAGCTTCAATTTTTGGAGCAGTTGCCACTTGATTGTTAATATCTAAGATATAACAATTTTTTCTTGGCAGAAAATATACTCCCGGTTTCCAGCTTGTGAAAGCTCCACCGTCTTTTCTTCCGCTACAATCTATAATTGAACCACGGGATTCGTCAACTCCGCCCTCGCTCCATACGGCAACCCAATTTTCGTTATAAGCAACAACATCAAATTCACTTGATGCACCTACATAAAATGATGTGTTGGCATTTGCCTCTGTTCTTGACTTTTCTGCAAACGGAGGATCATAGCCGATTTCTTTAAGTTCGTCCAATCTCTTAGAGTGATAATTAATCGGCGGATTGCCCGGATAGAAAGATGCTTTTACCGAGCCGAATTTTCCCTCATCGCCTATATGCACAACAGCCATTCCAACCATCGGTAACGATTCAGGTCGGTCATGCCTTACCCATTCAGTCGGGACTTTTGCATAAAAATTTCTTTCATTGCCCTCGGTTGTTTTTGAGCCGCCATAGATATAGTCGGAAAGAAAATACATATTTATTGTATGTTGATACTTATCCGGATCAGATGACGCTGTCGATTTCTCTATTTCTTTTTCTGCAACCTCTGCTGTTTCAAGTGTATCCTTTCTGCCGGCAAGAGCAGGAACATAGCCGATTGTACCGTCTTGGAGCTGAATCTTATGAAATGTGCCGCCATCTCCGACTACATTAGGCTCCAAAATTGTTACTTTGTTGTACTGGATGACCACTGCAACAGAACGACCGTATGATGGATTTTGATAAACAGACATACTTTCTATTCCCGCCTTGACATAAGCCGTATCACCCGCCTGAAAATCAGCAGCCGACACGTTTGTGCAAAATAACATTAATGTACAAATTAATGAAGTAATAAAAATTTTCAACATGATAAATCCCTCTTTTCTTAATTTTTTTATTTCGTCTTGGCAGACTATGTTCTATAATTATTATACATCGTACATTGGTGTACGATGCAATAGATTTTCAAAAAAAATTAATTTTTTTAATTCTGAAACAAAAACTTTTAATATCATATCAAAAGGAGTTTTATTTTTCACCGCTAAAGCTACACTAAACCTCGGAACTGTCTGTTTTTCATAATACAGCAAAACCTCCTGCATAATCACAGGAGGTTTTTGTACTGATTTATCTTCGACATCCACAGTCACTGTCATCTTCCGGTTCGGATATGTCATCTTGATCACATTCCAAGAATTCGCCCCTTTCAGGCGGGAAGAATTCGTCAACCGGGAAGTCTATTCTCTCAAATAAGTCACAAGGATTGTCATCCGTTGCCCCTACCCCAAATAGACCATGTTGCGTGGGTGATGAAAAAGTGAGGTTTTATGCGGTATTGCAACAGCTTAACATAAGTTCCTCTTTATTTTCTGATGTTACCTATCGCTACATTTTCTCAATATATCAATTATATCCTTTTCATATATTTCTGTTTCATAGATTCTACAATCTCTGAGTATGCCATTTCATTATTAGCAATTTTTTCTATGTTGTTAATTGTATCGTTACTTAACTTCATATCCTCAACAGAAAATGTGCCCTTTAAATTTTTCAAATCACTTTGGTATTCTTTAGAAGCCATTTGATTTTTATTTCTATTCATATATTCACCATTTTTTATCCTTGCATCAGTCGGTCTTTGATTATCCACATGAATCTTCCATATTCCGTTTTATTTCACAGCACCTTGCACTCTGCCTTCTAAACATAATGAGGAAATTCTTCTTGTGGACATACTCTATTTCTAAGACATTTCCAGTTAATCTAACTTCTCCATTCTTATTATTAATATTATATATTGTATCCGAACTAATGTCAATAAATCGTTCAAACTAACAAGCTACGAATTGCACTAATTTAGTATATTATTTTTTCAGTAAGACAATAAATCTGTCTGAAACATCATCAGCTAACAGCTTCACTTGGATGTCATACGCAGTCATACCGTGTAGTATCCAAATTGTTTGTTTTTTCAAATCAACTCTACAATCCAACACATCTGCTATTCCGATGCTGTTTTTACTCAATCAGATAATAGGAATGTGCGGCATTGTTTGGTCGCAAATTACGGCAGATGTTTTAACTGTTGCTTTGTCAATTTTCGTTTATAAAAAATACGAAAGGAAATATCTTTAATATATGATAAAGCTTAAAGAGTTCTAATCCTTGAGCCTTATGTTTTTATTTGACTATCTTTCGACAACAAATGCTTTTATTACGAAAAACAAGTCTTGCGATTGCTTTTTCTTTGCTTAATATAATAACATCTTCATTTTTTTATGTCTTGAATTGTCAAGTCAAATGCAACGATATATCAAAATAAACTTCAAAAGGC
>OLQR01001635.1_pt1 | contig 12476 bp, 9 predicted proteins | sample 1671881 | NCBI WGS metagenome assembly OLQR01 (sample SAMEA3136623, study PRJEB25190) | human gut metagenome | biome: human gut; feature: human-associated habitat; material: faeces | place: Austria | collected 2013 | reverse complement strand
CGGGTCTTCCTCTTCAGCAGAGCATACAGTGAAAGCAGCAAAGAATGGAGATACGGTTGTGACGACCATTGATGTGAGCCTGCAGAAGATTGTGGAAGATAAGATCCTGGCATTTAATCAGGCCCATGCCGGTGAGGCAAGGAGCGGAGAGCCGGGAAGTAAAAATACAGCAGTCATGATCATGAATCCAAATACAGGTGAGATTCTGGCACAGGCATCTTACCCGGATTATGACCTGAACAATCCGGCAGATCTGTCTGCAATTTATTCAGAAGATACGATCAACGGAATGACTGAGGAAGAGAAGACGGAAAAAAGGAATCAGATGTGGAGAAACTTCTGCATCAGTGATACCTATGAGCCGGGTTCGACGATGAAACCGTTTACGGTTGCAGCCGGGCTGGAAAGCGGAACACTGACCGGAAATGAAACGTATTATTGTGGTGGATCACTGAGAGTGGCAGATTATGATATCGGATGCCATCTGCGGTCAGGACATGGAATGGAAACGATCCAGGATGCAATCGCAAATTCATGTAATGTGGCACTGATGACGATGGCAGAAAGTATCGGAGTGGATCATTTCACAAGATATCAGCATATTTTTGGTTTTGGGGAATATACAGGCATTGATCTTCCGGGGGAGGCCGGAACTGCGGGACTTCTATATACGGCAGACAATATGACAGCAGTGGATCTGGCTACCAACTCTTTTGGTCAGAGTTTTAATGTGACGATGGTACAGCTTATTACCGGATTTTCATCACTGATCAACGGCGGATATTATTATGAACCACATGTAGTAAAGCAGATCCAGGATCAGAATGGAAATGTGATCGAGACAAAAGATCCGGTTCTTTTACGAAAGACTGTTTCAGCGGAAACTTCCACGATGCTGAAATCCTATATGAAAGCAACCATGGAGTACGGTACCGGAAAAAAGGCGGCAGTAGAAGGATACGATATCGGAGCAAAAACCGGAACAGCACAGAAGATTCCGAGAAAAGAGGGAAAATATCTTCTGTCCTATATCGGATATGCACCACAGGAAAATCCGGAAGTAGTGGTGTATGTTGTGATTGATGAGCCGAATGTTTCGGCACAGGACAACAGTCTTCTTGTCCTGGAACTTGCAAAATCGATCATGGAAGAAGCATTCCCTTATCTTGGAATTACGACGATCCAGGAGAGTGAGCAGATCAAAGCAGCAGATGCGGCGGCTGCGGCACAGGCGGAAGGAAAGGATTTCGGAGATACGGAGTACTCTGATTTCGATGAAAATTATACAGATACATATGATAAAAAGACAGACTCTTCTGCAGATGAAAACTACAAACCGGATCTGGACAGTTGGGCAACTGTGAACAACGGAGATTAATGTATAACTCTGAAAAGGATGGAATAAGTTATAAAGACATTCTTTTCAGAGTTATTTTTTATGAAAAATAAGACCTATAATAAAAAGAAAATGCTGGTTGTATTTTCAATCGCAGTTGTGTTGATCGTTTCTCTTATGGCGAGATTATTTTATCTGATGGTATTTGATGCAGAACATTATCAGAAACTGGCAAAGGATCTTCATGAGCGGGAACGGAAGATCAAAGCAGCCAGAGGAGAGATCCTGGACCGTAATGGAGTTGTCCTGGCAGCCAACAAGACGGTCTGTACGATCTCCGTGATCCACAGCCAGGTGACCGAACCGGAAAAAGTAGCCAGGATCCTTGCAGAAGAACTGGAAATGGATGAGAGTAAAATCGCAGAGAAAATACAAAAAGTCACATCCATGGAGAAAATCAGGACAAATGTAGAAAAAGAGACAGGTGACAGAATCCGGGATTATGATCTGGACGGAGTGAAAGTGGATGAAGACTTTAAAAGATATTATCCTTATCGTGACCTGGCTTCCAGAGTCCTTGGATTTACCGGTGGAGATAATCAGGGGATCATTGGCCTGGAAGTGAAATATGAAGAGTATCTGAAAGGAATCAATGGAACGATCTTAACAGTGACAGACGCAAGAGGGATTGAACTGGAAGGAGTCGCTGAAGACCGGATCGAGCCGGTAGCAGGAGGAAATCTGCGGATCAGTATGGATTATAATATTCAGAGTTTCTGTCAGCAGGCGGCGGAAAAAGTCCTGGAAGAAAAGCAGGCAGACAGTGTCTCTGTCCTGCTCATGAATCCACAGAACGGAGAAATCCTGGCGATGGTGAATGTGCCGGAATTTAATCTGAATACACCCTATGAACTGAATACCGAAGTGGCAGAAGAACCTCTTTCTGATGTAGAATTACAGGAACGGCTGAACCGGATGTGGAGAAATGAATGTATTAATGATACCTATGAACCTGGATCTACTTTTAAGATCATTACATCATCAGCCTGCCTGGAGGAAGGAGTGGTGTCACTTTCTGATACATTTTCCTGCCCAGGATACCGGGTGGTGGAAGACCGCAGGATTCGGTGCCACAAGGTGGGCGGACATGGGCAGGAAACTTTTATACAGGGGATTCAGAATTCCTGTAATCCGGTTTTTATAGATATTGGTCTGCGGCTGGGGGCAGACCGTTTTTATGAATATTTTAAGCAGTTTGGCTTACTGGGGCTGACCAATGTGGATCTGCCGGGAGAAGCGGGAACGATTATGCATAAAAAGGAAGATATCGGACTGGTGGAACTTGCAACGATGTCTTTCGGCCAGTCTTTTCAGATCACACCGATTCAGATGGCAACGACAGTCAGTTCCCTGGTCAATGGTGGAAAAAGAGTCACGCCGCATTTTGGAATTTCCATTGAAGACGGAGAAGGAACGGTACTGGAACAGTTTCAGTATGAAGAGAAAAAAGGGATCGTATCAGAAAAAACTTCAGAAACCATGCGGATGCTTTTAAAGAGTGTGGTGGAAGAAGGATCCGGAAGAAACGGAGCGGTGGAGGGGTATTCTGTCGGAGGAAAAACTGCAACGTCCCAGACACTTCCAAGAAGTGCAAATAAATATATTTCTTCCTTTATAGGGTTTGCCCCGGCGGAAAATCCACAGGTTCTCGGAATCGTGGTGATCCGTAATCCACAGGGAGTTTATTATGGCGGTACGATCGCTGCACCGGTGTTACGCAGCATTTATGATAACGTGCTGCCGTATCTCGGGATTGAAAAAAGCTGACTGATAGGGTATACTGTAAAAGGCGTTTTGAAAGAGATACTTCTGAAAAGGGAGCGGAAATTTCCGGACGTACAACAAAAGAAATAAAGAGGTGTATGTATGAACAGTCATATAGTAATTCCGGTATTGATTTCATTTGCGATCAGTCTGATCCTCGGACCGGTCGTGATCCCGTTTTTAAGAAAGCTGAAGATGGGGCAGACAGAGAGGGTAGAAGGAGTCCAGTCGCATCTGAAGAAGGCAGGGACGCCTACCATGGGAGGCGTGATCATCCTTGCATCCGTTGCGGTCACATCTCTGATCTATGTAAAAGATTACCCGCAGATCATTCCGGTTCTGTTCCTTACCGTTGGGTTCGGACTGATCGGTTTTCTGGATGACTATCTGAAGGTAGTCATGAAGCGTTCGGATGGACTTTATCCAATGCAGAAGATGGCATTGCAGATCGTAGTGACGGCGATCTTTGCATATTATCTCGTAAAAGTGGCAAAGGTTCCGCTGACCATGATCGTTCCGTTTACGCACGGGTACGAACTGAATCTTGGATGGCTTGCAATTCCGGTACTGTTCTTTGCAGTGATCGGTACTGTGAATGGTACGAATTTTACAGACGGACTGGACGGACTTGCCTCCAGCGTCACAGTACTGGTTGCAACATTTTTTACAGTTGTAGCGGTTGGAACAAAGAGTGGACTGGAACCGATCACCTGTGCGGTTGTAGGAGCATTGATGGGATTCCTGCTTTTTAATGTTTATCCGGCGAGTGTATTCATGGGCGATACAGGATCACTTGCACTGGGCGGTTTTGTAGCTGGAACTGCCTATATGATGAGAATGCCGTTATTTATTCTCATTGTGGGATTTATCTATCTTGCAGAGGTGATTTCAGTAATTCTGCAGGTAACATATTTTAAGAAGACAGGCGGAAAGAGACTCTTTAAGATGGCTCCGATCCATCATCACTTTGAGTTGTGCGGATGGTCTGAGACGAGAGTTGTAGCTGTATTTTCGATCATTACGGCAATCCTTTGCCTGATTGCTCTTATGGGGGTATAAAAGATGAAGATCAAAGAAAAAAAGGTACTTGTATTTGGTTCAGGAATCAGTGGAGAAGCGGCATGCAGTCTGTTGCTCCGGGAAGGTGCAGAAGTCGTACTTTATGATGGGAATGATAAGCTGGACAGAGAAGAGATCCTGTCAAAGATCCCGGAATCCGGGAATGGCAGTTTACAGATTCTTCTTGGTACACTTGCGGACGAAAAAAAGGCACAGCTGCTGAAGACACTGGATCTGGTTGTTATGAGTCCGGGAGTTCCGACCGATCTTCCGATTGTGAATGAGATGAGAGACCGGGGAATCCCGATCTGGGGGGAAATCGAACTGGCATATGAAGCAGGAAAGGGAGAGGTTCTTGCGATTACCGGAACCAACGGAAAGACGACGACAACTTCTCTGCTTGGTCAGATCATGAAGAACTATACAGAGAATACATATGTAGTTGGAAATATTGGAAATCCTTATACCAGTGTGGCACTTGAGACAACAGAAGATTCTGTGATCGTGGCAGAGATGAGCAGTTTTCAGCTTGAGACGATTGAGACATTCCGTCCGCGTGTCAGTGCGATCCTGAATATCACACCGGATCATCTGAACCGTCACCATACAATGGAAGCTTATATTGCAGCGAAAGAGAATATTGCAAAGAACCAGACGGAAGAGGATACGTGCGTTCTGAATTACGAAGATGCAGTGACACGTCAGTTTGGTGAGACATTGAAAGCAAAGGTTCTATATTTCAGCAGCCAGCGTATACTGGAAGAGGGAATCTATCTGGACGGAGAGAAGATCGTGCTGAGCCTGAATGGTGAAAAGACAGAGATCTGTACAGTCAATGAACTGAATATTCTCGGTACGCATAATCATGAAAATGCGATGGCAGCAGCAGCGATGGCAGCAGCTTATGGAGTACCGGTTGAGATCATCCGAAAGACCTTGAAGGAATTTCAGGGAGTAGAGCATCGGATTGAATTTGTGGCAGAAAAAGACGGCGTTGTTTATTATAATGATTCCAAGGGAACGAACCCGGATGCTGCGATCAAGGGAATCCAGGCAATGAACCGCCCAACGGTACTGATCGGTGGAGGATATGATAAAGATTCTGCATATGATGAATGGATCAATGCGTTTGACGGAAAGGTCAAAAAGCTGGTTCTGATCGGAGCTACAAGAGAAAAGATCGCACAGACGGCTGAGAAACTCGGATTTCATGAGATCGTAATGGCAGATACATTTGAAGAGGCATTTGAAAAATGCGTTGAGTATGCAGAACCGGGAGATGCAGTACTTCTTTCACCGGCATGTGCAAGCTGGGGAATGTTCAAAAATTATGAGCAGCGTGGAGATAAATTCAAAGAACTTGTAAATCAGTTATAAGGAGTGGATCTGGATTGAGGCATCCTGCAAAGCGATGCACCTATGATGATACATTACTTGTCACGGTACTTGTGCTGGTAATTGCAGGACTGGTTCTCCTAACCAGCATCAGTGCTTATAATGGAAATGTAAAGTTTCACGACTCTTTCTATTATTTAAAAAAGCAGGGCTTTGCCACAGGTCTCGGACTTGTCGGAATGGCGGTTGTTTCGAGGATTGATTACCATAGATGGATTCCACTGGCAGTGCCGGGATATCTGCTGTCAATCCTGCTGGGGGTGGCAGTTCTGCTGTTTGGAGAGGAATATAACGGGTCCAAAAGATGGCTGTCTTTGGGCCCGGTTTCATTTCAGCCTTCAGAATTTGCAAAGGTAGCGGTGATCGTATTTCTTTCATGGCTGATTGAAAAGAATATAAAAAAGATGGGAAAATTCAAAAGTATTGTCCTTACTATGCTGACGATTCTTCCCATCGTGGGACTTGTAGGAGCGAGTAACTTAAGCACAGCGATCATTATTTTAGGAATTGGGGCAGTGATGATCTTCACGGCGAGTCCGAAATATCTGCAATTTTTCTGGATGATTGCAGGTGGAGCGGGATTTATGACGATCTTCCTTGCATTGGAGAGTTACAGGCTGGAACGGATCGCAATCTGGAGAAATCCGGAGAAATACGAAAAAGGTTATCAGACCCTGCAGGGATTGTATGCCATTGGAAGCGGAGGCTTATTTGGCAGAGGACTGGGGAACAGTGTCCAGAAGCTGGGGTTTCTTCCTGAGGCACAAAATGATATGATCTTTTCGATCATCTGCGAAGAACTGGGACTGGTGGGTGCGGGAATCCTGATCGGAGTTTTTCTGATCCTGATCTGGAGATTCTTTGTGATTGCTGCAAAGGCGGAGGATCTGACCGGTGCATTGATTGCAACAGGAGCGATGGCACATATGATGATCCAGATCATTTTTAATATTGCAGTGGTAACAAATTCCATTCCCAATACAGGAATCACGCTGCCATTTATCAGTTATGGAGGAACATCGGTTGTATTTTTATTACTGGAGATGGGACTTGTGCTGAGTGTTTCCGGGTATTCCGGCAGGAATCAGAAAAAAGAGATGCGTCCGGAAAACGGGGCAGGAGAACGTTAAGACAGAGGAGCATATATGAAGAGAAAAAAGCGAAAGAAAAATATAGGAAAAATGATTCTGATCCTGATCCTGACCGTGGCAGTTCTGGTGCTGATATGTATTTTCGGATTCCGCACCAGAAAGATCCAGGTCAGTGGAAATGTGTATTATGGAGAGGGAACAATCACGAACTGGATTGAAAAAGATCCATTGTCAGTAAATTCTCTGTATCTTTTAGGAAAATATACTTTTGACAAGGGAGAACTTCCGTCAGGAGTAGAGAGCCTGAAAGTGTCATTGAAGAATCCGTGGACGGTTGCTGTGACAGTGGTTGAAAAAAGTATGCTCGGCTATGTAGATTATGATGAGGCGATGCTGTATTTTGATGAACAGGGGATCGCAACGCTTCGGAGTGCAAAGCAGATCGAGGGAGTCCCGTATATTGAAGGACTTTCTTTTGATACAGCAGAGGTGGAAATCGGAAAAGTGCTTCCTGTGGAGGATGATGCGATTTTTGAGAAACTGGCAGAGACATCCAGATATCTCAGAAAAAATGCCCTGTCACCGGAGCGGATCGTCTGCAATACAGATGGAAGTGATGTCGTATTATATTTCGGAGCAGTGGAAGTACTGCTGGGAAATGAGAAGTATGAAGAGCGTCTGGCACAGGTAGGACCGATCCTGGAAGAACTGAAAAAGAAGTATCCTGACACCGCAGGAACACTCCATCTGGAGAATTTTGATTCGTCTTCCGCATCCATCCGGTTTACACCACAGACTGCGGAGCAGACCGCTGACGTGCAATAAAAGGAAAAGAATGTAAATTGAGTAAAAAAATCAGAAAATAAGAAAAAATCTATTGATTATTTACGGAAAAGACTTTATTATATACTTATTGAATTGTATCGTTCAATTAAAATTAAGGGATGTATAAAAGATTAATGAGACGACAAAGGAGGAAATACTCTTGTTAGAAATTAAGACCAATGAATCTGAAGCGGCCGCAAGAATAATTGTTGTCGGAGTCGGCGGAGGCGGTAATAATGCCGTTAACCGAATGATCGACGAGCAGATTGCGGGTGTAGAATTTATAGCTGTAAATACAGATAAGCAGGCATTACAGCTTTGTAAAGCACCGACATTGATGCAGATCGGTGAAAAGCTTACAAAAGGACTTGGTGCAGGTGCACAGCCGGAGGTAGGGGAGAAAGCTGCGGAAGAAAGTTCAGAAGAGATCCAGGCAGCACTGAAAGGTGCAGACATGGTATTTGTTACCTGTGGAATGGGTGGAGGAACAGGAACAGGAGCAGCTCCTGTTATTGCACGTATTGCCAAAGAGCAGGGTGCATTGACGGTAGGTGTTGTCACAAAGCCGTTCCGTTTTGAATCCAAGACCAGAATGCAGAATGCCACAAGTGGTATTGATAAATTAAAAGAAAATGTAGATACGATCATCGTTATTCCAAATGATAAGCTTCTTGAGGTTGTAGACAGACGCACTACAATGCCGGAAGCCCTGAAGAAAGCAGATGAGGTTCTTCAGCAGGGTATTCAGGGTATCACTGACCTGATCAATGTCCCATCCCTGATTAACCTTGACTTTGCAGATATCCAGACGGTTATGAAGGACAAGGGTATTGCACATATCGGTATCGGTGCAGGACGCGGTGATGATAAGGCTCTTGAGGCTGTAAAGCAGGCTGTTGCAAGTCCGCTGCTTGAGACTACGATCCAGGGTGCATCAAACGTGATCGTCAATGTATCCGGTGATATTACACTGATGGATGCATCTGATGCGGCTGATTATGTTCAGGAGCTGGCAGGCGAGAGTGCAAGTATTATCTTTGGTGCGATGTATGATGATACAAAATCTGACGAATGTACGATCACAGTTATTGCTACCGGCTTACATAATGTAGGCGGAAGTGCTTCTAAGTTAAAAGCAAGACTGGAAGGACAGCAGAAGGTTGGATCCATTCTTCCGTCCGGCGGAGAATCTCATGTGAGATCTACACTGGATCATGAGAGAAGAGCAGGTTCCACAGTAAGACCGCAGGGAGGAACAATGCCGACACTGCAGCCGAGAACACCTTCAAGCAATGTAAAAGAGCAGTCGATCAAGATTCCTGATTTCTTCAAAAAGTAAGAAGGGAAAGACAATCGCTAGATTCTGAAAGACAGAATGAATAGATTTTAGAAAAGAACTGGTTAAAGCCGGTTCTTTTTTTGTTGCACAAAATGCAATTTGCAGAGTGCAGGAACAACGGGCTGTTAAGCAGGATGATGTCGAAATATATTCTGATCTTTCTGTCAGTGTCCGACAAAATTCTGCTTTGGTGCAGGCATATAATGAGTCATGCATACAAAGGAGAAGGAAGGTGGAATATGCACTACGAATTGTATATTGATTTGTTGTTTCTGGAAAATTTCATGATGGACAGTCTGTTGCTTCTTGTACTGAATCGGGTTCTGAAATGCAAAAGTAACTGGCAGAGAATCTTTCTAGGCGGAGGGCTTGGGAGCGGGATGATGTGCCTTGGAATAGTTGTGGGAATCCCCGGAGTCTTTCAACTTATTTTTTTTCATGGAATTGTCAGCAGTTGTATGCTTATAACCGGTCTCCGTATCAGAACGAAAGCTCAATTTATAAAGGCCTACATATTATTATATCTATGTGCGGTTTTTATGGGAGGCATGATGACAGCATTCCGGCCGTATTTAAGGTATATCAGCCTTTTTTATGGGACGGCAGTGGGAACGGCATTTCTCTTTGTGAAATGCTGGAAACTGTTAAGAAAAATAAGCGGAAAAGAACAGGTGCGGTGTGAGGTGACGCTGTATTTGAATGAGAGAAAGATGAGCGTCATGGCACTGATGGATACGGGAAATCTTTTATGTGATCCGGTCAGTGGCGATCCGATCAGTATTCTCGACCATGGATTCTATGAGAAGTTCAGAGAACAACAGCAGAAAGAAGGATCTGTCCTGAGGGATACGGAACCGAAAATGCGGTACATCCCTTATCAGAGTATCAGTGGAACCGGTGTGATAAAAATCTTCCGAATCGAGAAAATGTGTGTCAGCATGGACGGGGAAAAATGGATTGAAAAACCGTTGATCGGAATCAGTGAAGGAACGATTTCAGAGAAGCAGGAATACCAGTTGATCCTGAACCATGATTATCTGAATATTTAGGAGGAAAATGAAAATGATAGTAAAAGTAGCAGTGCCGGAGAAATTTAAATTGAAAGTAGTGCCTGATTTCAGGACGCTGATCTTCGGAGGGCAGAAAGAGATTCATTACATAGGAGGAACGGATGTTCTTCCACCGCCACTTGAAAATGAAAAAGAAGAGGAAGTGATCGGACGGCTGGGAACAGAAGATGATCAGGAGGCGAAAAAGCTTCTGATTGAGCATAATCTGAGACTGGTCGTTTATATTGCAAAAAAATTCGACAATACAGGAGTAGGAGTTGAAGACCTCATCTCCATTGGAACGATTGGTCTGATCAAGGCGATCAATACATTCAATCCAACCAAAAAGATCAAACTTGCAACCTATGCATCTAGATGTATTGAAAATGAAATCCTGATGTATCTTCGCAGAAACAGCAAGACAAAGCTGGAGGTTTCCATAGATGAACCACTGAATGTGGACTGGGATGGAAATGAGCTCCTTTTATCTGACATTCTGGGGACGGATGAGGATACAATCTATAAAGATCTTGAAAATGAGGCGGAGAGAAAAATTTTGTTCCGGGCTTTGAACAAACTGTCCGGTCGGGAGAAAATGATCGTGCGGATGCGTTTCGGCCTGGATCATCCGGAAGGAAAAGAAATGACGCAGAAGGAAGTGGCAGATCTTCTGGGAATTTCCCAGTCGTATATTTCCCGGCTGGAAAAGAAAATCATGACAAGGCTCAGACGGGAAATGATCCGGTATGAATAACGTTCATCGAGTTATTAACATAAGTATTAAAATTTACTAAAATTTAAAGAGTGCCGCTATATTTTTCGTGCATATTAAATAAAGAAGTGCTACAATAAAAGAAAAAGCGGAAGGGTTGGTGGACTTATGAAACTTACTTTTGTAGGAGCAGCCCACGAAGTTACTGGGAGCTGTCATTTCCTTCAGACTGCAGGGAAAAATATTCTGATTGATTGTGGAATGGAGCAGGGACCGGATCTGTATGAGAATCCGGGGCTTCCGATTCCGGCGAATGAAGTGGATTATGTGTTCCTGACGCATGCACATATAGATCATTCGGGGATGCTGCCCAGACTTGCAAAAGATGGATTTAAAGGTCAGATCTTTACCACGTATGCAACGGCTGACCTGTGTAATATCATGCTGCGTGACAGTGCACATATCCAGGAGTTTGAGGCTGAATGGAGAAACCGGAAGGGAAAGCGTGCAGGACGGCCGGAGTATGAGCCGGTTTATGTAATGCAGGATGCACTGGACGCGATTGAACTTCTTGTGCCATGTCAGTATGGCGAGCGGATCAGGATCTGTGAAGGCGTTGAGATCCGGTTTACCGATGTGGGGCATCTGCTGGGATCAGCCAGTATTGAAGTGTGGGCGACAGAAGATGGCGTGACAAAAAAGATTGTATTTTCAGGTGATATAGGAAATACGGATCAGCCGATCATCAAAGATCCGGCCTATACGGAGAATGCAGATTATATCGTCATGGAATCCACCTATGGAAATCGGGTACATGCACAGGAAAAGCCGGATTATCTTGGCGATTTTACAAGGATTCTGAAAGAGACCTTTGACCGGAAGGGAAATGTAGTGATCCCGTCATTTGCGGTAGGAAGAACGCAGGAGATGCTGTATTTTATCCGTGAGATCAAAGAAAAGGGACTATTGAGGGAGTATCCTGATTTTGAAGTTTATCTGGACAGTCCGCTGGCAATCGAGGCGACAAAGGTATTTACTAAAAATATGCGGGAATGCTTTGATGAGGAGGCACTTGCTCTTGTGAATGCAGGGATCAATCCACTGGTATTTCCGGGACTGCATACTGCAATATCCAGTGAAGATTCTAAGATGATCAATTTTATAGAAAAGCCGAAAGTAATCATTTCCGCTTCAGGAATGTGCGATGCAGGAAGAATCCGGCATCATTTGAAGCATAATCTCTGGAGAGAAGAGTGTACGATCTTATTTGTCGGATATCAGGCAAACGGAACTCTGGGTCGGCGGCTGCTGGAGGGCGAGAAAAATGTGAAGCTGTTTGGAGAGTCGATCGAGGTACATGCAAGGATTGAAAGCCTTCATGGTGTCAGTGGGCATGCGGATATGAATGGTCTGCTGAAATGGGTAAAGGCATTTGATCCACCGATACAGCGAGTTTTTGTTGTACATGGTGAAGATACAGTAACTGAGGAGTTCGCAAAGACTGTGGAAGAGACATTTGATTATCAGGCGTTTGCACCATTTCCGTGTGCAGAAGTGGATCTTCTGAAAAATGAGATCCTCAGTGAGGGTGTGAAGATTCCTGTGAAAGCAAAGAAACCGGCACAGAAGAAAGCGGATGCAGCGTATGACCGGCTTACGCTGGCTGGTAAAAGGCTTATGGATATCATTTACAGCAATGCAGGACTTTCCAATAAAGATAAAGCAAAATTTGAAGCACAGATCAATAATCTTGCGGATAAGTGGGAACTGTGATTGTCAAGGAGTAAAACTTTATTAAATTTTTCCCCGGACAGAATATCTTTGATTTAGATGGAGAATGATTCTA
>OLQR01001621.1_pt1 | contig 12590 bp, 10 predicted proteins | sample 1671881 | NCBI WGS metagenome assembly OLQR01 (sample SAMEA3136623, study PRJEB25190) | human gut metagenome | biome: human gut; feature: human-associated habitat; material: faeces | place: Austria | collected 2013 | reverse complement strand
CCCTAGGGTGGCTTCCGAGCTGCCCACCCGCAGGGTACGCAGACCGCATCGCGCCCCCCTCTGCCGGCGGCAAACCACGCAAAAACGCCCGCCTGGCTGTGCCAAGCGGGCGTTCCTCTGAACCGGTGGGGCAGGCCAACAGGCCTGGGTCAGATGGTGGTGTCAATGTCCACCAGGATATTGTCGGTGCCGTTTTCCTCGAACTCGTTGATATAGGCCTCGATCCGGTGGGCCAGTTCTGCGTAGTTGCTCTCGTCGATGGGGGCATCGTTCATGTCCCGGCGGGCCAGGTCCTCGGCCAGGATGTCGAAGAAGACGTTGTTCTCATACTCCATGATGGCCTCGTGAATGCCGCCCTCTACAAAGGCCCGGGAGGGGATGGTCTGGCCGCGGTAGGTCTCCGCCAGAATCCCCATGCCCTCCTGCCGGGCTTTCTCAAAGAGCAGGCTCTCCACATGGTCATAGTCCTGGAATCGGTCCTCCCCTCGGGTGGAGTTGAGGATCCAGTTGCCGATATACGCCATATCCAGCAGACGCCGGAATTCCTTTTTGCTCAGTTCCAGCTGCATACCTTGACCTCCTCGCTGTGCAATGAAACCATGGGTCTTTTCTATTCTAAGCGATGCCGGGGGAATGGGTGTCTCCGGCAGGTGGTCCATCCGGGCAGGGGGAAGATCCCCACTGGGCGGAAGGCGCGGCAGCCGCCGCAGGGAGGCAACGGGGCCGCTGCTCTCCGATAGACCATATTATAGTGTTCCCTGGGACGATTGTCAAAGGCGGAAAGGGGCAAATCTCCACGAAATCTGCCCCTCCGGCTGGGGTTTTCTCGGCAGGAGGGCCCTGGGAAGGGGCTGGGGAGACTTTACAACCAGCTGGGAATCGGGTATAATAACTTGCCTTGCGCAAACAACATCGAAAAAAGGAACGTGCTGTGTATCCATGGAAAAACCTGTGATTATATCCATCCGTGGGGTCCAGACCCTGGAAGAGGGGCAGGAAGACGTGATGGAACTGGTGACCCAGGGGATCCTGCGTCAGGAGGAAGGGGAGCTCTCCCTGACCTACCTGGAGAGCGAGCTCACCGGCCTGGAGGGCACCACTACCACTTTTCACATCACCCCGGAGCGGATCACCCTTCACCGAGAGGGGACTTTGAACTCTGAGATGATTTTTCAGGAAGGACAAAAACACTTCTCTCTGTACGAAACGCCCTATGGCGGCCTCATGTTGGGGGTAAACACCCACCGGGCCAAGGCAGATTTTGGGGAGGATGGGGGAAACCTCTCCATCCGTTACGCCTTGGAAGTGGACAGCCAGCCCATAGGGGAGAACGCCTTCGAGATTCGGGTGACGGAACCCCAGTTGGTCCCGCCGGCCCCAGGACAGTGAGCGGGGAGAAGGGAAAGAAGAGGATAGAACGATATGGCAAATATGATTCAATACGCAAAGGAGCAGGTGAGCCGGGTGATCGCCCAGGCCTATGAGCAGGCCGCCGCAGCCGGCACCCTCCCCGGTGGAATCGCCGTGAAGGGCACGGTGGAGATCCCCAAGGATCCCAAGAACGGGGACTATGCCGCCTCCTTTGCCATGGCAGGGGCCAAGGCCATGAAGATGGCCCCCCGGGCCATTGCCCAGGCGCTGGTGGACCACATGGACCTGGGGGACACACCCTTTGCCTCGGTGGAGATTGCCGGCCCCGGGTTCCTCAACTTCCGCCTGGGCCACCGGTGGTATGGCCAGGTGCTTTCGGCCATTGAGTCCGAGGGCGCCCTTTACGGCCAGAGCCAGGAGGGGCAGGGGAAGCGGGTCATGGTGGAGTTCGTCTCTGCCAACCCCACCGGCCCCATGCACATGGGCAACGCCCGGGGCGGCGTGCTGGGGGACACCTTGGCCAACGTCCTGCGCCGGGATGGGTATGACACCTGGAAAGAGTTCTACGTCAACGACGCAGGCAACCAGATCAATAAGTTTGCCCTCTCCCTCCAGGCCCGGTACCTGCAGATCCTTCTGGGGGAGGAGAATGTCCCCTTCCCCGAGGACGGCTACCAGGGGGAGGATATCAAGGAACTGGCCCGGGCCTTCCACCAGGAGCACGGAGACAGCTACCGGGATGTCCCGGAGGAGAAGCGGCTGGCCGACTTGGCGGCGTTTGGCCTGGCCCGGAACGTCCCCAAGATGAAGGAGGACCTGCGCCGGTACGGCATCGAGTACGATGAATGGTTCTTCGAGTCCACCCTCCACCAGTCCGGTTTTGTGGCGGAAACCGTGGAGCTGCTCACCCAGAAGGGGTGGACCTATGAGAAGGACGGGGCCCTGTGGCTAAAAACCGCCCAGCTCCTGCGCCAGAAATACCTGGCCGAGGGGAAGAGCGAGAAGCAGGTGGACAAGCTGGACCTGAAGGACGATGTCCTCCGCCGGGCCAACGGGTTCTATACCTACTTTGCCGCCGACATTGCCTACCACCGCAACAAACTGGAGATCCGGGGCTTTGATCTGTGCATCAACGTGTGGGGGGCTGACCACCACGGCCACGTGGCCCGGCTCCAGGCCGCCCTGGACGGGCTGGGGCTGGACGGCTCCCACCGCCTGGTGGTGGTGCTGATGCAGCTGGTGAACCTCCTCCAGGACGGCCAGCCGGTGCGGATGTCCAAGCGCTCCGGCAAGGCCATCGCCCTCCACGACCTGCTGGACGAGGTGAGCGTGGACGCGGCCCGGTACTTCTTCAACTCCCGGGCGGCCACCAGCCCCGTGGACTTTGACCTGGGCCTGGCGGTGCGGGAGGACAGCGAGAACCCCGTCTACTATGTCCAGTACGCCCACGCCCGGATCTGCACCCTGGTCTCCCGCCTGGCCCAGGAGGGCTACCCCGTGCCGGCGGCCGACCAAGTCCAAGGGGAAGTGCTCACTGCGGAGGAGGAGACCGCCCTCGTCCGCACCCTGGCCAAGTTCCCGGAGGAGATCCATACCGCCGCCCGGGACTACGATCCCTCCCGGATCAACCGGTACCTGACGGACCTGGCAGGGGATTTCCACCGTTTCTACGGCGCCTGCCGGATCAAGGGGGAGGAACCTGCTCTGCTGGCAGCCCGGCTGAAGCTGGCGGACAGCGTCCGCGCCGTCCTGGCCAACGGCCTGAACCTGCTGGGGGTCACTGCCCCCGAAAAAATGTAACGAGAGAACCGAACGCCTCCTTTTCCTCCCCTTCGCATCTTAGGAGGTGACGGAACAGGAGGCTTTTTTCATGAAGAAAACCGTGGTGGACAGCCTAATCATCGGTTTTGCCCTGTTTTCCATGTTTTTTGGGGCGGGGAATGTGATCTTTCCCCCGTACTTAGGGTTGGAGTCCGGCCCCCAGTGGGGGGTGGGTTTTGTCAGTTACTTCATCGCCGACATCGGCCTGGCGCTGCTGTCGATGTTTGCCATCATCCGTCAAGGCAGCCCGGGGGGCATCACCTCCCCCATTGGGAAGGGGCCCTCTACGTTGCTGATGTGTGCCGTGGTCCTGTGCATTGGCCCCATGCTGGCCATTCCTCGGACCGCGGCGACCACCTATGAGACGTCCGTTGCCCCCCTGCTGTCCGGGGTGAGTCCGGTGGTGTTTTCCATTGTGTTCTTCCTGTTGGTCTTCCTCCTGTGTGTGCGGGAGACTGCCGTGGTGGATATTGTGGGCAAAGTGCTCACCCCGGCCCTGTTGGCAGGGCTCCTGGTGCTCATTGTCGTAGGGGTGGTGCACCCCATGGGCCCGGTGGGGGAGGCCCCTCTGGTGGAGAATGTGGCGGCCACAGGCATTGAGGCAGGGTATCAGACCATGGACGTGCTGGCCACCTTGCTCTTCGGTTACATCATTCTGAAGAGCGCCCTGGAAAAGGGCCACAACACCCAAAAGAGCCAGGCTCGGGTGGTGGCCGGGGCCAGCGTCGTGGCGGGGATCGGGCTGCTGGTGGTCTACCTGGGCCTGACCTACCTGGGCGCCACCATGTCCCAGTTCTTCGACATCACCGTGGACCGGACGTATTTGGTGACCTCCATCGTCCAAGGCCTGCTGGGGCAGGGGGGCATCATCCTGTTCGCCGTGGTGGTGGCCCTGGCCTGCCTGACCACCGCGGTGGGGCTGGTGAGTTCCTGCTCGGCCTACTTTACCGGCCTGAGCAAGGGGCGGATTTCCTACCCGGTGATGGTGTTCCTGCTGTGCCTGTTCAGCGGGGTGGTGTCCAACTTTGGCATCAATGAGATCATTGCCATTGCCACCCCCATCCTCAGCGTGGTCTATCCCCCCACCCTGGTGCTCATTGTGCTGGCTCTGGGGGGCAAGGCCCTGCACCGGCGCTGCTGGATCCACCGCATGGCGGCGCTGGGGGCCCTGGCCGTGAGCCTGCTGGAGGTGGTTGGCACCTATACCGGCCTGGAGATGACCTTCCTGGCCCACCTGCCCCTGGCAGACCTTGGCTTTGGATGGGCGCTCCCGGCGGCGATATGCGGCCTTGTGGGGGTATTTATCCCGGCGAAGGCGCCCTTAGCCAAAGAATAGTCTGGAGCGAAACCATCTGACGTTATGACCGTCTTTCTCCCGAAAGACGGTCATTTTTTGTCGAAAAAGGGCAGGATGACAGGGTGAGAGGTGAAATTGTGGTAAAAAAACGCCGGTTTTATGAAAATTTACCTTTTCATTTGGGGAGAGGGATGCTATAATAGCCTCAAAAGTATAGGTGGTGGTGCGTCCACCACCGGGGGAAGTGCGCGCCAAAAGCACCCCTTTTGGCGCTGCTATACAGCGGGACAGCCGTTGGCTGCCCTCAGGACCTGCCGCGTCCTTTCCTGCCAGAAGCGGTGGGGAGGAATTTTTCTGCCTTTCGGTCCAGGCGGGCACATGTTGCCCCGGCCTTTTGGATAGGATAGAGAGAGGACCGAACCGGCGTTTGCCGCTTTCCCTGTTTCTCCATTTGCTTTCTACTTCTTCTAAGAACCAGATAAAGAAGGTGCCGTTTTGACGAAATATGTAATCCGGGGTGGACATCCCCTCCACGGTGAAGTGGAGATCAGCGGTGCAAAGAATGCCGCTGTGGCTATTCTTCCCGCAGCCCTTCTGGTAGACGGTGTCTGCCGGATTGAGAACGTCCCCAATATCAGCGATGTCACCATGATCCTGGGGATCCTTCGGGACCTGGGCGCCAAGGTGCGGATGATCAACCCCACCACCGTGGAGTTGGACTGTTCCCATGTCCATAAGCAGAATGTTCCCTACGAACTGGCCCGCCAGATTCGTGCTTCCTACTATTTGATTGGGGCCCTGCTGGGCCGCTTCGGCCGGGCGGAAGTGCCCCCACCCGGCGGGTGCGACCTGGGGGTGCGGCCCATTGACCAACACCTGAAGGGCTTCTCCGCCATGGGAACCCGAATTCAGGTGGAGAACGGCTTTATCCATGCCGCCGCCCCCACCGGCCGGCTCCACGGTGCGCAGATCTATTTGGATGTGGTGTCTGTGGGCGCCACCATGAACATCCTCCTGGCCGCTGCGCTGGCCGACGGGCTGACCATCATCGAAAACGCCGCCAAGGAGCCCCACATTGTGGACTTGGCCAACTTCCTCAACTCCATGGGCGCCGACATCATGGGGGCAGGGACCGACGTGATCAAGGTCCGAGGGGTCAAGAAACTCCGGGGCGGGGTGTACTCCATCATCCCCGATCAGATTGAGGCGGGCACCTACATGACCGCGGTGGCTGCCGCCGGGGGCGAGGTGCGCATCAACAACATCATCCCCAAGCATCTGGACTGCATCACCGCCAAGCTGGTGGAGATGGGGGTAGATGTGGAGGAGGATGGGGACTCCCTCATCATTCGCCGGGAAGGCAAACTCACCAGCACCAATGTCAAGACCATGCCCTACCCGGGCTTTCCCACCGACATGCAGCCCCAGATTGCCGCCGTCCTGTGCCTGGCCAAGGGGACCAGCATCCTCAACGAAGGGGTGTGGGACAACCGTTACCGGTACGCCGACGAGTTCCGGAGAATGGGGGCCAACATCCAGGTCAACGGCAAGGTGGCCGTCATCGAAGGGGTGGAGTCCCTCACAGGGGCCCCGGTGTGTGCCTGCGACCTGCGGGCCGGGGCGGCTATGATTGTAGCCGGCTTGGCAGCCCACGGGGTGACAGAGGTGGACCAGGTCTACCACATTGAGCGTGGGTACGAAAATATTGTAGAAAAACTATCCAAACTGGGGGCGGACATCCGCGAGGTGGCCATCCCCGAGGAGGAATGGCGCAACGGTGTGGGCTGAGGCCCACACCTGGGATCCCCCAGAGGGATCGCAAAGGCATTTCCGGCGGACGGTGGGGGGAACCTGCCGTCCTTTTTTCTAACCTGGTTTTGGGGAGAGGAGGGATGCCCCTGTGGTGAGCATCCAACTGTTATGTGTGGGCAAGTTAAAGGAAAAGCACTTTACAGCAGCTTGTGAGGAATACCAAAAGCGGCTGTCCGCCTTTTGCAAACTCACCGTGACGGAACTGCCGGAGGTCCGCCTGTCGGAGAACCCCAGCCAGGCCCAGATCGATGGGGCCCTGGAGAAAGAGGGGGCGGCCATCCTGGCCAAACTGCCCAAGGGGAGCAAACTGGTGGCCCTGTGCGTGGAGGGGGACCTCCTCTCCAGCCCCGCCCTGGCCCGGCAGATGGATGCCTGGACGGTGGCAGGGGCCTCCCACCTGACCTTTGTCATTGGGGGTTCCTACGGTCTGCACCCGTCGGTGAAGAACCAGGCCCACCTGCGCCTGTCCATGTCCCCCATGACCTTTCCCCACCACCTGGCCCGGGTGATGGTGCTGGAGCAGATCTACCGTGCCTTCCAGATCACCGCCGGAACCCGGTACCACAAGTAACTGTGACTTCGAAAGGAGACTGTCTATGTCCTATCAGCAGGAATACCAGCGCTGGCTGCGCAGTGGGGCCCTTTCCCAGGCGGAAAAGGCGGAGTTGGAGGCCATCGCCCAAGAGCCCCAGGAGATCGAGGACCGGTTCTTTGGCCTCTTAGAGTTCGGCACCGCCGGCCTCCGTGGGGTGATGGGCGTGGGCCTGCGGCGGATGAACGTCCATGTGATCCGCCACGCCACCCAGGCCTTTGCCCAGGTGATCCTGGCGGAGGGGCCGGAGGCCGCCGCCCAGGGGGTGGCCATCTGCTACGACTGCCGGGTCCACTCCCAGGAATTCGCCCAGGCGGCCGCCGGGGTGATGGCGGCCAACGGCATCCCCGTGCGGCTGTTCCAGGCCATGCGGCCCACCCCGGAGCTCTCCTTTGCCGTGCGGGAGTACGGCTGCATCGCCGGGCTCAACGTCACCGCCAGCCACAACCCGCCGGAGTACAACGGCTACAAGGTGTATTGGTCCGACGGGGCCCAGCTCCCCCCCCAACACGCTGCCGCCATCGCCCAGCAGATGGAGCAGCTGGACGTGTTTGACGGCGTGCGTTCCATGGACTACCAGCAGGCCCTGGACCAGGGCCTGATCACCCTCCTGGGGGAGGAGACCGATGAAACATTCCTGCAGCACGTCCTGGCCCAGGTCAACGACAAGGCCTGTGTGGCCCAGGTGGCGGACACCTTCACCATGGTGTACACCCCCTTCCACGGCACGGGATACCAGCAGATCCCTTACGTCCTGGGCCAGCTGGGGGTGAAGCACCTCCACTGCGTGCCGGAGCAGATGGTCATCGATGGCACCTTCCCCACCGTGAAGTCCCCCAATCCGGAGACGCCGGAGAGCTTCGCCCTGGCCCAGAAGCTGGCCAAGGAAGTGGACGCCGACCTGATCCTGGGGTCCGACCCCGACGCTGACCGGGTGGCCATCCAGGTGAAGGGGAAGGACGGGGCCTATGTGCAGATCTCAGGCAACCAGACGGGGGTTCTCCTGCTGGACTACCTCATCGGGGCCAAGAAGCGGGCGGGCACCTTGCCGGACCGTCCCGTGGCCCTCAAATCCCTGGTGACCACCGACCTGGCCCGGGTGGTGGCCGAGGCCAACGGGGTGAAGAGCTACAACACCTTCACCGGCTTTAAGTTTATGGCGGAGAAGAAGAACCAGTTGGAGGCTGCCGGCCAGGGGCATGTGATCTTCTCCTACGAGGAGTCCATTGGATACATGATCGGGGACTATGTCCGGGACAAGGACGCAGTCACCGCCTCCCTCCTGCTCACGGAGATGACGGCCTGGTATGCCAGCCAGGGGATGACCCTGCTGGATGCCCTGGAGGCCATTTATCAGAAGTACGGCTACTATGGGGAGCAAACCCTGAACCTGGTGATGCCCGGCTTGGAGGGGATGGCCAACATGAAGGCCATCATGGCCGCCCTCCGGCAGACGCCCCCGGCAGAGATTGCCGGCACCCCGGTGGCCTGTCAGAAGGACTACCAGGATGGCACCGCCCGGGACACCGCCACCGGAACCGTCACCCAGATGGAACTGGTGGGGTCCAACGTCCTGGCCTATGACCTGGCCGACGGCACCACCATTGTGGTGCGCCCCTCGGGCACCGAGCCCAAGATCAAGGTCTACCTCCTGACCAAGGGCGACAGCCATGCCGACTGCCAGAGTAAGGTGGACCGGTACCGGACCTGGGCAGAGGGCCTGGCCCGGTAACTGGCGGCGCCAGAGGCGGCTTCCCCCGCAAAGAATCCGCGCGAGCGTCCCTGGATCCCATGGGATCCAGGGACGTTTTTTGGAAAAGACGCCGGAGAAACCCAGAGAAACAGGCAAGAACCTTATAGGAATCCTACAAAACGAAGGGGGCCCGTTTGGGCGACTTGCTGGTTTTTGCCGGGAAGGGCGCCGTATACTTGACAAAAATACTCAAGAATGGTATGGTGTACCCAACCTAGATCCCTGACAGGAGGAAGCGCCGTGATCATCACTCGGGAGACAGACTATGCCTTACGAATCCTGCGGGCCCTGATGGATGGTCAGCTGCACACAGTGGGGGAACTGGCCCAGGGGGAGTTGCTGCCCCAGCCCTTTGCGTATAAGATCATCAAAAAGCTCTGCAAGGCGGGGCTGGTCCAGATCACGCGGGGGGCGGCTGGGGGATGCCGCTTGTCTGCGGACCTGTCCCAGGTCACCCTGTACGACCTGCTGCTGGCCCTGGGAGAGCCCAGCGCCATTGCCGCCTGCATGGAGCCGGGCTACGCCTGCCCTTGGCGGGAGCGCCAGGGGGACTGCATCTCCCACCGGCAGTTGGCAGCCATCCAGCGTACCCTGGACCAGGAGCTCCAGTCCCACACCCTGCAGGAGATCTTGACCGGCCAGCCGGCCTGATTTTTTCATCCCAAAAACTGGACAAAGAAAGTCAACATTAGAGAACGCAGCATCACCCACATTGCGATCCACAGGAACACGCCACCCAAGACAAGATCCAAAGGAGGTCACCACGATGTTATTCCAAACCACACCGGAGCACGAGGCCCTGCGTGCCAAGATTCGCGCCTTTGCGGAGGAGGAGATCAAACCCATCGCCTTCCTGCTGGACCAGCAGAACGAGTTCCCGGAGGACGCGGTCCGTAAGCTGGGGGAGATGGGCCTCATGGGCATCCCCTATCCCAAGGAGTACGGCGGCGCCGGCTTGGACATCCTCAGCTACGCCATCGCCGTGGAGGAACTGGCCCGGGTTGACGGCGGGTCGGGGGTCATCCTGTCGGCCCATGTGTCCCTGGGTTCCTGGCCCATCTTCGCCTTTGGCACCGAGGCGCAGAAGCAGAAATACCTGGTCCCCCTGGCCAAGGGGGAGAAGATCGGCGCCTTCGGCCTCACCGAGCCCAACGCCGGGTCCGACGCCGGCGGGACGGAGACCACCGCCGTGCGGAAAGGGGACCACTATCTCCTCAACGGGGGCAAGATCTTCATCACCAACGCCCCCAAGGCGGACACCTATGTGGTCTTTGCCGTGACCACCCCTGACATCGGCACCCGGGGCATCAGCGCCTTTATCGTGGAGAAGGGGTGGAAGGGGTTCTACTTTGGGGACCACTACGACAAGATGGGCATCCGCTCCTCCACCACCGCAGAGCTGATCTTCGACAATGTGGAGGTGCCGGCAGAGAACCTGCTGGGGGAGGAGGGCCAGGGCTTTAAGATCGCCATGGCCACCCTGGACGGCGGCCGCATCGGCGTGGCGGCCCAGGCCCTGGGGATTGCCCAGGGGGCCTACGAGAACGCCCTGGCCTACGCCAAGGAGCGGGTTCAGTTCGGCAAGCCCGTGGGCTTCCAGCAGGGGGTCTCCTTCAAACTGGCGGATATGGCCACCAAGCTGCGCTGTGCCCGCTTCCTGGTCTACTCCGCTGCCGAGCAGAAGGAGGCCCATGTCCCCTATGGGATGGAGGCCGCCATGGCAAAGATGTATGCCTCGGACATCGCCCTGGAGGTCACCAACGACGCCTTGCAGATCCACGGCGGGGCAGGTTTCATGAAGGGCATGGAGGTGGAGCGGGCCTACCGGGACGCCAAGATCACCACCATCTACGAGGGCACCAACGAGATCCAGCGGGTGGTCATTGCCTCCCACTTGCTGGGCAAGGCCCCCAAGGAGGGGGGCGGCTCCTCCAGCCGGCCCAAGAAGCCCGCACCGGTCACCGGGGTGCGCAAGCAGAAGATCTTCCGGGACGGCACCCCCCAGGAGCAGGTGGCCGCCCTGGTGGAGCACCTGAAGAAGGACGGCCACGACTTCACCGTGGGCATCCCCATGGACACCCCCATCAACCAGGCCGAGCGGGTGGTTTCCGCCGGCAAGGGCATCGGGGAGCGGGAGAACATGGCCCTCATCGAGGACCTGGCCCGGGCCGCCGGCGCGGCGGTGGGCTCCTCCCGCCCGGTGGCGGAGACCTTGAAGTACCTGCCCCTGAACCGGTACGTGGGCATGTCCGGCCAGAAGTTCTCCGGCAACCTGTACATCGCCTGCGGCATCTCCGGGGCGGTGCAGCACCTCAAGGGCATCAAGGATGCCTCCACTATTGTGGCCATCAACACCAATGCCGGGGCTCCCATCTTTAAGAACTGTGACTACGGCATCGTGGGGGATGTGAAGGAGATCCTGCCCCTGCTGACCGCCGCCCTGGACACCGGGGAGAAGCAGCCGGCGCCCCCCATGGTGAAGATGAAGCGCCCCCGCCCCCCCAAGGAGGAGCCCATCGGCAAGCGCTATGTTTGCGGCGGCTGCGGCTACGAGTACGTCCCCGAGGTGGGGGATGAGGCCGCGGAGATCGCCCCGGGCACCCTCTTTGAGAAGCTGCCGGAGGACTGGGTGTGTCCCGAGTGCGGCGAGGGCAAGGACCATTTTATCCCAGCGTGAACGCAGACAGCGAGACAAAGGAGGACTGAGGAATGCATTGCGTAAGAACGGTTACCGATAACCTCTATTGGGTTGGGGCCAACGACCACCGTCTGACCCTGTTTGAAAACATCCACCCCATTCCCCAGGGGGTGAGCTACAACGCCTATCTTCTGCTGGACGAGAAGTCCGTGCTGTTTGACACGGTGGACTGGTCCGCCTGCCGGCAGCTGCTGGAGAACCTGTCCTACCTGTTGGGGGAGAGCCCCCTGGACTACCTGGTGATCAACCACATGGAGCCCGACCACGGCGCCTGCATTGAGGAGATTCTCCTGCGCTACCCCCAGGTGCAGATCATCTCCACGGAAAAGGCCTTTTTGCTGATGCGCCAGTTCGGCTTCGATGTGGACAGCCACCCCTGCATCACCGTGGCGGAGGGGGACACCTTTACCTTTGGGGCCCACACCGTCACCTTCGTAGGGGCCCCCATGGTCCACTGGCCGGAGGCCATGGTCACCTTCGACACCACCAACGGGGTGCTCTTCTCCGCCGACGCCTTCGGCTCCTTCATCGCCCTGGACGGCAAACTCTTTGCCGACGAGGTGGACTTTGACCGGGACTGGCTGGACGAGGCCCGCCGCTATCTCACCAACATCGTGGGCAAGTACGGCCCCCACATCCAGCTGCTGCTGAAAAAGGCCGGGGGCATTCTGGACCAGATCCGGTACATCTGCCCCCTCCACGGCCCGGTGTGGCGGAAGGACCTGGGGTATTTCCTCGACAAGTACGACAAGTGGAGCCGCTATGAACCGGAGGAGCGGGGGGTGCTCATCGTCTACGCCTCCATGTACGGCAACACCGAGGCGGCTGCCCAGGCCCTGGCGGGCAAGCTGTGTGAGCGTGGGGTCACCAACGTGACGGTGCGGGACGTGTCCAACACCCATGTGTCCTACCTCATTGCCGAGAGCTTTAAGTACAGCCACATCGTGTTGGCCTCGGTGACCTACAACCTGGGCATCTATCCGGTGATGAAGAACTACTTGGAGGACATGAAGGCCCTGAACCTGCAGAACCGGACCTTCGCCATCATTGAGAACGGCTCCTGGGCCTGCAAGTCCGGCGACCTGATGCAGCAGTTTGTGGAGGAGGAGCTGAAAAACATGACGGTGCTCAACGAGCGCCTCTCCCTGGCCTCCTCCCTCCACGAGGAGAAGGCCCCCGAGCTGGACCAGCTGGCCGACGCCATTGTGGAGTCTGTGCAGGCGTGAGTTCCAGAAGGGAATCCCAT
>OLQR01001594.1_pt1 | contig 12759 bp, 9 predicted proteins | sample 1671881 | NCBI WGS metagenome assembly OLQR01 (sample SAMEA3136623, study PRJEB25190) | human gut metagenome | biome: human gut; feature: human-associated habitat; material: faeces | place: Austria | collected 2013 | reverse complement strand
CATTAAACACATCAAAAACTTCTTCTGTTGGTTCACTTTTAAAAATAAAACCCGGTATCGGTTTGCCGTCGGGTGTTTTTGCATATCTTGAATAATAACCGCCGACTTCCTTTACTTTAGCATTTAATTTCTTATATTCATCTGCTGAAATTTTATCCTTTAATTCGACAACCCATAAGTCCTCACCTGTTTTTTGTATGTTGTGTTTTTATGACACTACACTTGTCAGCAAGTAGCTCGTTATTTACGGCTTCTGAATTATTCTTCACATCATTGTTTGATACATCATTGTTTGGTACGTCGTTGCTTAAATTATCTATCATACCGCTTTTGGATTTTTGATATTCTTCGTGTATTTCTCTCAACCATTTTGTTTGTGAAGAACTGCTTTCGTTGTCAATCCATTCCGAGCTGTCCGTTTTAGTTTGGAAAATATAATTTAGAAAATCAAATTCTTCAGGTGTTTTTGCTCTATGTACCCACTTATCGTAGAAATCTTTTCTTATGGCTTCTGCCCAATTAATTTGTTTTTGTGAACCTGTCAATGGTGCAAGTGTAACCTTTGATATAGCATTATCATCAGATACGCTCTCGGTATGCTGTTCCTTTTGCTCTGTTTCTGTCGTTTGAGCTGTGTTATCATTCTCTGTGACACTATCGTTGTTTTGAGGCTCATTACTTTGAACATCATCTGCGGTATATTTATCCTCAATATCACTTTGTATATTCTTTATCACGTTCATAAAAGAATTAACATCACCGCCGACTGCAATTTCACCGTTTTCGGTTTTGTATAAATAAAGCAGATATTTCTTTGTGCTTTTTTCTGCTTCAATCACAAATTTGTCAGCTTGTTGTCTGTCAGGTACAACTGCCACTGCTTTTCCTATCGGTAAATACGTGATGATTAAATCACCTTTTGAATTTGCGTGTATTCCGAAATGACCGTATGTAATACCATTTCTTGTTCCGTACTCTCCGTTTTTTTGTTTTACCGCAAAGTCGCTTTCGCTTAGCTCGTTAGAATAACCATTTATGTTCGGTGCCGTTGTCGTGTTTTGCTTTCCGTACAATGTATAAATTTTGTTTTTTAATTGATTACTCTGTTGTTGTGAATCGAAATTAAAAAGGCTGTTTACCTTATTTCTTATTGTATCTGTCAAACCCATAGTCATTTACTCCTTATCAAATCTTGATTTTCATAAGTCCTGCAACAAATTTAACTGCACGATATACAACAACACATACCCACAATTTTGTATTGTTTAGATTAAGGTGCGCGTCGTCTGCACCAATTAAAGCGATAACTTCGGTTATCGCTTTTTTTATTTATTTCATACAAAAAGCACTCACTGTTCAGCAAGTGCTTGACATTGCATTGTCACCTCATTCATTGTAAGATATTTCAACATTAAAATAGCAGCTGAAAAATCAGCTGCTATTTCTTATTTATTTAACTCTTTGAATTGTAACAGTTTGTTCTGTTTCATTCCACTCAACCGTTGCACCCAGATTTTCCGAGATGAAACGTATCGGTGTATATGTACGGTCGTTTTCAACAAAAGCAGGACTATCAAGTTTAACGTCCTCACCGTTTACTTTTGCATAATCCGAGCCGATTGTGATAAGAATTGTTACATCCTCTTGTTTTTCATTCTTACCTGTGATTGTTACAAGTTGTTTTTCACCGTCCCATTCAACTGTTGCGCCAAGATTTTCCGCAATAAAACGAGCAGGCAACATTGTACGGTCATTCACAACCTTTGGAGCAACATCATTTGTCTTTGTTGTTCCGTAAACGAGTGCGTCATGTTCATCGATTGTCAAAACTATTGTATTTGAACTTTCTTTATTTTCATTTCCGCTATTATTATTTACGACATCTTCACTTCCGCCGTTTTCCTGTTTCTGTTCAGTCCACTTTGCGTAAAGTGTAAAACTTTTTGTTACTTTTTCCGTAAAATCGTACTTTGTTGTAAGTTCCTTATCAGTATACCATCCCGCAAATTCAAAGTTTTCTTTTATCGGAGCAGTCGGTTCTTTGACTGAATTATCTTTTGCAACAGTCTGACTCGTTATCTTATTACCGCCGTTTGTGTTAAACGAAACTGTATAACGTTTTGTACTGCCTCTACCGCCACTGCTCTTACTACCGGTTGCCGCATATACAGCAGTTATTGTCGCAGAGTCTGCCTCATTTGTGACTGTCTGTGCACCGCTTACGGTATAACCGTTTTCCGCAATGCCTTTTACAGTATAATTTGCTTTTGGTGTAATTGTTATTGTTGCGGTATAAACTGTACTATATCCGAATTTATCCGTAACTTCCGGCGACCAAGCTACCGTTGCTGTATATTCGTTTGTTTCCATTTCTGTCTGCGGCACTCCGTTTTTAACAGGTGCAGTCAGTATTATTGCAGAATTTATTGTTTTCGGCAATATTGTAAATAATTTTTCAAGTGTTCCTTCATAATTATTTGAAATCATCTCAACTTTAGCTTTTGCCTCTTCAGATGCTTTTATATTTTTTTCATATGCCACTGTATAATCTGTATCAAGTACAAGAATTTTATCCCCATCTTTGACCTCAATAACAGGTTTAATCTCCTCACCCGTATATGTTTGGTCTGCTATTTTTGTTATGTTGTCATTTGTAAGTATTTTCTTTCCTATTACAAATTCAACTGCGTCACTTTCAAGCCCTGTATACTTATCTGTTTCTTCAACCTTTGCTTTTACATAATATGTTCCCGCATCTGTCGGAACAATTTCGCTATATTCTCCGTCTGCCGTATTTGAATATGTATATTTTATTGTTCCGTATTTTGCCGTAGCTGTCGGTGCATTTGGTGTGTCACCGTATGTCCATCCGACTATTTCAAGCGGTTTGGTAAATTCGTTTGTATCAACCGTGTCATAACTACCTGTCGCAGAATACACTGCCGTTACTGTTGCAGAGTCTGCCTCATTTGTAACTGTTTCTGCACCGCTTACGGTATAACCGTCTTCAGCAATTCCTTTTACAGTATAATTTGTTTTCGGTGTGATTGTTATTGTCGCCGTATAAACGGTATCATATCCAAATTTATCCGTAACTTCCGGCGACCAAACTACCGTTGCTGTATATTCGTCTGTTGTTATTTCCGTCTGCGGTACTTCATTTTTAACAGGTGCAGTTAGTTGTGTTATTGCTGTATTTATTGTTTTCGGCAATATTATAAATTCAACTGCATTACTTTCAAGTCCCGAATAGTCTGCTGTTTCTTCAACCGTTGCTTTTACATAATATGTGCCTGCATTTGCCGGAACTTCTTCGGTGTACGTTCCGTCTGCCGTATTTGAATATGTATATTTTATTGTTCCGTATTTTGCCTCTGCTGTCGGTGTATTTGCTGTTTCACCGTATGTCCAACCTGTTATTGCAAGCGGTTGTGTAAATTCATTTGTTTCAAAAGTCGATATATTTTTCCAAACTGCATATAGTGTTGTATTGGAACTTATTGTAATACTGCCACCCGAACTGTATTCTGCTGATGTTGCGTCTTTATCTGTCGCCCAACCAAGAAAATCATATCCTGTTCTTGTCGGTACACTGTTACTTATTGTAAAAGTCGCACTGTTGCCAGCAACTATTTCGGCACTGCTACCGTCCGGTGCATTTGTACCTTTGTTTGCGTCATAGCCGAGATAAACAGGAAATTTTGTCGCTCCGCTTGATGTTTGAGTAAGCTTTATTTTATTATCCTCAAGTTTCAATGCGTAAGAGCTGTTGCTAACTCCAATCTTTGCCATATCATTGTATGTAAGCACAACGCCTTCTGCCGCATCAGCAATAACTCTGCCTTCTGATTCGCCCTCTACCGTAAGTATTAACGGATTTTTTATTGAAGATGTTATTTCAACATATTTAGTAGCAGATGAATCAGACATCAAATAAATATCATTTCCTACATTAATATTTGCATTACCGCCTATTTGCAATGTAGCCTCTCCTGTTGTTTTACAACTATGAAAAATTGCAGAACCACTTGGTGAATCGCCTACCGCCGTGTTACCCTTTATCACACCGCCGTTTATTATCGTTGTACCGAATGATGTATTATAGATTGCGCCGCCGGAATTTGATGAATTATTTTGTATAAGACCGCCGTTTATAGTAAGCGTAGCTCCTTTGACATAAAATGCTCCGCCGCCATATGAGGAAGCATCTGACGTCGTCTTATTATTTTCAACAGTACCTCCATTCATTTCAAAGCTACCGCCATCTAAATATATAGCACCACCGTATTTTATGCTTTCGCAACCCGAAATTGTGCCGCCCTTCATTTTAAAAGTACCGCCGGTCATATAAACTGCGGGTCCATAACCACTGGTTCTTTTATGATTTGTAATCTTTGTACCGTCATTCATTATTACAGTACCGCCGGCCATATTAATCGCAGCCGCTGCCCCGCTATCAGAAATTATCACGTTGTTACCGTCTATTGTAACATTGCCAAGTGTAAGACTTCCGCTTTCAACTTTTATCAAATTTCCCGATGTACTCATTCTGTTAAGTGTTCCGCCGCCAGTGAATGTAACATCGCCTTTGATAGTAATTGCCGCCGTGATACCGACATCACCGTTTATTGTCACGGTTCCGCCTGATATTGTAACACCGCCTACCGTATCACCGTCATTCCATGTTGTGTCTGCGGAAATTGTTTCTGTAATTTCATCGGCATATACCAAAACGGTACTTGCAGGCAACACAGAGAACATCATTGCCAACGCCAGTATGATTGATAATAATTTTTTAGATTTCATGATTTTCCCTCCTAAAATTATATTATTCCCACAAAAATATTTTCTAAAGAATTTATTATATTTATGTATCTGTTCATACTTAAATTATACACCGTACACTGATGTACGATGCAATAATTTTTGAGTATTTTTCTTCCTTTTCGACATTACATTTTTGTTACAGAGCATTGCTGTTTGAACCTGTCGATAATCTGTCAGCAACTCACGAAATCACATTTTACAATGTGATTTTTGAGTATTTTCAGAGCAGACAAACTGATAAATTTTAAAAAAACAGTTGCAAAATTTAAAAAAACGTGTATAATATAAATGAGTGTATCTTCAGGGCAGGGTGTAATTCCCTACCGGTGGTTAAAGTCCACGACCCTACTCAGTACAGTAGGCTGATTTGGTGAAATTCCAAAACCGACGGTTAAAGTCCGGACGGAAGAAGATGTTTTTTTGTGTATGGTTTGCCCTGTAGCTATGCTATGGGGCTTTTTTTATTTCCCGTTCATAGCGTCAAGACAAAATTTATGCGAAGAACTTTTCCTAAAGATACAAAATAAATTTTTAGGAGGCTTTTTAATTATGGAAGCAATCAATGTTCAAAACAAAACAAGGTTTACACCGAAATTTATCGCAAGTGTAGGAATACTGTCGGGTATATCTATTGTACTTATGCAGATTTTAGAATTTCCTATACCGTTTATGCCGCCGTTTCTAAAGTTTGATTTTTCAACTTTACCTGCTTTGATAGGCGGATTTGCATACGGTCCTGTTACTGGTATTGCGATAGCATTCATCAAAGCGGCTCTACACCTGCTAAGAACAGACACAGGCGGTGTCGGTGAACTTGCCGATTTTCTTGCAAGCGGTTCACTTGTACTTGTTTCATCACTTATTTACAAGCGTATCAAAACAAGAAAAGGTGCGGTTTTAGGTCTTGTTCTCGGTGCAATAGCAATGGCAATCGTAGGCGGACTTGCAAACTACTTTATCTTGATACCGTTCTATACAAACGTTATGCCTATGGAGCAAATTATATCGCTTTGCGGCAAGGCTAATCCGCTTATAACAAACACTTTGGGATATGTTTTATACGGAGCAATTCCGTTTAATTTAATAAAAGCACTGTTGTTATCAATCATAACATTCGTACTATACAAACAAATTTCAAAGATTTTACATTAATTTGATATAGTAATAATTGCATTTTAGAAAAATATAGTGTATAATGAATTCTGTAATTTTTATTTTAAGGAGAAGTTTTATGGATTCTATTGTACAATCTATTGTCACAGCACTTTCAGGAAAAATATCAAAGGAATTAATTGTTTTTCTTGTATCAATGGTACCGTTGTTGGAGCTTAGAGGAAGTATTCTTGCGGCAGGACTTATGAAAATGAGTTTCTTCCCATCATACATTGCCGCAGTACTGGGTAATATGCTCCCGATACCATTCATATTGCTGTTTATTGAAAAGATATTTGCGTGGATGAAAAAAAGCAAACACCTTCACAAAATTCCCGATTGGCTTGAAAAGAAAGCACTTTCAAAATCGGCTCAAATCGAAAAATACGGCTATCTCGGCTTATTCCTTTTTGTAGCCATTCCGCTGCCGGGTACAGGTGCTTGGACAGGAAGTCTTATCGCAGTATTATTCGGTATGAAACCTAAAAAATCACTTTTGTTTATCTTTTTAGGTGTACTTACTGCAGGACTTATAATGTCGCTTTTATCATTCGGCGTTTTAAAACAACTTATTTCTTAGACATATCAAAAAATCGGACTGACAGTCCGATTTTTTTGTTCTGCTTTTCCAAACAAAAATGCCCTCCACAACAGATAATGCTGTCGTGAAAGGCATTTATATTAACTTATAACAAGTTTAAATATTACTTCACCCTCATAAGCAGGTGTATAGTTACTGTAACCGATTCCCTGAACGGATAATACTGAAAGCATTGATGTCAATCTATCAGAACTCGTTGTGTAAAATTCACCGTCTTCATCGTATGAATATTGTCTTATAACGCTTAACGCCTCATCTGCGTCTTTTGCAGAAATTACGATTGAACCGATAGGTTTATTTTCTTCGGGGTCTTCAATCGGATTGCCGTCTTTATCCAATTTATAGTATCTGCCGTATGCGATTTGAGCTCCGCCTGCAAGCGAATAATCATCTTCGACACTTGATTTTACTGTTCTTGAATTATTGATATTGTCAGCAGTTCCGTCATATATGGGACGATCATCCGACTGAACATCAATACTTGCAATCGCTATTCCGTCATCTTGTGAATAAGCCTGAACATCATTTGAATTATCAACAACCTCATCAGTCGTTTTCTGTGAAACCGCACCTTCGTCCGACTTTGCAGGTTCTGCAGAAACAGACGGTACCGCATTATTTTGTACCTTTGGACTTACAGACGGAGCAGATGTGGATTTACTGTTATTTGCAACCACACTGCTTTTTACCGAATTTGTACTCGTACTTGTTTGCGGCTTTGCCATTGCAAGCGATGATGTACTTTTCGCTGTTTTATTTTCGGGAATAGTGTTTTCAACCGTTTCTTCAAATACTGTCGGTTGATTTTCTTCCGCATTGTCTTGAGCAGCCACTGTCGGTGCTGTCGTACTTACGGCAGTATTTCCGTCACTGTCAGTCACGACTGTTTCCTCTTGAATAACACCGTCATCATTTCCGTTCATCTTATCGACGAACATATTGCTGTTAGCCGTTACAACAGCTACCAACGCAAAGCAAGCCGCTGCCGCAGTATACTGTTTCCAATTACGGCGAACATTACGCATTACACGTCTTGTTATTCGTGCTTTTTTCTTTTCCTCTTCATCTATGCGGACATTTAATTTCTCCATAAAATCCACAGGAACATTTATGTCAGGGAGAGATTTAGCCGTTGAAATAATTGAACGCATAAATTCAAGTTCACTTTTGCAATTTGCACATTCCAATGCGTGTTTATCCATTTTATGCTTTGTTTCGTCACTCAAATTTTCATAGTTGTCCAAGCATTCGTTAAATTTATCACAATTCATTTTTACTCCCCCTTTCTTTAAATTTTCATTAATTTCTTTTTACAATATATTAGACGTAAGAAATATCAAAAAAGTTCCCGTTTATTCATTAAATTTTTCTTTAATGCACTTCTCGCACGATTAATTCGCGACTTAACCGTTCCCGACGGTATTCCGAGTACCTCAGCTATGTAATCGTAACTCAATCCCTCAATATCGCATAGTGTTATTACAGTTCTGTATTCTTCTTTGAGTTCGCTTATCGCCTCACGTACAGCTCTCTGACGTTCCGATATTTCCATATTTTCTTCCGGTGTAGGACTTTCGTCCTTAATATCCATATCTTTTTTTTCGTCAATCGCCTGATTGATACTTATTACACCCGAATGTTTCTGACGTTTTCTCAGAATATCAGAGCAAACATTCTTAGTTATCCTATAAAGCCACGTGGTAAAGGAAGATTGCTCCTTAAATGACTCTATACTTTTATACACCCTTACGAATACCTCCTGTGCCGCGTCATATGCATCCTCTTGATTTGAAAGCATTCCGTAAGCGATATTTATAACTTGCTGTTGGTAATTTGAAACTAATATATTAAAAGCTTCTCGGCTACCTTTTTTACACTTTTTAATCAAATCATTTTCGGTCAAAAATCCCTCACCACCTCTCATGGTTTATTTGCCCTACGTTTGATTTTAGAAATTCTTAATTCTGTTCATATATACATCGTAATATGCCTTTACGTCAGCCATACAGTCACCGCTGAATTTATCCAAAAACGCCTTTGCGATTTCAAATGCGATTACCGCCTCAACGACAACCGAACAAGCCGGTACAGCACACACATCGGAACGTTCGACAGTTGCCTTATGCTCCGATTTATCGTCAATATTGACTGTTCTAAGCGGATTATACAAAGTAGGTATCGGTTTCATTGCCGCCTTAACAATAATCGGCTCACCGTTTGACATACCGCCCTCAATACCGCCGGCATTGTTGGTAAGTCTGTGGAAGTCGTCCGAATATTCGATTTCATCATGTACCTTTGAACCCGGTATTTCGCTCACACCGAAGCCCATACCGATTTCAACGCCCTTGATAGCCTGTACACTCATAACACCGAAAGCAAGGTTTGCGTCAAGTTTTCTGTCGTAATGAACATAACTTCCCAATCCGGCAGGCACACCTTTTACGATAGTTTCCACTATTCCGCCTACGCTTTCACCTCTTGCCTTGATTTTGTCTATGTATTCCATAGCCTTTTGAGCGGCATTTTCATCGCCAAACCCAACAGGTGAATTTTGTACTTTTTCAAAGAAATCTGCCGCAGTAAAATCGGATGTATCTTCAACCTCGCCTATTCTCTTAACATGGCTTAAAAATTCTATTCCAAACGGTTTTAAAACCTGTCTTACGAGTGCGCCGACAGCCACTCTTGCTGCAGTTTCACGGGCACTTGCTCTTTCAAGCACGTTTCTCAAATCTCTGTGATTGTACTTCATACCTCCGGTAAGGTCAGCGTGTCCCGGTCTTGGGCATTCGACAGACTTTTCATTATTCGCCGTTTCAGTACCCATTATACTTTCCCAATTCGCCCAATCTCTGTTTTCGATTTTAATTGCGATAGGACTTCCGAGAGTCACTCCGCCTCTCACACCCGAAAGAATTTCGGCAGTATCTTTTTCAATCTTCATTCTTCCGCCTCTGCCATAGCCCTGCTGACGCTTTGCAAGCTGTTCGTTTATCTCATCAAGGCTTATCTCAACACCTGACGGCATACCTTCGATTATAACTGTAAGACACTTACCGTGTGTCTCTCCCGCCGTGAAATATCTAAGCATATTTTTATCTCCATTCGTAACTACAATTTGTATTTTTTTTATATATAAACTACAACATAATATATATAATCTATTTTATCACTTTTTCGTTACTTTTGCAAGTTTTAACGACAATTTTACAAAACTCGCTTTGTGTAATTGTAATAAAAAAGATATATTTAAAATAGGAATATTATGATATAATTTGAATATCACTAAAGTCACTGAGCTATTTCATACAGAAAGGAAAGGTAATTTTTATGAAAACTACAATCTGGGGAAATATTCTTCCTGCCGTAACAATCGACCTTGAACAAGGCGAAAGCATTTATACCGAATCGGGCGGTATGACATGGATGTCGGACAAAGTAAAAATGGACACCAATATGAAAGGCGGATTTATGAAAGGTCTTGGACGTATGTTCAGCGGTGAGTCATTGTTTATGGCTACATACACCGCCGAGGCACCGAACCAATCTATCACAATCGCCTCATCTTTTCCCGGAGAAATCAAAGAACTTCACATTTCTTCCGACAAAGAATTTATTTGTCAAAAATCAGCTTTTTTGTGTGCCGAGCAAAGTGTTGAACTTTCAACATATATAACAAGCGGCATAAAGAAAGGCTTGTTCGGCGGTGAAGGCTTTGTACTTCAAAAGCTTTCCGGAAACGGTACTGCTTTCATTGAGCTTGACGGTTCAGTTAAAGAAATCGACCTTGCTGCAGGCGAAAAACTTAAAGTCGATACAGGCAGTGTTGCGATTTTTGAATCAACCGTCAAATATGACGTTGAAACAGTAAAGGGCTTTAAAAATATGTTGTTCGGCGGTGAAGGACTGTTCCTTACAACTCTTACCGGTCCGGGTAAGGTATATTTACAAACAATGAATATGGCTGAATTTGCAAATAAAATTATCCCGTATCTTCCGACACCGTCATCAAAATAGCAAATAGAAATTATAACTAAAGAAGTGGCAAAAATATTTTGCCACTTCTTATTTTTTATCTGGTTAAATAATTATAAATCATAATTATACTTTCCGCTCTTGTCATTTCACGGTTTGGATTGAAATTACCGTTACCGTCACCGCTTAACACGCCCATAGCCGAAAGCAATGCGATATATCCCTTATTTTCCGTAACATCATTGAACGGTGTAACGTAAATATCATTATATTTTGCATAATTTTCAGCACCGATTGCACGAATCATATACACAGCAGCCACCTCACGAGTTACTTCCGCATCATCATCGCGTTCATCTTCTGAAATAATACTGTTTTGTGCTGAATTTCTGTACACCCAATTTGCCTGTTCTAAATTGTTTTTCAATACGATTATATCGTTACCGTTTATGCTCATCAAAAGTGCAAGAAAATCCTTTTGAGTAATCCTTTCGTCAGGTTTAAATTCGCCGCCCTCAAAACCTATTCCGTAATAAGCAAGCTCTTTGATATACTTTTCGGCATAGTGACCGTCTATATCCGAATATTCAAGTTTACTGCTTGCATCCTCCGTAATTTCTTTGTTTTGATAGTCAACAAACTTACCTGTAAACGGATTGATATTTTCTGTATCTATTGTGTATACAGGGATAATCTCTCTTGTGTTGTCAGTATAATTCTGCATATATACAATGCTGTAATCTTTTGCGTCAAACAAAATATTTTCAGCATCTTCCTTGCTCATTGCATTTTCGATTGACGGAAATTCGGTGTCGGTATAATTCATACTGAAATCAGTAAGTACGCCGTTGTTTGTTGTCACGTTGGCATAGTCGCCTGTTACCTTAATACCGTTTACATATCTGATATACTGATGTGAATTTTCATCATATTTGTATTCTTTTGCCTTATCACCTGCAAGTGTCTTTAAAGCCGAATCATCATTATTTTTTACCTCACTGTCATCTTCTCCCCAACGTGAATAATACTTTATTTCACCTGTTTTAGCATCAACAGAAGTATATATGTTGCACTTGTCATTTGACATTGATACAGCATATGTATATTCATCGTCATAATTTTTATATAAAGAAATGCTGTCTGTATTTATATTCTTAGGGATTGACAAAAGCTTGTTCGACTTTAATTTATTTTCCAAAGCGGTTCTTGAAATAAGTCCGTCTATATTGTCAAGCTCTTTTATTTCCTGTTCGGTAAGTCCGCCGTCTGCTGCTGCATCATTTGCACTTTCAGATTTGTTGCCGATGAAATATCTGTAATTTGTAACATCAACCGCATCACCCGTAAGTGCATTAATGTATTTGTCGTAGTCGTATTCCTGTGTGTATACAGGATAAGCTACCACGTTACCGTCCTCGTCAACATATGTACGATAAACCAACTCAAGTCCGAGTTTATCACTGTACGCTTTTTTTGCCTCATCAACGCTTATCGCATTATTGATTGACGGAAAATCCGCTTGTATATAGCCCAAATCAAAACCCATTACATATCCGTCTGTACCGTCAATATTAACCGAGCCGTTTCCGTTCGTGAACAATACACCGTTTACATACGTTTTAATATAGAATGTATATCCGTTACCAAAAATACTGCCGTTGCTTCCATAAATTTTTATTTCATACGGAAAATCGGGATTAATTTGTTTTAAGAAGTTTTCCGCCGTCTTTTTTGCATCACTTTCGCTAATTTTCGGTAAATTCGGTGTGTTATTTTTATCATCAGATTTAAAACCGTGAATTGAATAGTTGGTTATAACTCCGTCTGCCGTACAAGTTATATTAACACTCTTGTTTCCGTCTTTTTCATTCCATGTAAAGTTATAAACTTTTTCGCCGTACTGTTCCTCTGTTCTGCTCGAAAATTCACTGCACTCACTCGGAATTTCAACTCTCTGTTTAACGCTTTCCAATATTTTCTGCATATTCTCTCTTGCAGATGTTTCTGTTTGCTGTGTGGCTAACGTTTCAGCGGCTAAAACTGCCGGTGATACTGCCGATACAGTAAGAGCCAACGCTGACGCTACCGCTAATAATTTTTTCATAACTTTTTCCTCCTTTTTAAATTTATCGGATTATTTTTCCTTTCATATATAATACTTTTCAGCACACCAAAAGGTTGCATTAAATTAAAAAAATTTT
>OLQR01001577.1_pt1 | contig 12837 bp, 10 predicted proteins | sample 1671881 | NCBI WGS metagenome assembly OLQR01 (sample SAMEA3136623, study PRJEB25190) | human gut metagenome | biome: human gut; feature: human-associated habitat; material: faeces | place: Austria | collected 2013 | reverse complement strand
GTCAGTCCGGAAAATCTCTGATTTTACGGACGTGCACTGCGGACAGGAGTGCAGCCAAATGATAAAAAAATGACTGCTTGCAGGCACTTTTTTATTGTTTGCTTCGTTGATAGGGCGAAAGCCCGTCAGTCCGGAAAATCTCTGATTTTACGGACGTGCACTGCGGACAGGAGTGCAGCCAAATGATAAAAAAATGACTGCTTGCAGGCACTTTTTTATTGTTTGCTTCGTTGATAGGGCGAAAGCCCGTCAGTCCGGAAAATCTCTGATTTTACGGACGTGCACTGCGGACAGGAGTGCAGCAAGAATTAAAAATGGAGACAAAAACAATGGACATAAGATTTGCAACAATAAATGATATAGATGCGGTCACAGAGTTGGAAAGACAGTGTTTTCCACCGGAAGAAGCAGCAGAAAAGGATTCTTTTGAAAAACGCCTGACCGTATTCCCGAATCATTTCTGGTTACTGGAGGATTCTGGGAAACTGGCAAGCATGATCAATGGAATGACGACAGATATTCCAATCCTGCGGGATGAGATGTTTGAGGATGCCACAATGCACCGTGAAGAGGGACAGTGGCAGATGATCTTTGGAGTGGCAACGCTGCCGGAGTATCAGAAAATGGGATGTGCGTCGAAACTCATGGAGCGCGTGATCGCGGATGTCAAAGAGCAGGAACGAAAAGGGATCGTTTTAACGTGTAAAGAGAGTCTTATTCCATTTTATGAGAGATTTGGTTTTGTAAATGAAGGAAAGTCCATGTCAAAGCACGGGGGAGCCGTGTGGTATGATATGCGGCTGGTATTTGAAGAATTGTAGGGAAAAGGAATTATTATAATATGAAGAAACACAGATTGCCATACATGGTAGCAGGGGCAGTATTGTTTGCTGCACTTTTTACCGGATGTACCAATGAGCGCTTAGAAGATGAACTGGATTTCCGCAAGATTGGGATTAACAGTATGCAGTCCGGTGATTATGAAGGTGCAGTGGCTGCTTTTAACAGCGCACTATCCCAGTGTGTGGGGAAGATTACAGATACAGAACTCGACATCTGCTATTATAAGGCGGCAGCACAGTATGCCGGTGGAGATATAGAGGGAGCTCTTGCTACTTATCAGGCGATGATCGATTATGATGAGGAAAACGGCAACGCATATTATCTGCATGGATGTCTGAGTCTAAAGCAGCAGGATACGGATACGGCAAAAAAAGATTTTGCCAATGCTGTCAAATATAACCCGGATGATTATGAACTGTATGTTGGGATTTATGAGAACCTTGCCGGTAATAATATGACTGAGGAAGGGGAAGAGTATTTAAACAAAGCGTTTGATATCAAGGGAAATTCCGCAGAAAATCTTACCTGGCGCGGCAGGATTTATTATCTGCTCGGACAATATGATAATGCAGTCAAAGAGTTAGAAGGAGCAGTCAAAAAGGACAGTGCCAAAGCAAACCTTTACCTTGCACAGGTCTATGAAGCGGAAGAAGATTCTGCAAATGCGGAAAAATATTATCAGGCATATGTCGACAGTGGTACGGCGGACTCTGTGGCAATGAATGCGCTTGCCGAGATCCAGATGGAAAAAGGCAACTATGAAGCGGCGTTAGAGGATATCAGACAGGGACTTGCGATGGATAATGTCACAAATCAGCAGGAGCTTTTGTCAAATCAGATCATTGCTTATGAGTACAGCGGTGATTTTTCATCTGCGTGGGATGTCGTTCAGCAGTACGTTTCCCTTTATCCGGATGATGAGGCGGCGCAGAGAGAATATATCTTTTTAAAGAACCGCCAGAATACGGATGCGGGCAGCGATGCAGAAAGTACGGATTCTTCAGATGAAGGGCAAAACTCTACGGGAAATAGTTCCACGGACGATAGCTCTGCACAAAGTGATACCACGAATGATAGTTCTACAGGAGACAGTTCTGCGGAGAATCGTTCAGCACAGAGTGATTCGACAGGGGATAATACTGCGGGAGACAGTTCTTCACAGGATACAGGAAATTAGAATTAGAGACAGCAAGGGAGGAACACATGCCAGAACCCATTAAAATAGAAGAAGTAAAAGAGCGTGTCATTTTAGTCGGTGTCAGCGAACAGGATGGTGACGATGCGGAAGATTCCGTCGCAGAATTAGCAGAACTTGTAAAGACAGCAGGAGCAGTTACCGTCGGTACGCTGATCCAGAAACGTGAACTGATCCATCCGGGCACCTATGTTGGAACCGGAAAAGTGCAGGAAATCGCCGACATGATCGCGGAACTAGGTGCGACCGGTATCGTCTGTGATGATGAGTTATCGCCGGCACAGCTCAAAAACTTAGAGCAGATGTTAGATACAAAAGTCATGGACCGGACGCTTATTATCCTCGATATTTTTGCGGCGAGGGCAACAACGAGCGAGGGAAAGATCCAGGTCGAGCTGGCGCAGTTAAAATACAGACTAAGCCGTCTGACCGGTCTCGGGCGTTCCATGTCAAGACTTGGCGGTGGTATCGGAACCAGAGGCCCCGGTGAGAAAAAGTTGGAGATGGACAGGCGTCTGATCAAAGACCGTATTGCGCAGTTGAACCGTGAATTAAAAGAAGTGAGGAAACACCGTGAGATCACGCGCGCCCAGAGGGAAAAGAAACAGATTCCTGTGGCTGCGATCGTCGGATACACCAATGCGGGAAAATCAACACTTTTAAACCACTTAACGGGAGCGGGAGTGTTAGAGGAAGATAAGCTGTTTGCAACTTTAGATCCGACAACGCGTGTCTTAGAACTGCCTGGCAGACAGGAAATCCTTCTGACGGACACGGTCGGTTTTATCTGGAAACTGCCGCATCATCTGATCGAAGCATTTAAGAGTACCTTAGAGGAAGCCAAATATGCGGACTATATTCTACATGTGGTAGATGCTTCCAATCCACAGCGGGACAAGCAGATGCACATAGTGTATGATACACTCTACCAGCTTGATATCAGGGAAAAAACGATCATTACCTTATTTAATAAGCAGGATCAGGTCACAGATGAGGAGCCGATCCGTGATTTTAAGGCAGATTATACATTGGCGGTTTCCGCAAAAAAGGGAACAGGATTAGAGGAGTTGAAAGAACTTTTCTGTACGCTGCTGCGGGATAATAAAATATTAGTGGAGCGTACAATCTCTTATCAGGAGGCTGGAATTTTACAGCAGATCAGAAAGAGTGGAGAACTTTTAGAGGAAGAGTACCGGCCGGAGGGCATTTTTATCCGCGCCTATGTCACGCCGGAAATCTATGGCAGTTTATAGAGGCTTTGTGTTTACGAAGATTTTTGCATATGGTACACTGATATAAAATTTGACAGAATACAGACAAAATTTTGCACAGAAGCGATGAAAGCGTGCTTCGGAATGGAGAAATTATGACAATATTAATTCAAAATGGACAGGTGATCAATCCTGCCACAGGGATGAATGAAGTTGCAGATGTATTGGTGGAAAATGGTGTTGTTTCTAAGATCGAAAAAGGGATCAAAGAGAAAGCAGACCGGAAGATCAATGCGAAGGGATGTTTTGTCATGCCGGGATTTATTGACATGCATGTGCATCTGCGTGATCCGGGATTTGAGGAAAAAGAAACGATCGAAACAGGCTGCCGCGCAGCAGCACACGGTGGATATACAACGATTCTTGCAATGCCGAACACCAAACCGGTTGTTGACAATCCGGATGTTGTAAATTATGTGCATAATAAGGCAAAAACGGTCGGACTTGTAAATGTATTACAGGTGGGTGCCGTGACAAAAAATCAGGAAGGAAAAGAACTTGCGGATATTGAGGGAATGGTAAAGGCTGGAATCCCTGCAATCAGTGAGGACGGAAAATCCGTCATGAATGCCCAGCTATACCGCGAGGCGATGGAAAAAGCTGCAAAATTGGGCATTGTGGTACTTGCACATTGTGAGGATAAAAATCTTGTCAATGGCGGTGTCATGAATGAGGATGAGCATGCAAGAGAACTTGGATTAAAGGGAATCACCAATTCCGTAGAAGATATCATTGTTGCAAGAGATATCATGCTAAGCCACGACACCGGGGCAAAACTTCATTTATGTCATTGCTCAACGGAAGATTCCGTCATGATGGTCGATCTTGCAAAGCAGAAGAATGTAAAAGTTACCGCAGAAGTATGTCCGCATCATTTTACACTGACTTCGGATGATATACGCAAGATCGCACCGGAAATGGATGTGGAAAAGAATGTGATTGCTGCGGATGCGGATGCAGATACTAATTTTAAGATGAACCCGCCGCTTCGTACTAAAAAAGACGTGGAGGCACTAAGAGTGGGACTTCGTGACAATATTATGGATGTGATTTCTACCGATCATGCACCGCATACATTTGCAGATAAAAATACCTCCATGAAGAATGCGCCGTTTGGAATCGTCGGACTTGAAACCGCAGCATGCTTAACCTATACAGAACTGGTACTTGGCGGTTATCTGACACCGATGCAGATGGCAGAAAAAATGAGTTATAATCCGGCGAAGATCGTCGGACTTGACAAGGGCGATATCGCTCCTGGAAAGACAGCAGATATCGTGATCTTTGATCCGAATGAAACTTATAAGATCGATAAAAACAAATTTGCAAGCAAGGGAAGAAATACCCCGTTTGACGGAAGAACGGTGACCGGAAAAGTAAAAATGACGATCGTTGGCGGTCATATCGTATATGAGGAATAAAAAAGCGGGTAGATAAAAGGAGAAAATTCATGCAGACAAAGGGCACAAAATTTGAGGAAACTGCGATCATCATCCGGCAGGAAGAAATCGCGGACGATATTTACAGTATGTGGCTGCGCACAGAGCACATCGCAGCACATGCAAAAGCAGGACAGTTTGTTTCTGTCTACTGCAATGAGGGAAGCAGACTGCTTCCAAGACCGATCAGTATCTGTGAGATCGACAGAAAGGACGGTGCGATCCGTCTGGTATACCGTGTGGCAGGAAAGGGAACCGCAGAATTTTCCGGCATGCGCACCGGTATGCAGTTAAAAGTGGTAGGACCGCTTGGAAATGGATTCCCACAGAAAAACAAAAAGGCATTTCTGATCGGTGGAGGAATCGGAATCCCGCCAATGTTAGAACTTGCCAAAGAGTTAGACTGCGAGAAACAGATCGTGCTTGGATTCCGGGATGAGCTTTTCCTGCTGGAAGATTTCCGTAACCGCGGACAGATCTATATTGCAACGGAGGATGGCAGTGCCGGAACAGAGGGAAATGTACTTGATGCGATCCGTGAGAACGGACTGGATGCAGACATCATTTATGCCTGTGGACCAACCCCGATGCTGCGTGCAATCAAAGAATATGCCGCAGAGCAGAACATCGAGTGCTGGATTTCCATGGAAGAGCGCATGGCATGCGGTATCGGAGCCTGTCTTGCCTGCGTGTGCAAGTCAAAAGAAAAAGATGCACACAGCAATGTAAAAAATAAGAGAATCTGTAAAGAGGGACCGGTATTTCTTGCACAGGAGGTAGAATTCTGATGAACATGAAAGTAGATTTATGTGGAGTGACATTAAATAATCCGGTCATGACTGCGTCCGGAACGTTTGGCGCCGGGGAAGAATATTCGGAGTTTGTGGATTTAAACCGTCTTGGTGCTGTTGTGACAAAGGGTGTTGCCAATGTACCGTGGGAAGGAAATCCGACACCGCGTGTGGCTGAGGTATACGGGGGCATGTTAAATGCGATCGGACTTCAGAATCCGGGTATTGATCTTTTCATTGAGCGCGATATTCCTTTCTTAAAGAAATATGATACCAGAATTGTGGTCAATGTATGTGGACATACAACGTCGGAATACATAGAAGTTGTGGACAGACTTGCAGACCAGCCGGTCGATCTTTTAGAGATCAATATTTCCTGTCCGAATGTAAAAGAGGGCGGAATTGCCTTTGGACAGAATCCAAAGATGGTTGAAGATATCACAAGAGAGATCAAGGCGCATGCAAAACAGCCTGTCATCATGAAACTTTCACCGAATGTAACAGACATCACGGAGATGGCGCGTGCGGCAGAAGCCGGCGGTGCGGACGGTTTATCGTTGATCAACACGCTGACAGGAATGAAGATCGATATCCACAGACGCACGTTTGCACTGGCAAACAGAACGGGCGGCATGTCAGGTCCTGCCGTGCATCCGGTTGCAGTGCGCATGGTATATCAGACCGCACAGGCGGTAAATATCCCGATCGTTGGTATGGGCGGGATCATGAATGCAGATGATGCGATCGAGATGATCCTTGCGGGAGCAACGGCAGTGTCTGTCGGAACAGCAAACTTTACCAATCCACAGGTAACCATGGAGATTGTTGACGGAATCCGCGATTATATGGAGCGTTATCAGGTAAAAGATATCAAAGAACTCGTAGGTGCAGTACACGATAGATAAATCACAGGGGAATGTAAGTTATGAAAATATTAAAAAAAATCATTTGTATCTGTCTCGTTGCAATCCTGGCAGCAGGGCTTTTTCCCGGTGCACAGACAGAGGTTTATGCAGCTGGAAAGCCGGTACAGTTAGTATCCTGTAAACTAAATTCCGGTGGCAGCAAGGTGACAGTAAAAGCAAAAGTTGCCGGAAAACAGAAAGGAATGGGAAACAAGCTTTACCTGTTTTCGGTGGATGCCAATGTAAAAGAGAATGCAAAGCTTACCGGAAAACCGGTGGCTTCGGCCAACTTTAAGAAAGGTACAGTTACATTTTCCGTAAAATATAAAAGCAGTATGCTTTGTCAGAAATTTGTGGCTGCATACAAAAAAGGAAAAAAATATATAGCAGTCAGTGGTGCACAGTATATTACAAATCCGGAGGCACTGGCATCCTACACCGGTACCGGTGTTAAGACAACGTCTAAAAAAGGACTGCAGCCGGACTGGGCAGATCACACGTCGGTAAAGAAACTCCGTACGCAGCATGTTGTCTTAAACTGGTCGATCGAAGAAATTTTAAATAAAGACTGCGGAAATAAAGAGGTGTATAAATACCGCGGGAAAAAATATACATTTGACAGGGATCGTGTAAACTGGCTGCAGGATCAGGTGCGTCAGTATATTGACGATGGATCCAAAGTATATGTGATCCTGCTTCTTGGCAAAGACGCAAAAGGCCAGGCGGGCAAAATGAGTTATGGCGGTGGAAAAATATTCTCTTCCATTAAGACAACATCAGCAGCAGGATGCCGTACCTGGGAAGCATTTATGAGTTACATGGCAGAGAAATTTGGCAATGAACAGCATTTGGTGTCCGGATGGATCTTGGGAAATGAGGTTGACAGCCCTTATGACTGGAACTATGCGGGCGGAAAAAGCTTAAGTGCGTATATGGATGATTATGCGCGGGCATTCCGCATTGCATATAATGCTACAAAGAGTGTCAGCAGCCATTCAAAGGTATATATCAGCCTTGATTATAACTGGAATCAGGATGTCGATGGAGGCGGAAACAGCTTTTTCTCGACGAAGAAGACACTGGACACATTTTATTCGAAACTGAAAGCGCAGGGGAAGATCTGTCCAAACATTGCATATCATGCATATTCACAGGGACTTGTGGAGCCAAAATTCTGGGATGACTCTTTAGCAGGCAGTGGTGTGGATTCCACGATCATTACCATGAAAAATATTTCTGTCCTGACGGAATATGTAAAAAAGAAGATCGGCAAAGATGCAACGATCATGCTTGCAGAGCAGGCGTTCAATTCGACACAGGGAGAAGAGCTGCAGGCAGCAACATATGCGTATGCTTACTATATCAGCGAAGGCAATAAGATGATCGAATCCTTTATCTATGCGAGAGATACCGAACCGCAGTCGGATGTGGATCAGGGCTTTTACTGGGGACTTCGCGATATCAATGGCAGAGAGCGTAAAATATATAATACATTTAAAGTGATCGATTCAAAGGAGTCTTTGGATAAGACGAAGAATCTTCTCTCCTATACAGACTTAAGTTCATGGACACAGATTCCTGGAATTAAAAAGTCTACTTTTAAAAATAACCGTTCCATCAAAAACAAATGGCCGCTAGTACAGTCAACCAGCCTGTATGTGTGTCTTGCGGATGATAACTGGCAGAGAGAGACAACTTATGTCTACGACGGAAAGAAACATAAACCTGCAGTAACGGTAAAACGTAATTATACCGGAAAGACGGTTCCGAAAAAGAATTATTCCGTAAAATATCTGACAGACTGCAGGAGTATCGGAGTGCATCGTATTCAGATTAAATTAAAAGGTGATTTCCGCGGAACGATCATCCGGGAGTTTACGATCGCACCGCAGAATGCAATGCTGAATGATCTGGTGATGACGTCAAATTCTGCTACGGTAAGCTGGAATGTACCAAAGAAGACCAAAGAGCAGATTACCGGTTATATGATCCAGTATACGGATGGAGAAGGTGGTTTTTATTCGACACCGGAAAAAGATATCCATCTGATCAAGATCAAAAACAGCAATAAATTAAAATATACGATCAAGGGACTTACCAAGGGCAAACGCTATTTTGTAAGAATAACGACCTATAAAACAGTTATGGTAGATGGCAAACCAAAAGATATCATTGCCGGATGGGGATATGATGATATCAAATATGATTATGCCACAGATCCGGTCGTGCCGGAACCGGATACAGAAGAGGATACCTTAGAATAAGCGATTGAGGTAATGTGAAATACGATGCCGGAATTAAGATTTATAATAGCAGACAGACTCCCGGAGCGGGAACTGGATTATTTAAAACAGAATATCAGACCGGAACCGGATCTGAAACTGGTGGTAACAGGGAAAAATAATGCCAATCGCAGAGCAGAGTTTTCTCTGTTCCCGCCAGAAGAAAGTGTGCTCATCTCTACAGATGGGCACATTATTTCTAATATGGATCAGCTTGGAATGGCAACGCTGGGATATATCGGACCGGGCGGGGCAGAGAATGAGAGCACAGGAGAAGTACCGGACGATGTGATTACAGAAATTGGTAGTCAGAACGTGAATTGTAGTGACAGCACAGATGAAGTGACGGAGGGAATCGAAGAACAGGGAATGCAGGCTGCGGTTATGTTAATCGAAGGTCTTGAGGAAGTGGATGAAACGTTTCTGCTTCGTGCGTATGAACGTAAACATGGTATTCCGTGGACGATCGTCACGACAGAACGCTGCATCGTGCGGGAGATCACGCTGGATGATTTAGACGGCCTGTTTGCACTGTATGCCGGGGAGGGAATGACGGAATATTTAGACCCGCTGTATGAATACGAAAAGGAAAAAGAGTATCAGCGGTCGTATATTAACTATATGTACCGCCTTTATGGGTACGGCATGTGGGTCGTGATCGAAAAGGCGACGGGAAAACTGATCGGGCGGGTCGGGATCGAGAATCGTGAGGCGTGTGACGGTGAGCCGGAACTTGGATATATGATCGACGTATCGTATCAGAGAAAAGGATATGCAACAGAGGTCTGTCTTGCTGTGATCGGTTACGCATGGAATTTTCTTGAATTCGATAAATTAAACTGTCTGATCCAGAAAGGAAATAAAGCATCGGAATGTCTGGCAGAAAAACTGGGATTTATGTTCCGGGAGGAAATGGATCTGGACGGAAAATGCATGAAACGCTATACCATAAGCAAAAGCGGGGCATGATATCATCAATAAACGTTGCATTTTCCATAAAAATAAAATATAATATAAACTACTAAAAAAGGGATAAAGTGGGTGAGGCACATGGCGGATTTTTCATCAGAATCACTGGATCTGCAAAAAAAAGTAAAAGAAGAGGACGATAACATCAAGCCGATGAAAGAGTTTGAGAGTCCGGAAAAACTATATGACGAACTGATCGCCAGCGTGCGAAAGTATCATCCATCGACAGATATATCGCTGATCGAGAAAGCATATCATGTTGCGAGGGATGCACATGAGGGACAGGCAAGAAAGTCCGGCGAGCCATATATCATCCATCCATTGTGTGTTGCGATTATTTTAGCGGAGTTAGAGCTGGATAAGGAGACGATCGTTGCAGGACTTTTACATGATGTTGTGGAAGATACTGTTATGACGGATGAACAGATTGCACAGGAGTTTGGAGATGAGGTTGCTCTTCTGGTAGATGGTGTTACCAAATTAGGACAGCTCTCTTATGATGCGGATAAAGTGGAGGTTCAGGCAGAGAATCTTCGTAAGATGTTCCTTGCAATGGCAAAGGATATCCGTGTTATCCTGATCAAGCTTGCGGATCGTCTTCACAATATGCGTACGCTCAAATACATGACACCTGAGAAGCAGAAGGAAAAAGCGCGTGAAACGATGGATATTTACGCACCAATCGCACAGCGTCTTGGTATTTCCAAGATCAAGATCGAGCTGGACGATCTCTCACTCAAGTATTTAGAGCCGGATGCCTATTATGATCTGGTACATCAGATCGCACAGCGCAAGAGTGTCAGGGACGAATATGTACAGAAACTGGTGGAAGAAGTGCGTCAGCACATCAAAGATGCAGGAATTCCTGCACAGGTTGACGGACGTGCAAAACATTTCTTCAGTATTTACAAAAAAATGGTCAATCAGCACAAGACATTAGACCAGATTTATGATCTGTTTGCCATCCGCATCATCGTGGATTCCGTCAAGGACTGTTATGCAGCACTCGGTGTGATTCATGAGATGTATAAGCCGATTCCGGGACGGTTTAAAGACTACATTGCGATGCCTAAGCCGAACATGTACCAGTCACTCCATACGACTCTGATCGGACCGACCGGTCAGCCGTTTGAGATACAGATCCGTACCTTTGAGATGCATCGTACGGCTGAATATGGTATCGCTGCCCATTGGAAGTACAAAGAGGCAAGTAACAATGGCGGTGTGTCACAGCCAATGACCGTTACCGAAGAGGAAAAGCTGAGCTGGCTCCGTCAGATCTTAGAGTGGCAGCGCGACATGTCAGATAATAAAGAGTTCATGAGCCTGCTAAAGAGCGATCTTGACCTGTTTTCCGATACGGTATTCTGTTTTACACCGACCGGAGATGTCAAGAATCTTCCGACCGGTTCCACGCCGATCGACTTTGCTTACAGTATTCATTCCGCGGTCGGCAATAAGATGATCGGTGCAAAAGTCAACGGAAAACTGGTTCCAATCGACTACATCATCCAGAACGGTGACCGTGTGGAAGTAATCACTTCCCAGAATTCAAAGGGACCGAGCCGTGACTGGTTAAATATTGTAAAAAGCACCCAGGCGAAAAATAAGATCAATCAGTGGTTCCGCAGTGAGTTAAAAGAAGAAAATATTACACACGGCAAGGAACTTTTGATCGCATCGGCAAAATCCAAGGGAATCAATTTCCCGGATATCAATAAGCCGGAATATCAGGAGAAAATTTTAAGAAAATATGGTTTCCATGACTGGAATTCCTGCCTTGCAACGATCGGACATGGTGGTTTAAAAGAAGGTCAGATCGTAAACCGCATGTATGAGGAATACAAAAAAGACCATCTTGCGTGTATCACGGATGATGAAGTGCTTGAGACCATTGCCGAGAATAAAGATAAGGTCGTACAGAAACATTCCAAGAGCGGTATCATCGTAAAAGGACTTTATGATGTGGCAGTGCATTTTTCAAAGTGCTGCAGTCCGGTACCGGGAGACGAGATCGTTGGATTTGTAACCAGAGGCCGAGGTGTTTCCATCCATAGAACAGACTGTATCAACATTATCAATCTGTCTGATATGGAGCGTGAGCGTCTGATCGATGCAGAGTGGCAGCATGATGAAGAGTCCGGCAGCAGTGGTCTGTACCGTGCAGAGATCAAGATCTACGGCAATAACCGAACCGGTCTTCTCGTGGATATCACAAAGGTATTTACAGAGCGTGAGATCGATATTGATTCGATTCACTCCAAAACAAGCAAGCAGGGAATTGCAACAATCGATGTATCTTTCAGCACGAAGGGCAGAGAAGAACTTACAAGCGTTGTGGAGAGACTGCGGCAGATCGAGAGTATCATTGATATAGAGAGAACGACGGGCTAAAAGAACTGGTTGTCAGAAGGTTGTGGGAAACATGAACCGCATCCAGATGGGCAGCCAGTTTTTCTGTAAAGAAAAAGATTTTGTCAGACAGGAAAGGGGAAACTATGGCACCACTGAAAGTAGAACAATATGTAGTTGGTCCGGTACAGACAAACTGTTATTTTGCGATCAACGATGACACAAAAGAAGTACTGGTTATCGATCCGGGGGCAAGTGCAGATCAACTTGCCAAGAAGATTCGTCAGGAAAAGCTGACACCGATCGCAATTTTGCTGACACATGGACATTTTGACCATGCGGGTGGAGCGGAGGAACTTGCAAAACATTTTGATATCAAAATATATGCCGAGGAGCATGAAAAAGAGACCTTAGATACGCCGTCTCTCAATTTAAGCGGCTGGGAAGGTGTACAAAAGACCTATCATGCGGATGTATTTTTGAAGAATGAGCAGGAGATCGACCTTGCCGGTTTTCATATCCGTGTATTCCATACACCGGGACATACGGTGGGTGGCTGCTGCTATTATTTCCCGTATCAGAATGTAGTTTTTTCCGGGGACACCCTCTTTTGCACATCGGTGGGACGCACCGATTTTCCAAAGGGCAGTGCAGCACAGATCATCCGCTCCATTAAGGAGAAACTTCTGCCGCTTCCGGATGAAACGACCGTGTACACCGGACACAATGATATTACAACGATTGGGACAGAGCGGATGTATAATCCGTATCTGTAAGTGAGAGGTTTTGG
>OLQR01001566.1_pt1 | contig 12910 bp, 11 predicted proteins | sample 1671881 | NCBI WGS metagenome assembly OLQR01 (sample SAMEA3136623, study PRJEB25190) | human gut metagenome | biome: human gut; feature: human-associated habitat; material: faeces | place: Austria | collected 2013 | reverse complement strand
GGCCCGCACCCCCGAGGAGGCCTTTGCCTCCCGCTGCGCGGCCATCGCCGAGGAGTTCTCCCTTACCCCGCGCGAGGCCGAGGTGTTCGCCATGCTCGCCCGCGGCCGCGACCGCGCCTACATCGAGGAAGCGCTCGTGGTGTCCCGCAACACCGTGAAGGCCCACGTGAAGCATGTCTACGCGAAACTGGGCATCCACTCCCACCAGGAGCTGCTCGATCTGGTGGAAGGCTAAACACTTCCCAGTGGCCACTTTTGAGGCTCGCTGTCAATCGAGAAACCGTTCCCAAATTATGAACAATTTACTTGCCTTTACGCCGCCTCGCCGAGGCCCCGCGTACGGACGATAAAATAAGGGAAACGACTTCGAGGGAGGCATTGTGGCCATTCGCATCATCGTGGACTCGTCGGCGGACGTGGAAGAGGGCTACGCCCGCGCCCACGACATTACCATCATCCCCATGACCATCGCATTCGGCTCCGAACAGTACGCCGAGGGCGTCGACCTTTCGCGCGAGGAGTTCTTCGAGCGCCTCGTAGAAACCGACGAGCTGCCCCGCACGAGCCAGATCCCTCCCATGGTGTTCCAAGACCTCTTCCAAGAGGCCGTCGATGCCGGCGACGAGGTCGTCTGCATCACGCTTTCCAGCCACATCTCCGGCACCTACCAGAGCGCCTGCATCGCCGCGGCGCCGTTCAAGGAGTCGGTCTTCGTGGTCGACAGCGAGAACGCCACCATCGGCGAGCGTATCCTCGCCGAGCGCGCCTGGGCCCTGCGCGACGAGGGGCTTTCCGCCGCCGACATCGCCTACTGCCTCAACCAGGAGAAGAAGGACATCCGGCTCGTGGCCTCCCTGGATACGCTGGAGTACCTGCGCCGCGGCGGCCGCATTTCCGGAGCGGCGGCCCTCGTGGGCGGCATGCTCTCCATCAAACCCGTGGTGGGCGTCGTCGATGGCGACGTGGTGGTGCTCGGCAAGGCGCGCGGATCAAAGCAGTCGAAGAACATGGTGTTCCAGAAGATCGACGAGACCGGCGGCATCGACTTCACGCGGCCCATCTGGGTGGCCTACTCGGGCCTATCCGACGCGACGGCCCGCAAGTACATCGCCGACAGCCTGGCGCAGGCGAAAGCCGCCGAGGAAGCAGCCGCCGACGAGTCCGCCGTGCCGGACGATCTGCCCCTCACGCAGGTCGGCGCCGTCATCGGCACCCACGTCGGCCCAGGCGGCGTCGCCTTCGCCTTCTTCGCACGGGAATAGGGCCCGCATAGTCTTTCGCGCTCTTTCGTAGAGCCATCCCGTCCTCCGAGAACATTTGCATGGCCATCTTTTCCAAGAAATTGCGTTTGTTAGCGTAAAGATGGCCCAAACGACCCTGTTTGGATCCTGTTTTCAGCTCATAACGGAGGAATTATGTCCAAATTCACTGAACTGGATGGGACGGTGTCCCAAAAACAAGGCTGCGAACGCTAACAAACGCAATATTTCGGAAAATCGCGAAGGCATTTTGTCTGGAGCACAGAAAAGGCCTCCCCGAAGGGAGACCCAAGATCACTGAAACGGCAGCGGAACTTTACACGCGCTTGATGACGCGGCCGTCGCGGGTGTCGATCTGCAGGACGTCGCCAATCTCGATGAACGTCGGCACCTGCACCTCCTTGCCCGTCTCAAGCGTGGCCGGCTTCAGCGTGTTGGTGGCGGTATCGCCCTTGAAGCCCGGCTCGGTATGGGTGACCTCAAGCTCCACGAACATCTGGGGCTCCAGGCTGATGAGCTCGTCGCCGGCGTACAGAAGCGTCGCCTCGTCGTTCTCCTTCAGCCAGTCGGCCGCGGAGCCCACCATATCAGCGGAAACGGGCAACTGCTCGAACGTGCTGTTATCCATGAACCAGAAGTCGGCACCGTCGTTGTAGAGGTACTGCATCTTCTTGGACTCCAAGCGCACGGAATCGAACTTCGTGCCGGCGTTGAAGGTGTAGTCGACCACGCGTCCGGTCTTGATGTCCTTCAGCTTGGTGCGTACAAACGCGCCGCCCTTGCCCGGCTTCACATGCTGGAACTCGACGATGGTGCACATCTTGCCGTTGTTGATGATGCACATGCCGTTCTTGAAATCGGCGGTAGAAATGCTTGCCACGGATGTTTCCTTTCCTGCTCACGCGCCGCGGCAAACCCTCTGGTCGCCCGCCGCGTTTGGTTCAAACTGGTACAGTATAGCCGTCTCGCGCCCTCTTCGCAAAGAAAAATATGGGTCACTCGACGTAGCTGTTTATGAGGGCGAACAACTCTTGCTTCTTGTGAATCCCCAGTTTTGCGTAAAGGCGCCGCATGTGAGTCTTCACTGTGTTGTCAGATATGAACAACTCCCCCGCTATGGAGCTGATAGTATTTCCGCGAGCAAAGAGAAGCATGACTTCGATCTCCCGCTGGGACAGAGCGTACTTGCGCCCTATGAGATCGCAGCGAAGAGCCGTCTTATCCTCGTAGCGCGGCCGGACGATCGTCTCCTCAGAGACTGACGCAGCCCCATCGTCTTCCTCTTCAATCTCGGCAAACGGCGTGGACTGGGTCCCGCAATCGACTCGTCCGCTAGCGAGCGAGAGAAACTCGACGGGTCGGCTTTTCTCAGATTGCGAGGGATGCAGCGCTCGCGTGACGTAGAGCGCCAAGGCGAGAAAGCACACCGACCCGAGGGCGATGACGGCATAGGGGGAAACTCCGAAGGACTCGCCTGCGGGCGCGCAGGCTCCTAGGAGATACCCTACCCCCTGGGCGACCACGCACACGAGCGTCTGGAAGCTGAGACAGAACACGGGGTCAATGCCGTAGTCATGAGAAATCTGAATGGAAAGTGCCTGAACGCTCAGCGACAAGAAGCTATATGTCATGTAGAGCAACGCCGCTAGAATGACAAAGGGGATGCCAGCAGCGAATGGCAGAATTCCGAGAGCGACCACAATCAGCGGGAACGCCAGGCGAAATACGCCATCGATGTTGTACCGCACCGTCCGAAACCGCCAGAGCGCCATAAGGACGATGGGGGCGAACAGGCCCGCGAGCGCGGAACTATAGTTGATGAAGGTCATGGCCGTCGTGTCGACAGCCAGAAAGCGAACAACTCCCCCGAGAAAGGCGAAGGTGCCACAGTACAGCACGCTACGCCAGAAACTTGCGAGCCCATGGACATAGCTCACACGATTGGCGGAGAAAGAGCTCGACGCCATGGGCGAAGCGAGATCGAGTTGACGCGCTTGGACAAGAAGCAGTCCCCAGCAGACGCTCATCAGGGTAGCGGAAATAGCCAAGGTTACCGCCGCTCCTGTAAACGACTCGAAGAAAGTTCTCACAAAAAAGCTTACCACCCAGGCAAAGAGCAGGGTCATGAGGCTGCCCTCGATATCGCGCAGAGACACAACGTAGAACCACGAGAACATAAGCGTGTAAGAGCCGATCACGGGAATGGCGATGCCAAGTACCCACTGAGCCGACCCCTGCACCACCGGCAAACCAGAGACGACGAGGCTCGCAAGGGCAATAGGAGGGACTACTTGCATCCCGAAGCGCCGCAGCGATTGCCGCGACAGAGAACACCACAACATCACCGCCGCGCTCGTCACAATGCCGATGACGATCCCCATGCCATGGGAGCCGTGAAAGGAACCAGAAGGAACGGAAAGCCAGTCACTCTTCCATAAAAAGAGCGACGAAAGCGACATGGCCACGGCCATGCCGAGAGACGACGAGATGATCTTGCCCGCATCGAACAGTTTCATCGACAGTGCCCCTCCTCATCCGCGAACAGCTGAAGTCTACCAGAAAAGATAATTCCCTCTCAGCACAACCACGCCTTACACTCTCTGCTGATTCTGCGATCACCAGGCGTTTCTCAAAAAATCACGAAAAAGGTTGACACGTTTTGAATCCCTTTCACCAAAACGAGGTCTCACGATGGCCCCCTCTCTAGGCGCACACTGTCGTCAAGCGGCACAGCAGCTATTGGGACGCCGCCTAAGAGAGGAAGGAGATATCTATGACCAGAAAAGCAACGGAGAGGGCCATCTCGCGGCGAGGCTTCATCAAGGGATCGACACTCGCGACCCTTGCAACTGCGGCCGGAGCCGGCACCGCCGCCTCCCTATTCGGCTGCGCCCCTCAGAGCGCGCAAAGCAAAGGTGAGCTCGCGCAGACGGGGTCGAATGGTGTCGTCGCCAACGAGATTCCCGAGGAGGGAGAAATCATCTGGCAGAGCTGCTGCCACTGCGGCTTTGTTGCATGCCCCCTCAAGTGCCACGTCGTAGACGGCACCCTTCGCTGGATCGACAACGACACCGACGGCGACGACGAGTTCGGCGCTGTATCGTTCCGCGCGTGCCTCAAGGCTCGTTCGGTGCGAAAATGGATCAACAGCCCCGATCGCCTCAAATACCCCATGAAACGCGTGGGCAAACGAGGAAGCGGGGAGTTCGAACGCATCAGCTGGGATGAGGCTCTCGATATCATCGCCGAGAAGTACCGCTACACCCTTGACACCTACGGTCCCGAGGCATTCTTCCTGTGCGCAACAGGAACCCGCAACTACCCCATCCAGCGCCTCTTCAATTTGACCGGCGGTCATTTGGGAACCATTAACTCGGAATCGAATGGCCAGATCGCCCAGACAGCCAACTACCTGTTCGGCTTCGACAGCCAGACATTCGATTGTGCTGGTGGTCTCGGAAGCAACACCTCGGCCATCAAAGACGCCGATTGCGGTCTGTTCTTCGGCTGCGGGTCGGGCGAATCGCGTATGTGCGGCATGGGAGAGGTCTACGAGGTGGCCAAAGCGCGCGAGGCAGGCATCCCGGTCGCCTTCGTAGATTACCGCCTGGGAGAGGGGTCATCTGGCAATCCGGACGAGTGGTTCCCCATCTACCCGGGCACCGATGGAGCTCTGGCGAGCGCTATCGCCTATGTCATTATCAGCGAGGGGAAGCACGACAAGGCCTTCTTGGACAAGTATGTCGTCGGATTTGATGCCGACACGATGCCTGAATCTGCGCCGGCAAACTCCTCCTATATGGACTATATCATGGGCACCGGCTATGACAACATTCCTAAGACCCCCGAGTGGGCCGCCCCCATCTGCGGGCTTCCCTCCGAGAAGATCACCTATCTCGCCCATTTCATCACCGACCACGAAACCTGCTTCATCACCCAAGGTTTTGGGCCGCAGCGTCGGCACAACGGCGAATGGAACGCAGCCGCCATCGCTGCCCTTTCCATCATCACCGGCAATATCGGCCGCGAGGGCACATGCCCCGGCCTCAACGGCAAGGGCATGCAGATGAACTTCGACGGCGGTATGTGGAACTCGGTGCCCATCGGAGAGAATCCCGTCACCAAGAAGATCTCCATCTCCGGCCGGTTCAATGCTATCGACCATCCGCTCGAGATGACCGCGCTCACCGACGGCATCCAGGGCGGCGACAAGCTGGAGGTCGGCATCAAGTTCCTCGCCCTGTACGAGGCCGGCTGCTTCGGCAACTCCAGCTCCGACCTGAATTGGGCCGCGACAATCCTCGAAGACGAGAGCAAGTGCGAGTTCATCCTTGGCTGCGACGTCATCATGTCCACTTCACTGCCCTTCTGCGACATCATCTTGCCCGATCTCATGTACCAGGAACGCATGAACATGGTTTCCACCGTGACCGGCGGATCCGCTCTCGGCTTCGTCTTCGGCCGCCCTGTCCAGGAACCGCAGTTCGAATGCCGTCTCTCGTATGATTGGGTCGCCGATCTCGCCGAGCGCCTCGGGCTGCGCGACGAGTTCACCGAGGGCAAAACCTGGGAGGACTGGATGGAGACCCGCTACGAAGAGTACAGCCGTCCCTCGGCTCCCAACGGCAATGCACCGTCGTTCCAAGAGGGGCTCGAAATGGGCTTCTGGCGCGACCCAGTGCAAGCCGTTCCTTTCATCGCCCTCAAAGACTACGTCGACGACCCGGAGGGCCGCCCGCGCACGACTCCTTCGGGAAAGATCGAGTTGTACTCCGAGCGCCTGGCCACCATTCGCGACACCTGGACGTTCCACAACGGCGACCGCGACGTAGTACGTCCCGTGCCCAGCTACTTCCCCGAAATCGAGGGCGTGGCCGACATCAACGACACTTACCCGCTCTTGTTCTCCACTTGGAAGGCCAAAAACCAGTTCCACAGCCGCTACCAGGTAATCGAGGAGCTCCAGCAGGCCTGTCGCCACTGCCTGTGGATCAACCCCATCGACGCCGAATCGCGCGGCATCCAGAACGGTGACACCCTGCGCGTGTTCAACGACCGTGGCGAGGTGCAGATCATGGCCCGCGTCACCTCCCGCATCATGCCCGGCGTGGTGGGAATGCCGCATGCACATCGTCGCGAAATAGTTGACGGCGTGGATATCGGCGCCAACGCCAACACACTGAGCGGCCACCATTGGTCGCCCATCTCGAAGAACTGTCCGTCGACCGGCTCCACGCTCGTCCAGGTCGAAAAGGCTTAAGGAGGAACCCATGACCCAGTACGGCTTCTATTTCGACTCGTCCCGCTGCACCGGCTGCAAGACCTGCGAGCTGGTCTGCAAGGACTACCACGACCTGGGACCCGATATCCTGTTCCGCCGCATCTACGACTTCGAGGGCGGCAGCTGGGAGAAGACCTCCGAGGGCGCTTGGAACAAGACGGCATTCAACTACCATCTGGCGATCTCCTGCAACCACTGCGACAACGCCGCCTGCGTGGAAAACTGCCCCACCGGAGCCATGCAGAAGGACGAGGAGACCGGCCTGGTGAATTCCGATCCAGAAGTCTGCATAGGCTGCGGCACCTGTCGAAACTCCTGCCCCTACGACGCCCCGCGCATCGACGCCGAACTCTCTCGCGCCCGCAAGTGCGACGGCTGTCTGGCCCGCGTGCGCAACGAGGAACAGCCCATGTGCGTAGGCGCCTGCCCACTGCGAGCCCTTGAATTCGGCCCCATTGACGAGCTGCGAGAAAAGTACGGGGACACGAGCCAAGTCGCTCCCCTTCCCGAGCCGACCACGGCACCCAACCTTGTTATCGGCTCCTGCCAAGCCATCGACTCGAACACCTACAATCTCGACGAAGGCTACATCGCCAATCCGCTGGAAGTGGAATAGTCATGAACGCGAACGTTGAGGATATCGAGCAGTGCGCCCTGCTTTTGGGCACCCTCTTCTTGGAGCGCCCGGCACTGCCCCACTGCAAGGAGATTATCCGCGGCCTGGCCGCCATGAACCTCGCCGAAGAATGGCCCTGGGGCACGGCCGAAGACTTGCATGCCGTCTCCGAGGAGCTCGCTCGAACAGGCAGAGCGGACATCCACGAGACAGACCGCGCCTACCACCGCCTTTTCGTCGGCCCCCGGAAGCTAGCGGCGCCTCCCTGGGGATCGGTGTACCTCGATTCCGAGGCGGTCGTGTTCGGCGATTCGTGCCTCGCGATCAGCCGATGGATGCGCGCCCAGGGCATCGAGCTCCACGAGGCGGAAAGCCGGGAGCCGATCGACCACATCGGACGCATGCTCGCGCTTCTCCGCTGGCTCGCCAGCAATCGCCCCGAACTCGTTGGCGAGTTTCTGGATCAGCATCTGCTTCCCTGGGCGCCGACCTATCTCGAAAAGCTCAACAGCGCAGCTGAGGGGAGCTTCTATCAAGCGCTGGCGCACCTCACCGCGATAACGCTTGCCAGCATCGAAAACGAGCTAGCGGGAACGCCCCTCTCGTAAACCGCATCGCACGGCCGGCACGCTCTGATGAGCTGTCGGCCGTCGCTTCTCGAAACCAAGGAGGCCGCCATGAACTTCCTTCTGACTTTCCCTACGACCTGCGCGGCAGTCTACGTGCTTCGAAAACCGATCAAACGCTGGCCGGTCGCCTTCTACCTCTGCGCCATCGCCCTCGATACGCTCTATCTCGCCAGCGGCTTCATTGTCCTCCCCCGCTGGCTGTGGGGAATCCTGGTGGAACTCGTACAACGATGCGAGCTTGCTCTGGCACTCTTCGCCATCGTCATGCTCATAGGATGTCTCGACAGCACCTCCCGTCTCCATCGCCGCCTCAGCCCTATTCGGGGAGAGCTATCGATCATCGCCTGGATACTCGCCATGAGCCATGTGACCGTTTATGCCGTCTCCTATCTGCCGCGACTCCTAAGTACGAACAATCTCGACGAGAACATCGTCGTCTCCATGGCTGTGGCGCTCATTCTGCTTGCACTCTTAACCGTCTTAGGGATCACGTCACTTAACGTCGTCAAACGCATTATGACTGCAACAACCTGGAATAGAGCGCAGCGGCTTTCCTATGTATTTTTCGGCCTGGTATTCTGCCATCTCGCATTCATTCTGGCGCCGGCAGCTCTGCACGGCGGAATCGCCGCGCAGCGATCGCTGCTCGTATACACCGCCCTCTTCGGAGCCTACACGATCCTGCGCATAGCAAAGGCGATCGGCAATGGCCACGCGCGACGCCAGCCACGCGTAACCCAGGTCCACCAGCCAGACTGCTTGTTCGATCCAGACGAAAAAGCCACCGCCTAGTATTTATTCACTCGGAAGTAAAGGGCCCTACCGTTTCAGCCGATGTGCAGCATTCCGACGCCGTACCAGAATCTGCGGCGCGGTGGCTGCGGGCTGCGTCGCGCAGCTTGCCGTAGAGGCCCATGTAGACGTTCACGATGACGCCGGTGAAGGCGGCGCAGACGAAGGTGCCCTCGCGCACGCCGGCCAAATGACCCACGAACAGGAACGCGCACAGGCACGCCAGGGCCGCGCAGGCGAGATCGAAGCCCACCTTCACGGTGCCGAACCGGGCGCCGGTCTTGCGCACCACGGCCTGCACCACGGCCTCGCCGCAGTTCATGACCGTGCCCGAAACGACCGTCATCACAATGCCCAGCGCGAGAACGGCCATGCCGCCGGCGAGCCACAGCCACGAGGCGACATAGCTCGTCGGCGCGGCGGGGCCGAGCAGCGCCATGAAGGCGTCAATGCACACGCCGAAGAACACCGAGATGGGAATCTGCCACAAGTCCACCAAGCGGAACTCCCGGCGAAGAAGGGCGATTTGCACCAGCACGAGAAAGCACTGCCACCCCAGCATGAACGTGCCGAAGCTCACCATTGTGAAGCCGATGGAAAGCACGTTGGGCGTGGCGGAGATGGGCGAGTTGCCCAAATCGGCCTTCACGACGATGTCGATGCCAAGCCCCATGACCGCGATGCCCGCCAGCATAAGCGCGATGCGGCCCGTGAGGAACAGGGCAGCGCGCAACGTCAGCGATCGCTCGGAGAGGGCGGCGGCTGAGCCTTCCGCAGATTCCGTCGAAGGCGGGAGACCGCCTCGGACGCCTTCGGCCGAAGACGCAGCCTTTAAGCCACCGGCTTGCGGCGAGGGTCTGTCGGACGGATCGGCAGATACGCCCGAGCGCTCGCGCCCCATGGATTTTCCCTTGGCCCGAATCTCGCTCCCACGATTGATCTTCCGTTCCGTCATCGTCTCCTCACCGTCCTTTCCGGTATCGAAATTGCCTCTGTACGGTTTCAGTTATAGCACTGAGAAAGTTCTGACTCGCAGAAAATACGCGAGCACAACCACGCAAAGGTTAGATGGCGCAAACTCAACCGCTCACCGTCGACGAGCGGCGGCGCTAGCGAGCGCCGCAAAGGCCGTATCTCTATTTCCAAAGCGTGACGGTGAAGCGGCCATCCGGCACCGTTGCCTCAAGGCTCATGCCCATGGCGCGGGCCAAATCGGCAGCGATGGCAAGCCCCAAGCCGCTGCCGCCGGTGCTGCGGGCGGCATCGCCCCGATAGAATCGCTCGAAGAGCCGCGAGACGTCCAAAGCCTCCAGCCCCTCGGCTTCATTGGAAATCGAGAGCGCAAAGCCACTGCACCCTGCCGTCGCGCCGTCGCATGCGAGGCGCGGCGTATCGGAGGGACGCGCGGGATCAACGGCTCGGTGCAGTTCGATGCGAGGCGCCCCACTGCCGTGGCGCAGGCAGTTTCCCAGCACGTTTTCCACGATGCGCGTCAGCGCTTCGCGATCGGCAAGCACTTCCACGGCCTCGTCGGCCGCCACCTCGGGCGCCCAGCCGCGCTCGACGAAAGAGGGGTACAGCTCGGCCAGGCACTCCCCCAACACGTCCGCCACATCCACCGGCTCACGAGCCAGCTCCCGATCGTCGCTTACGGCCTTGGCGTACTCGAAGAGCTGATCCACCAGCACCCGCATGACACCGAGCCGTTCGATAGCCGCCGCCACGCACTCGCTGCGCTCCTCGTCGCTTTCCGCCACGGCGTACAGTTGCAGGTAGCCTTGGGCACCGGCCAAGGGCGTGCGCACATCATGGGAGAACGTCGCCAGGTTCCGCTGCAGCTCGCGACGCTCCTCAGCCGCTTCAAGGCGAGCAGCATCAGCCTCGTCGATGAGCCCGTTGGCCTCCTGGGCCAAGGCCCGCGCCGCCCTCGTGGGAAACCGCAGCCGCACCCGCCGCAGATCGCGCCCGCGCACCGCCAGCGCGTCGGCCAACGCCCGCATCTGCCGCTCCGTAGCCGCCACATACCCCGCCAAGGCCACCGCCAACAAAAGGCAGAGCACTCCCAACCAGATCATAGGGCCCTCCTTTTCAACCTCACGATTTCCATCAGAGCCGTTTATGTTGCATGACCAAACTACACCCCGCCACAGCGACGGCAAGCCACGGCAGCAGCATCAACACATCGGTTGCCACAGGCGTAAAGCCCTCTGCACTCAATTGCCCTAGTTGCGCGGAGGGCAACGCCGAAACCACTGCGGCGATCGGTCCTTGAAACGCTGAGAGCCAGCCCGAAGCCAGCTGAAGGAGTGCGTCGGGGAGAACACCCACCAAAAGGAAGAACGCAATAATTCCCAGCCCAGCCCGATTCGTCGCTGCCACCACGGCCAGCGCGGCCATAGCGTAGACAAGACTTATCACCACCAGCAAAAGGCCCCAGCGCAAAAAACGCCCACCGCTCAGCCCCACGCTCATCACCGGATTGGGCAGAAGAGCCAACCATGCGACGAAAGAGGCAGCCGCAAGGAAGATCAAGGCAATCACTACAATGATCAAAACAGCACTTCCCACATACCGCCAGCGAAACCCAAGCATTACATCAAGCGAACGCACGCCCGCATATCTAAAGTCGTCCCCGAAAAAGGCCGCAGACAGCATGCCCACAAAAGCCAGCAGCAACTGGGGCACCCAAAACTGGCCCAGCACCGCCTCGACGTCCATCGTCACCCCTACGCCCTCGGGCGCTCCTCCGAGGGCGGGAAAATTCCGGTAGACCCCCTCACGCACCGATTGCTCGTCCACCTGAATCACAAACAGGAAAACCAGGACGCCGAACACTGCCAGTAGGCCCCAAAACGCCCGATTGCGAACCAGTCGATACCATTGCGCGCGGAATAGGTTAAGCATTTCCCTCGCCTCCTTTCACGGTGCACTCCGTCGAGCAACTTCGCACCAAACTGGTGCCGCCCATGAGCCCGATGAAGTAGTCCTCGATATCGCGGGCGTGAGTATACAGGCCGCTCACGGGCACTTCGGCCGCTAGCAGAACGCGACCCACTTCGCTGGCATCGACGCCGGACAGGCGGATGGCGTCGTCGGGCATCATGGTGAACGAGGCATCCGGGAAAGCGCTCTCAAGCACCGCCAGAGCCCGGGGCGCTTCGGGAGTTTCCACGCACAGGTAGTCGCGACAGGCCTCTTCCACCTCCTCGGCGGTCATCTGGGCCACAAGACGCCCTTCGCGCAAGATGCCGTAGCGATCCACCAGGCGCTCCAATTGGTCGAGTACATGAGAACTGACGAGCACGGCGCATTCGCGCTGCGTGGCAAGATTCTCCAGGAGGCGGCGCACAAGCCGCACCCCTTCGGGATCAAGGCCGTTGAAGGGCTCGTCCAAAAGCAGCACGTCCGGATGCCCGATGAGCGCGAGCGCCAGCCCTAAGCGCTGTTTCATGCCGAGAGAATAGCCCTTAGCGCGGTCGCGGCCCGCCTCCCGAAGCCCCACGGCCTCCATAACCTCAGCCACGGAGGCCTTCGGATCGGGAAGGCCTTGGGCGAGTGCCCGCACCATCACGTTCTCGAACCCTGTGAGCGCTGGGTTCACCGCCGGATGCTCGATGAGGCAGCCGATGCGCGCGCTTGTTTGGCAAGGACGCAGCGTCTCGCCGCACACCGCCACGGTGCCACCTGTAGGCGCAAGATAGCCGGCGATCAGCTTCAAGAGCGTCGATTTGCCCGCGCCGTTGCGCCCCACAAGCCCATAGATATCCCCGGACGCCAGGGCCAGGGACACATCGTCCACCGCTCGCTTTCCATGGAAGACGCGCGTGAGGTGCGCGCAATCGAGAGCCATCGCTCGCGCCGCAGGGGATTCTTCGCATTCAGCCATGGCTGCATCCTTTCCCTCGGAACTGCTCTTTACCCTCTATCCTACGCGACGCGTTTGCAGAATCCTCCTGAAAAGTTCCAAGAAAGTGCCAAGATTTGAGCCTGCTTTGCAGCCATGCATCACGCATGTGGTGTGTCATGTCGAAACCCTCGAATTTCTCGCCAAGCTTCTGAACTGGCATTATAGAGGATATCCGCAGGTCATTAATAGTTTTTGGAAATGGCGAGAAATGCGAGGATTTCGACGTTCCGGAAGTCGCGCAGAGGCCTCAGATCACGTCGCGCAGTTTGAAGCCGACGCCCCAGACGGTCTCGATGTAGCGGTCGGTGCCGGTGGGACGCAACTTGGCGCGGAGGTTGCCGATGTGGGTGGAGACGGTCTTGTCCTCCAGGGCCGCCGCATCGCCGCCGGCAGCCTCGGACAGGGCGCGCTTGGTGTGCACGCGGC